>Ga0181572_10001402_pt1 | contig 17485 bp, 17 predicted proteins | sample 101ome_26_FD_133004 | JGI IMG/M metagenome (GOLD analysis project Ga0181572, IMG submission 133004) | Coastal salt marsh microbial communities from the Groves Creek Marsh, Skidaway Island, Georgia - 101408AT metaG (megahit assembly) | ecosystem: Environmental > Aquatic > Marine > Intertidal... | reverse complement strand
TGAAGTATCATGTAGTGTTGAGGTTGCAAGTGAATATAGATATAGAAAATCAGTAACTCAGAAAAATACTTTGTTTGTAACAATTTCTCAAAGCGGCGAGACAGCTGATACTCTTCAAGCTCTTAAAGCAGTCAAAAGTAAAAATCCAGAGTCGGTTACTCTTTGTATTTGCAATACTCCTGAATCTAGCTTGACCAGAGAATCTAAAATGGTCTTCCTAATGAATGTCGGACCTGAAATTGGAGTTGCATCCACTAAGGCATTTACTGGGCAACTTGTAAGCCTCTCATTACTAGCCACAGCAATCGGAAAATCTAAAAAAACAATTTCTAGAGATAGAGAGCAATTAATTGCTAATGGTCTCAATAAATTGCCAGGGCTTATTGAAGAGGCACTAAAAATTGAACCTATTATCAAGGAAGTGTCAAAAGATTTTTTGAATAAAAACAATGCTTTATTTCTTGGTAGAGGAACAAAACACGCTATAGCCATGGAAGGCGCTCTCAAACTCAAGGAAATAAGTTATATTCATGCTGAGGCATTTGCTGCAGGTGAGTTAAAGCATGGTCCAATTGCTTTAATTGATAGAGACATTCCTGTTATAGTTGTAGCTCCAAAAAATGATTTGCTAGAAAAACTTAAATCCAATATGCAAGAGATAAGCTCTCGGGGTTCAAAAATGTATGTATTTAAAGACGAATTAGCTGATATTAAAGAGACACCAAATATGAAGCTAATCTCTGTTACAAAAGGACTTGGAAGAATTACTGGTCCTATTATTTTCTCAATACCCCTTCAGCTTCTTAGTTATCATGTGGCTCTTCTCAAGGAATGTAATGTAGACCAACCTAGAAATCTTGCTAAGTCAGTAACAGTTGAGTAAAAATATTCTTAAATTATTGATTTTTAATTAAATTAATTAAAATATTTTTTTCTTTACAAGTATTAAAAAAGGAGTATATTTCAAAATTAATCAATAATGAATTATTGATTAATTATGTTTATTTATTTTGTGGAGACAAAAATGAGTACAGATGATTATGATTATGAAGAATTTGAGGAGGACGATGATCAAAGTGATTATGATTTCAATGAAGATGAAGATGAAGATGATTGGTATTAATTTTTAAGCAAACAAAAGGCTCTAAATTATCAAATTCAGGGCCTTTTGGCAAAAGGCAGTGATTATGTACAATAATCAGAATTCTTTATGTCTATTGATTGCTTTTAAAAATAGTGCTAACATTTTTAGGTTGATTCTATACTAGAATAACTTTTTCAAAATTATCAGAAACATCCTCTAAATATAAAAAATAGAAATATTGTCACTAATTTAAATAAGCTAAAAAATTAAATTTTCTATATTTTTATAAACCTTATAAATATGAATTTAAATGACCTGTTTAAAAAAATCATAGTAGCAAAATCAGAAAAGAGGTTGGTCAGAGCACTTAATCACAAGATCTTCCCATATTTGAAATCACTAAAATATATATTTTACTGGCCTAAGACAAACATTCAAATTCACTGTCCGGATTACATTGCTCCAATTCAAGATAGTGCGGAAATTAAAATTGTAGAAAGAATTTTTGAGTCATATAAAAAGATGAAAAATGATCAGATCTCAGCTAATGAGGTTTTTCTTCCTTCTTCACTTTGGCAAGGTCAACTCAATCAGTGTTTCTCCTCTTTGAATGAGTCTATTGAAGAGGATTCAATTGATAAATTTCATTTCTTCTTAAGTAATTTTGGGTCATGGAAAAAAGATCATGGAATAGAATCTGGAGTCTTTATAAGAAAAATGTCTAAAACACCATTCACCAAATTCTATCTAAAAAAAGATATTTTTTTGAGAAATATCAAAACATGGAAATGGATTTATAACAGTCGTAAACCTTTGTCTGACCTATCTTATCCGACTTATGGGAACCAGTCTGGAGCCTACATTAATGGAAATTTTGTTGGAATTGGTTCAACATTTAATGAAGTATATGGGTCGATTATTAAGGACATAGTGTCAGATATTAAAAGACCTGTTGTTGCCGAAATTGGCGCTGGTTATGGAAAATTGGCTTTTTTTTCACTTAATAATGTATCAAATTTTTGCTACATAGATTTTGATTTACCTGAAACTCTGTGTTTAGCATCATATTATTTAATGAAATCATGGCCTAACAAAAGAGTCCTGCTTTATGGTGAAGAAGAATATTCTTTAGATATGCATAATAAATATGACCTTATATTTCTGCCTTCTTTTGCTGCAGAAAAACTTGAAGATAATTCCATAGACATTTTTCTCAACCAAAATAGTCTTGGTGAAATGTTAAGTGATACTGCTCATAAGTTTATTCAAATAATTTCCAAATCCACAAAAGAATATTTTTTTCATTTAAATCACGATAACTACCAGAATATTTTTGAAGATAATTCTAGTGGACTCCTTGCAAGTGAATATCCTTTGGATATGGAGAAGTTTAAATTGATGTTTAGATACCCTGATCTAGGGCACTTAACTTACAGAGGTAAAATAGATTACTATATGGATATCTTTGTATACCTTTACCAAGTTAAGAAAAAATAATCTTATAAAACCTATTAAGAGTTATTGAAATAATTATTGGCTTCAATTATTCCCTGATAAGAACCACAGTCAATCCTTTTTCCTTGGAACTTAAGGGCAATTACTTTATTATCTTTTGCAAGAATATCCAAAGCATTAGTGATTTGTATTTCTCCTTTCTCATCAGTGTCTATTTCTTTGATAATGTTAAAAATTTCAGGTTGAAGAATATAACGACCAATAATAGCTAAAGTTGACGGAGCATCTTTTGATCTGGGCTTTTCAACCATTCTCTTTACGTTGTAAATTTTAGGATTTTGATTAATACAATTCCCATCAATAACCCCGTAATTTTCAACATCTTCATAATCTACTTCCTCAACCGCAATAATAGATTTTCCAGGGTAAATTTCATGTACTTTAAGCATTTGCTGGAGAACTGATTCTACTTTGTTATGACATAAATCGTCAGGGAGAATGACAGCAAAGGGAGAGTCTATTTTTTTTTCGCCCATTAGAATTGCATGGCCCAAGCCTAACATTTTTTCTTGATTAATAAAAGTGAAACTGGAATGCATTATGAGTTTATTAAGACCCCTGAGGGCCTCTTCTATTTTTTTACCTTTGACCTTACTGTCTAAGAAATTATTGGTCTTAAAGAAAAGTTCAATTGATTTTTTTTTATTATTAGTTATGAAAATATGCTCATCAATTCCCAAATCATAAGCCTCTTCAACAGCATATTGGATTAAAGGTTTGGATAAAATAGGTATCATTTCTTTTGGAATTGACTTGGTAACAGGCAACAACCTGGTACCGAGCCCTGCAACAGGGAATAAACAATATTTAATCATTAGTCATTAAGTTTATTTTTCAGGATTTTCTTTCCTAACTCCACAGCAGGCTGATCATATGTATTAATTTGAAGGAAAGAACCTACTGTAGATGTTAATAGAAAAAATCTATACATTAACTTTGCAATATTGAACTCGTCAATATTTTCAATAGTTATTTTGTCACAAGGTATATCTTTTTCCTGAAGAATTGACTCATAAGTAGAATCTGCTTGCAAATTAATAAGTTGATTAAAGCTTTTACCATTCAAGACATTTAAATTAAAACAATTAAATTTTTCTGCATTTGGAATTATTGAGACATCCTTAAGATTTTTTATCTTAAAGAAAGTCACTGTTTTATCTCTTGGTCCGTCAAGAATTAATTGTAGAAAACTATGTTGATCGTCAGGTCCAATTAAAGAAATTGGAGTTAAACCCTGACGAGTACCATTAATATTTTTCTTTCCAATAGACTCAGCCCAAAGCTGGACAAACCATCTATTAAAATCTTTAAATACTGAAGAATAAGAGAAAATAATATTCATAGTAAATCGACTCTTATTTTCTACAAGAAATCTAGCTTTATTAATTATTAGATCATAATACTCTTCCTTTTTAAAGAAACTTTCATGCACAACTTTGCAACCGTCTAAAAGTTTTTTAATATCTACTCCAATAATTGCAAGAGGTACTAATCCTACAGGGCTAAATACTGAAAACCTTCCCCCAACATTCTCTGGAATTAAAAACTTAGTGAGATTGTTTTCCAATGCAAAATTCCAAAGAAGTGAATTTTTTCCAGAAATTACAGAACAGTTATGTTTGGTGATCTTTACCTTAGAATCTATATATTTAAGAATACTTACAGGTTCAACAGTGGAGCCTGACTTTGAAATTATAATGAATTGAGAATTTTTTAAATCCCCCAAAGACAGAAGGTAATTTATTCTTAATGGGTCAATAGTATCAAGAAAAAATAATTTTTTCTTAAATTTATAAGACCTTCTTAAGAAGGTATAAATTGCCTTTCCACCAAGACTTGAACCACCAATACCAATCACATAAATGTAATCATTTTTAATACTTTTTGCATAAGATTGTATCAGGTTAATATCTTGTTCATGGAGAGAATAATATCCGACTGTTTCTAGCTCTTTTTCAAGATTATCTAGAATCTCATCATTAGGCTTTATTTGATAAAAATTTCTTTCATATTTCATAGACTGAGCTCTAAATCTGATAACTTTTGAAGTATGATACACACTGTGAATGTAAGTATAATTGTAATATGGTTTATACTGAAACTAGTTTTAATAAAAAAACGATTCTTATTACTGGAGGAGCAGGGTTTATTGGAAGCAACCTTGCATTTTATTTTCAGGAGAACTACCCAAATTCCAAAATTGTAGTTTTTGACTGCTTCAGGAGTGAAGCGAAATTCTCAAATGGAAATTTACAAAGCTTTGGGCATTATAAAAATTTAATCGGATTTACTGGTGATATTATTTGTGGAAACATTAATAATCCAGATGATCTTGCTCTTCTCAATCAAACTAAATTTGATTATATTTTTCATCAAGCTGCTATTTCAGATACCAGAGTCTATGATCAAGAGATAGTGATGAAAACCAATGTAAACTCTTTCTACTGGTTTTTAGAAAAAACAAAAAATGACCGCGCAACTCTCATATATGCTAGCTCTGCTGCTACTTATGGTAGCATTCCATCACCTCAAAAAATTGGTTTTGAAAATCCTGAAAATCCATATGGCTACAGTAAATATGCCATGGATCAGATTGCAGCAAAATTCTCAAAAGAGAATCCAGATATCAAAGTTATCGGACTCAAATTCTTTAATGTGTATGGTCCGAGAGAATACTTTAAGAATAAAACTTCCTCAATGGTTATTCAGCTCGGGCATCAAATTCTAAATGGCCTTGCGCCTCGACTATTTGAAGGGTCCGACAGAATTCTTAGGGATTTCATCTTCATTGATGATGTCGTACAAGCAAATATTAAAGCATGTGAATCAAAAAATAATGGAGTTTACAACGTTGGTACTGGAAAACCAAGAAGCTTTCAAGATATAGCTGATATACTTCAAAATGAGCTTGCTTGCGATTATGGTTCTGAATATTTCCCAAACCCCTATTCAGGTTATCAAATGCACACACAAGCAGACATTTCTCTATCAGAAAAAAATTTTAACTTTAAGCCCGCCTTCTCTCTTGAAGAAGGAATAAAGAAATATATCCCAAATATTAAAGATATGTTTAACGTACCTTTAGATTAATGTTTAACTTTATTCAAAAGGCTCAACCCAATATACTTGTCATTGGAGATCTAATGATCGACAAATATCTGTGGGGTGAATGCAACAGGGTTTCCCCTGAAGCTCCTGTTCAAATAATTAATGTAAAAAAAGAAACAAAGGTTTTGGGCGGTGCTGGAAATGTTGCTCATAATCTTGTAACACTTGGGTCTAATGTCGAAGTGTTAAGTATTATTGGTGGATGTGAGATTTCTAATGAATTAAGAACTCTTTTCGAAAAAATCAATCTTGGAACTGACAATCTAATTGAGCAAAAAGATCGTATTAGCTCAAAGAAGACTAGGATTATATCATCTCAACAACAAGTCATTAGATATGACATTGAGAGCAATGAGGATATTAGTGACTCCTCAGAAAAGAAATTGATAGATAAATACAAATCTATTATCAGTAATTTTGAATTAGTTATTCTATCTGATTACGGAAAAGGTGTAATAACAAATTATGTTGCCCAAGAAGTTATTAAGATTGCTAATTCTTATGAAATTAAAGTTATTGTTGATCCAAAAGGTTCTGATTACTCTAAATATACTTCTGCTTATCTCTTAACTCCGAATAAAAAAGAGGCGGCTGAGGCAACTGGCATATATATTTCAGATAAAAAATCTCTTAAAGATGCCTTAATTCAGCTAAAGAATTTTTGCAAACTAAATACTTCTGTAATTACTCTCAGTGAAGATGGTATTGCCATATTTGATGACCAATTTAGAACTCATCCAACAGTTGCCAGAGAAGTATTTGATGTAACTGGAGCAGGTGATACTGTGATTGCTGCACTTGGTTATGCTTTGGCTGCCAAGCAAGATATAGATATGGCAGTAGTTCTTGCTAACTTAGCGGCAGGCATTGTTGTTGGAAAGATTGGTTCTGCCACTACTTCATTTGAAGAGATAATAAGATATGAATCATCGCTCAACCATTCTGATTGTAATGAGAACGTATTATCACTAGATAGATTTCACATAATTCTAGATGAATTAAGAAAATCAAAGAAAAAAATAATCTTTACAAATGGGTGTTTTGATATTCTTCATATTGGTCATGTCAAATATTTGGAAGAATCCAAGAAGCTAGGTGATGTTCTCATTGTGGGTATTAATTCAGATGACTCTGTAGCTAAATTAAAAGGCAAAAATAGACCTATTAATACTCTTAATGATAGGTGCTGTGTTATAGCTTCACTTAAATCAGTTGATTATGTTATTCCATTTGAAGAGGATACCCCAATCGAACTAATAAAATCTATTGTTCCTGATATACTTGTTAAGGGTGGTGACTACAAGAATAAGGTTGTTGTTGGGGAAGAAATTGCCAAAAAACTTGTCTTAATAGATTTTGTAAAAGATAAAAGCACTTCTGGAACTATAAAAAAAATTCAAGAAAATGTTAGAAATAATTAAAAGTGAACTAAGATCTCATAATGAAGTTTCATCGAAAATGGACTCGCTTACTGAATCAATTGAGTCAATTGCCAAATTGGCTATAGAAGCTATTCAATCTAATGGGAAGATAGTATTATTTGGCAATGGTGGTTCAGCTGCTGATGCTCAGCATATAGCTGCCGAACTTGTAGGTAGATACAAAACCACTAGAAAAGGTTTAGCTGCTATCGCTTTGACTACCGACTCCTCTGCCTTAACTGCGATAGGCAATGATTTTGGATATGAAGAGGTTTTTAAGAGACAAACAGAAGCACTCTTGAATAAAAACGATTTAGCGATTGGGATAAGTACCACAGGTAATAGTACTAATGTAATAAACGCTCTTCAATATGCGAGAAGTATTGATGCAAGAGTTGTTGGTTTTTCAGGCGGTCAGGGTGGAAAAATGAATAACATCTGTGATATTAATCTTATTATCCCTTCAAATGACACTCCTCGTATCCAAGAAATGCATATACTGATTGGACACACTCTTTGCCATCTAATAGATGTCCATTTTTCAGAGTAAACTTAAGGCTGATTCAACTACATCTTTGCTAGAAATTGCCTCCATGCATTCATGGTGTCCTAATGGACAAACTCTTTTCATGCAGGGTTGACAAACTAAATCTTTCTTGATAATTGTGGATTTACCATTCATCCATTGACTAGTCTCATTAACCTTTGTGGGTCCGAATATAGAAACTGTAGGAATTTGCAATGCAGCAGCAATATGCATTGGTCCAGAATCTCCAGTTATAAAAATATCTAATGAAGATATATAGCTTACCAAATCTTTGATAGTTGTTCTTCCTGAAAGATTTGTAAAATTCTTACAATTTTTATTTCTTAATTCCAGTGCAATTCTCTTCGAAAGATCTAATTCATCAGGTCCTCCAAAAATAAGGATATCGAATTTATCTGAAAGGGAAACTGCAACTTCAACAAATTTCTCATAGGGCCAGCACTTTGCAGATCCATAAGATGCGCCAGGATTAAGCCCCAGCAGTGGCATCTTAGTAAGGCGACCATGAGAACTTTTAAAAAGCTTTAATTTTCCAGCTTTAAAATCAAAGCCTAAAGAATCTTGGACAAATTGATTATATTTCTCAACTTGATGTCCAGAGGAAAATTTTTTCTTATTGTATTGATATTTATATTTCGCATTTAGCAGTAATTGCAATAACTTAGTTCTTACAGAACCTCTAAAAGAAATAAAAATATCTATAGATTTAATTGCCCTTATAGTCGAGACAAGATTAATTATTTTTCTATCTAAGATATAAGTTTCTGTGCATTTAGGGTGAGAGCTCATTAGATCTATAGAGACTTGTGAGCCAATGAAAACTATTTCGCAATCACTATATTCCTTGACTATATTTTCTATAGCAGGAGTCGTCATAACACAATCCCCTAACCATGTTGGGAGCTCAATTAATATTCTCATCACTTAATTTTTTTGTAGTGCTTTTTGCTAAGCTCAAGATTTAAAATTTTTTCAATTTTCAACATAACCCTATGTTTCTTTTGTTTTGCTGTCAATTGATAATTCGGATCAGTTACAAAAATACCTCTCTCTTTTGGAAGCCAAGAATGAATTACTTTTGGATGACTGCCCTTAAATTGGCGAATAATATTTTGATCCATTTTTGAGTAGTCAATCTTCTTGTATTTGCTATTCCAATATTTCTGAACTTTTTTGCTTTTTAAGTTCATTTCTTCTTCAGATCTAACCCAACCATAATGATAACATTTTGCATCCAGCAACTTAGCCCTGGGATATCTACCCTTTTTATTTGAATCCAAAACTAGCCAGAAAAGACCATCTGGAGCATAGGTCCTTATCGATGCTCTGATAATTCTTACCTCTGAACGATACCATCCTGGAGAGTCAAGATAACTATTTGAGTTACCGTAAAAATGAATAAAATTTAGAGCTAGAGCTTCTATATTCTCATCATCCTCGTATATTTTCATTTGTTGAAGAATATAGTCCAAATCATTTTCATGGTATATCTCATCACCCTCCACATAGAATAGCCAGTCTCCAGTGCAATTGTACTGGGCAATCATTTTTTGTTGTCCGTAAACAAAACCTTTACTAGTCATACAATCACTCCAGTGCGACTCAACGATTCTGATCTTTGGCTCTTTTAATGATTTTATAATTTTTAGAGTGTTGTCCTCACTTTTCCCAACATTGATAACAAATTCATCAACAATTGGAAGTACTGACTTTATGGACTCAATAAATGGATAGCCCAAAATTTCACCATTTTTTATAAATGTAAAAGCACTTACTTTCATAATATTTACTTACCTAGAATATTCATTATTTCTTCGAAAAATTTCACTACTTCACTAATTTTAAATCCTTTCAATGAATCTGGCTCACCCGAGAAAACCGTTCTAGAAATAGTAGATTGTGGCTTAAAAAGATTAAAGCTATTAAGATTCTTCTCATGAATCGAAATTATTGGAATATCGAATGCTGAAGCAATATGAACAACCGAGGTATCTGGTGTAATAACTAAATTCACCTTCATAACTAGTGCACAAAGATCGATTATTGAGAATGTCGGATACGATAAGCAAACGTTAGTTAAGTTGGATATCTTAATTTTTTTATTTAATTGATCTCTTTTTTTAGGGTAAGTAAATAAAATAATTTTCGCAGTTGGTAATATTTTTTTTATCGTATTTGCCAGCTCCTCAAAATCAGAAAAAGAAATTTTCTTTCCTTTAACTGCTCCTTCTAAATTAAGACCTATATAAAAGTCATTACCCAAATGCTGTATAAATTGCTCTGCTTTTTCTTTTGATTTTTTGTCTAAAAAAATTTCATAGTTTTTATCAGTAACTTTTCCTGTTAAAGATTCAATTGTTCTAAGCCATAGATCTCTAGCATGGTCGTTTCGATTTCTTTCAGAGTAACTATCATAGAGAAGTAGCTGTTTGCCTGGAACTCCATATCTACCATCTTTTTTGACAGAAAAAATTTTCTTTGGTTCGATAATTTTTAATCTTAAGATAGCGTGTGGAACAACTGAATGATCAAATTCAATAGCAATATCTATTTGTAATTTTCTTAGTTTAAATAGTACTGGAATATCGGATATAAATGAGTGCTTATGGTTAATAAAAATTTGATTAATATATGGATTAAATTTTATTATCTCACTGTTAGTTTTACTAGCTAAAACATATATTTCTGAATTTGGATAAGCTTTTTTAAATTCCCTAAAGACTGGAGTAGTTATGATCATGTCTCCAATTCTATCGTATCTTAAAAAAAGGATCTTTTTAGGAGTGCCAACAAATTTCTTGGACCTTTTACGAGTCACCCATCTAAGAGTTGATGCTTTGATAGCTTGCTTAATATTCATCTATGAATTCATTAACGCCTGATTTACACCAAGTTAATTTCTGATCGATAGTTTTTTTTAAAATCAAATCGTTTTTTTTAAGTGATTTGCGATTTTCTAGTCCGTGCCACAAATGAAATTGAATAGCACTAAATCTAAGATTTCTTCTTCTTATTCCTGCATTTATTAATCTAACACAAAACTCACTATCCTCTCTGCCCCATCCTTGAATGTCATTGTTAAATCCATTCACAGTAAAAAAGTCATCCAAGAAAAAACTCATATTGCAGGTCTTTATTCCTGATAATGAATTTTTGTTGGTAGAGAAAATTTTTGAAAGTAAGGGACTACGAATTGAGTTTTTTTTATTCATTAATCCTTTTTGAAAAACGTTAAGCTTCTCTCGATTTCCATCAAGTATTTTTTGTGTTAAATTTTGAGATAAAAGACTTCTAGTTCCTTGAATGAAAAAACCTTTTATTGAATCATTAATATGATCTTGAATAAAGTTCTTCTCAAGAATCATGTCTCCATCAATAAGAATGATATAGTCACCTGAGGCTCTAGCAATTGCCTTATTTCTTGATCTAGCAGCCCTAAAACCTAAATCTTCTTGCCAGCTGTGAATTAAGTTCAATTTTGATTCTTTCTGATAAGCTTCAACCAACTTCTTTGTTGTATTTGTACTGCCATCATCAGCTATAATCACTTCATAAGGAAGTTTCGATTGTTTACTAACACTTTTTAAGACCTCATGCAAAGCATCTGTTCTATTGTAAGTTGTTATGATTAAACTTGCTTTCATGGATTTTTTTTGAGATTTATACATAACTATCATGAAACCTAAAATTTCTGTCTATATTATCGCTTATAACGAAGTTGAAAAAATTAAGCAATGTATAAATAGTGTTTTATGGGCTGATGAAATTATTCTCGCTGACTCCAATAGCTCTGACGGCACTACAGAGTTAGCTTTACAAATGGGTGCAAAAGTCCATCATATAAAATTCAACGGATATGGGAAACTAAGAAATGAAGCTATTTCGCATTGTAGTCATGAATGGATTTTAAGTATCGATGCAGATGAAAGATGCACTATCGAAACAAAAGAAGAAATACTTGAAATTTTGTCTAATCCTAAGTTTGATATTTATCATATTCCAAGAAAAAATTATTTCATGGGTAAATGGATTAAATACTCTGGCTGGTATCCTAATTACAGACAACCTCAGTTATTTAAAAGAGGCTCAATGGATTATGATTTAAAACCTGTACATGAAGGTTACATTAATAAGTCTGGTAAAGAAATTGGTAAGCTCAAAAACCCTATCTGGCAAATACCATTTAAAAATTTTGATGAAGTAATTCATAAAGCGAATAAATACTCCTCTTTGGGAGTTGAAAAGCTAATTGATAAAGATGTAGAGGCTAGTGTACTTAAGGCTTTTTTTCACGGTTTATGGTCATTCATTAAACATTACTTCTTTAAATTGGGCTTCCTAGATGGTGGCGCAGGGTTTGTTATTGCATTTGGTAATTTTGAAGGAACTTTTTACCGCTATATTAAACTTTATGAGCGACAATCAAATTGGAAAACTCCAGAAGAGAGTCCTATCGAGTAAATGAGAAAAATAGTTCCAGTAGTTCTTGCAGGAGGAAGTGGTACAAGATTATGGCCACTCTCCAGGAGCTCTCATCCAAAGCAGTTCATTAAAATCACTAGTGAAAATAATTCACTTTTCCAAAACACCTTTAATCGCTTGCCAAAAAAATTTTCAAGGCCTGTAGTTATTTGTAACGAAGCACATCGATTTATTGCTGCTGAACAACTGAGGGAGATGGATATTGAACCTGAGACTATAATCTTAGAATCCAATGGTAAAAATACTGCTCCTGCTATTGCTTTAGCAGCTTTTGAAATAATAAATTTTAATCCTGATGCGATTATGTTAGTTCTTGCATCAGATCATGATATAAAAAATGAAAAAGAATTTCATCAATGTTTATCTAGAGCCAAAAAAGGTGCTGAAGATAATCGTTTAATAACATTTGGTATTAAACCTTCAAGACCGGACACTAACTACGGATATATTAAGGCAAATAAGTGCCTTGATGATATTCTACAAATAGACTCTTTCAAAGAAAAGCCATCGGCTGAGATTGCAGCGGATTATATTTCTAATGGGGATTATTTTTGGAATAGTGGCATGTTTATGTTTAAGGCAAAAGTTTTTCTTGAAGAACTAAGAAAGTTTGAGCCAGAAATTTTTGAGTGTTGTAGAAAAGCTATTTCAAACCCAAATCGGGATCAAAACTTTACTAGATTTGACTATTATGTTTTTGATAAATGTCCTGAAAAATCTATTGATGTAGGTGTAATGGAAAGAACAAACAATGGAGGTATGGTCGTCCTAGATGCTCAATGGAGCGACTTAGGAACATGGGAGTCAATATGGCATACTACATCCAAAAACAAATCTGGGAATGTTGAGTATGGAGACATTGTTTCAATAAATTCTAAGAATTCATTGATCTATAGCCCCTTTCAACTTACATCAGTAATTGGTATTGAAAACTTAACTATTGTCAACACTCAAGACGCTTTACTAATTTCTAAAACAGACGAAGTAAAAAATATTAATCAGCTTTTAGTTCAACTTAAAACACTTAATAAAAAAGAATTGACTGACAATAATCTTGTTTATCGTCCTTGGGGTTATTTCAACTCGATAAGTTGTAATGATAATTATCAAATTAAAGTTATTTCACTTAATCCGGGTGCAGAAATATCATTACAGAAACATGAGCATCGTTCCGAACACTGGGTAGTTACGTCTGGTATTGCTACAGTAACATTGGCAGATAAAGTTTTTGATTTACGGATAAATGAATCAACCTTTATTCCCGCAGGAGAAATTCATAGATTATCCAATAACCAGACTATTGAACTAAAGCTAATAGAAATTCAAACTGGAGACTATCTAGGAGAGGATGATATTATCAGGTTTGATGACCTTTATAAGCGATCTTAAAAGCATTGTCAAAATTTCTCATGATGGCATCTACAGAAATATTATTTACATCATCTAGGTCAAATTCTGGGAATGCAATTATGCTTTCCGTTAATTGCATTTTAGGCTCTAATCTAGCAAATAAAGGAACCAAAACCCTCTGAAAACAATTTGCTGCATGCATTAATCCCCCATCACAACCTACAAATATCTTACTTTTACTAATAATTTTTGCAGTCTCTTTAAAACTATATTTTCCAACACAGTCAACTACTTTATATTTAGGTAATTTTGAAATAATAGACTTTGCATATTTTTTTCCATTCCCAGAGCCAACTAGAACAATGTTGATATCACTATACTTATTACAAATTATCGTGATTACCTCTAACCAATATTTATAAGTTCTATACTTCCATTCTCCTCCAACTGCAATAGTTATATATTTATTTGGTAGTTGAATGGATTTAATCTTACTAAGACTCATGGACGGACGGGCAATTTTTTCAATTTCATCTAATGGCATTTTTTTTCCTAATAATTTATTCATACGATGAAAACTAAATAACACACGATTTACTTCTGGTCCGTTAAAAAATCCAAACATAGAAACAAAATGAGTATTTGGGAAAAGTTTATTCTTTAAATCAATTGTCCTAGTGCTGTAGGAATCGAGAAGAATTAGGTCATATACTTTCCCTTTAAGATTTTCTGTTTCATAAAAAGTATTTTTAAATATTGCATCATTATCATAAATAAATGCATTTTTTTTATCTGTAAGCAAATCAATATTCTTTGATACTAAAAGAACTCTAGAAGATAAATCCATCAAACTATCGCCAAGACTTGGGGCGGATTTATTTATCCATAAAATACTCTTATGAAAATCAGAAATCCCTCCTCTTTCATTTCTTATTTCTCTTTTAAGAATCATGTAAAGATATCTTTTTATATATTTAATAATTCTTGAAGGGCTTTTAATTTTAGATTGATAAGCTGAAAGATAACAAGGTATATCATCCTTAAAAGGGAGAGTATAAGTTTCTTTATATCTTCTGATCATTGATAAAGTTCTTAACCTCTTTGTAAATCAATTCTGGATCTATATGGTCCAGACACAAACTTACATCGTGTTGATCATTACACCCAGCCTTACCACAGGCAACGCACTCTAGATTTGCCTGAAAAATTGTATTTGAGCCATAAGTCTGAATGTGTATATTTTCTTTTGTGCCTGTTTTTAAAATATTAGACCAGGGGGACCAAATAGAAACTAGTGTAGGACCAAATATTGCAAAAACTCTTTTATTTTGTGAGGCAGCAATATGCATATTTAAAGTATCCATACCTATATAGCATGTAGATAAGTCACTTAAAGCCATATATTCTGATAAAGTTAAATCACCAATAAAATTATAAATATTCTCTGATTCTGGAACTTCCGTTCTAATTCTCTGATCAATTTCTGAGTTACCGCCAGTGATAACTATTGGTATATCTAATTTAGTCAATTTCCTTAATAGCCTGTCCCTTAGATTTTTTGGGTAAATCTTATAATCATACTGAGCAGAAGGATGGAAAATTATAAAATTCGTGATTCCAAATTCATTTAGCCTTTTCTTGATTTGGTTTAATGAAGATTCTGAAGGCTTGGGTGGATTCAGTGATAAATCATGCGGAATTTTAAGTTTATCAAGAGGTTTTAAATTTTGAAGAAATATGTGCTCAGAAAAGTTATGCTCATAAAAATCCGATAAGAGCATCCTCTTCCACCATGATTTTTTCTTATTAAACTCTACTGCACTAACTGTTTTTTTGCCTGCTAGTATGCAATAAAAAGTACTTCTATCGCTTGCAGTTAGATTAATACTTAAATCATATTTTTTATATATTGTCTTTAAAATTTTCAATTCTTGAGAAAATCTTTCTTTTTTCTTTTTTTCATAGCTAAAGCAAATAAAGCTCCTAATATTTTTAAATAGCTTAGCAGTTGCTAGAGTATCTTCATTGATCAGTAAATCAATTTCGGCGTTGAAGTATTCCTTTAAAACATCAATTGTTTTTTTTGCTAGATAAACATCGCCATTCGAACGTTGAATTATGAGCAATATATTATTTTCTTTCAAAATTAAATTTGTAAATAAAAGAACTAAAGTATATGAACAAAAAAGTTGTGAAATGTCCTAATAGATATGAATCTGAAAAAGAAATTGTAAAAAATAATATAGGAAGAAATAATCCCAAATCTCTAAATATTTTTTCTTGGTTTTTTAATGCCTGTCTAATTAATGTTGTAAACAGCAGCAAGAAGAATGTATACCCAAATAAGCCATTCTGCGCAAGGATTAGTAGATGCATGTTATGAGGTTGTTGAATATTCCAGGTTTTATAATCACTTTTCTCATTTATTTTTTTATATTCATCAGGGAAATCCCCTGTACCTACGCCAAAAAAAGGATTATTAAAAATAAGATCAGATGTATGATAAATGAAGGCAGCCCTTAGTCCAATTGAAGTACTAACATTCTTATCGGCAAAAAAAATCTGAATATTAGACTTAGCCTCCTCAATTCTATTTGCAAAAACTGAAGAAAAAATTATTAGTAAATAAATTAGTGCAACATTAATCAACAAAGGTATCAATATAGTTTTCAGATTTATTTTATATTTTTGAAAGAAAATAACAAAAACAGCTAAAAAGAATGCAACATAACCCATCCTTCCACCAGAGGCAAAGATTGAATAAAAAGTAATTACTAGAGATATAATCAAAAAAATATTGACAATCTTCTTATTGTCATTATCAAATAATAATTTCGTTTGTAAATAAAAGGCAAATGCCAAGAATGGTCCATGAGAAATTCTACTCATAAAAGGGGTTGGATCATTAACGTTCCCATTATTAAATGGATCAAGTATTTCTAAAGAAATAAATAATGAGTAGTTTGCAGTAATAAAGATAGCCAATAAAAATGCACTAATGTAGAACATTGCGTTTTCCCTCTTGGTAACAAGCCATAAGATAGGAAGAAAAACAAGAAAATCAATCATTTTCTTGAGAATAACCAAGCCCCATTCAGTATTTTCTGTCCACAGCATTCCAATGACATGACTGAGATAAAAGAGTAATCCAACTAAGATAATCTTGTTGTTTCTAATTTTTACAAAATTATTTAGAGATAATCCACCGGAGAATACAAATAAAGCAACGATCATAACCATAAGAATATTTCCTAACGCAACTGATAGTGGCATAAAAAACCCAAGTGCAATAATTAAATATTGCATTAACTGATCAAATTTATCTGTATAAAGTACTTTTGACATATTTGAAAATTTTAATCAACTTTACCCAAGGCCATCTAATACTTTTATGCCCATACCAAAAAAAATAATTTTTCTAGATAGGGATGGAGTAATAAATTATGAAGTTGGATATTTATATGAAATTTCGAAGTTTAAATTTATTGAAGGAGTTTTCGAAACATTAGATTATTTAAGAAAACTTGACTATGAATTTATTATTATTACAAACCAATCAGGAATAGCAAAAGGAAAATATTCTGTTGCCGACTACCATAGGCTTGAAAAATGGATGATGAAACAGTTTCTAAAAAAAAATATAAAGATTCTTAATATTTATTTTTGCCCACATAACCCAGAAGATAATTGCAAGTGCCGAAAACCTAAACCAGGACTAATTCTAAATGCATTTGAAACATACACTATTGATAAGGAGAATTCGTGGATGGTTGGTGATAAAGAAACTGACATAGAGTGCGCCCAAAATGCAGGAATAACAAATACGGTATTGGTCAGAAGTGGTCATCAAATAGATGAAACTAAAACAAATGCAAGTTATGTCTTAGATTCTATTAGAGATTTAAGGAAAATTATTTTATAAGCTTTTTTGCAAGATTAACAATATCATTTGACTTAATCTTGTCGATTGAATTATTG
>Ga0181572_10001400_pt1 | contig 17497 bp, 14 predicted proteins | sample 101ome_26_FD_133004 | JGI IMG/M metagenome (GOLD analysis project Ga0181572, IMG submission 133004) | Coastal salt marsh microbial communities from the Groves Creek Marsh, Skidaway Island, Georgia - 101408AT metaG (megahit assembly) | ecosystem: Environmental > Aquatic > Marine > Intertidal... | reverse complement strand
TTCACCCACGACTCCGCGCTCGCGTCCTCAGCCAGGGGCACATTTATCGTTCGCTGCGGGGGCTTGGTGATGTGCGAGCGATCGTACTCCTTCCACGATCGACAATCGACGAAGAGGTAATCCTCCCGCTCGAGCATAAATATTCCAGCGTCCACGTCCACGGCGTTCGCGTGCGCGCGCGTCGCGGATCGAGGACTCGCGCGGGACGACGACCGGGAGCCTGGGACGCCTCGCGAGTGGAGACGACGTGCATCGCCCGGACGACGCGCGACAGACGCGGCAGAGACGCGCGGTGAAGACGAGGCGATGGCGTGCATGACGGACGTGCGCGTCGAGAGCGCGCGCAGGGACGTCCGCGTCCGCGAATCGCGCCGCGGTGTGGCGATGTGTTTTTCTTTCTTTCTTTCTCGCCTCGGTTTGAGATTATTGTTTACAACAAAACGTTATTATTTCCGTCTCGGACGCGACGTCTCAACGCGCAACCTCGTCGTCGAAGGAGAGCTTGAGATGTTTCTTTGATTTTTTGGTGACGACGTCGGCGATGTCTCGCCACGCGCGATCGTCTTCGTCTCTCGATTCGAGACCTCGCGTGGTGTACACTTGCGGGACGACGTGCGCCATCCTGGGATCGATTCTGTGCAAATCAACCTCCTTGTAATCGTGCGGTTTATCTTGACGCGCGGGAAGTTGTAAGTCTTCCTTCTCCACTTCCTCGTAATCCATAGAACTGAGGATGTGTTGAATGGCGTTGAGCCTGGCGACGCGCTTATCGTCCGCCGGAACGATGGACCATGGCACGGTTTTGCTCGTGTTTTGAAACATCATATCGCGCGCGTGCGAGTAATCGTACCACTTTGAACGCGCGAACAAATCCATCGGGCTCAATTTCCAACGTTTTTCTTCCCGTTCCAGTCGTCCGCGGAATCGCTCCTCTTGTTGCTTGTCGCTCACGTCGAACCAGAGCTTGATGATGTGCGTGTCGGCGTCCACGAGCATCTTTTCAAAGACATTCACCTCACGTTCAAACTGTTCAACCTGTTCCGGCGTCGCGAATCCCATCACGCGTTCGACTCCGGACCGATTATACCACGATCGATCGAACAACACGATGTGTCCGGCGCTCGGCAAGTGCTGCACGTACTTTTGAAAGTACCACTGCGTCTTCTCCGCCTCCGTCGGCGCGCCCAACGCGACGACTTTACACACCCTCGCCGAGAGCACGTCGGTGATCCTCGAAATGCATCCACCCTTCCCGGCGGCGTCTCGCCCTTCGAATATGATGACAACCTTTTTCCCCTTCGCCACGACGTAATCTTGCCACACGACGAGCTCGGATTGCAGTCGCGACAGTTGCTCCTCGTACTCGACGTTGAGAATCGCCTTGCGCACCGCCTTGCGAATCTTCCCCGCGTGATCGCCCGTGTCCTCCATCATCGGTCGCGTCGGATCGAAGGACGCGCGCGAGGACGACCGTATCGTCGGCGTCGACGACGCGTTTTTGTCCTTGGAGTGCTTTCCTCCTTTTTTCGCCGACACGACGGGCGCCGGTCGACGGTCGCGTGTGAGAGGTTGGTCTCTTCCGAGACGACGACCGCGCGCGAGGAATCGCGAGGAAGCGAACGAGAGCGAGAGGGACGACATGGTGAACGGATCGATCGCGCGGCGACGAGTCGCGCGCGCGGCGACGCAATCATCATCAATCAATCCTCAATCATCCGCGTCATCGAATCGTCACGCAAAGATATTTTTACTCAGGGTTTCGTGGGGTCACAGTATGACTTTCGGGATAACGTTTTGTGCGGTTTTTGGCGATCTGTGCGTATTCGTGTATCCGCGCGCCCCGGCGGCGGCGCGACGACGCGCGCGCGTCGACCGTGCGTCGACGCGCGAGGGTCGAGCCGCGCACACGTCGTCGCGCGCGCGCGCGTTCGTTCGTTCGCTCGTTCGCGTGGCTCGATCCGAGGAGGCATCGACGCGACGTCGCGTCGCGTCGCGTCGCGTCCACCGCCGCCATGAAGATGCCGACGTACGACGTCGACCCGGCGACGGAGTCGAGGTACGGTGGATTCGGCGCGCGCGTCATGCGAGAGATGGGATGGGAGCGCGGGAAAGGGTTGGGTAAGCGTCAGCACGGACGCGCGGAGGCGATCGAGGTGGTAAAACGGGAGGAAAACGTCGGGTTGGGGGCGACTCGAGAGCGGTACAACTGGGAGGAAAAGTGGTGGGAGGGACACTACGCGAGCGCGGCGAGTAAGATTGCGAAGGCGATCGGGGGTGGGAAGAAATCGTCGTCGTCTTCCTCGTCGTCGTCGTCGTCGCGAGGCGGGTCCGATTCGGAGTCGGACGACGATTCGGAGTCGGACGACGAAGACGCCGAGCTCATGGTGAAACTGGGAACCGTCACGGGACGAGACGGAGTGGTGTACAGCGGATCGAAGAGTGATTTAAAGCTCATGGAGGAGTTGGCGATGGATAACCATCGCGGATCCACGTTCGGAGGGAGGGTCGGGAAGCTCGAGCGAATCGCGAGGTTTGAGGCGGAACAGTTGGCCAAGTACGGGGTGCAAAACGGGCTCGCGGCGGCGCCCGTCGTCGTCGAAACCGCTCGAGAGGCTAAGGAGAAGAAGAAGGAGAAGAAGAGGGATAAAAAGAAGGACAAGAAGAAGAAATCGTCGAATGGTGACGATGATGACCGGGAAGGGGGAACGGGCGAGAAGAGCGCGACGCTCACCGCTGAGGAGTACGAGGGAGAACAGTCGGCGAGCACGAAGAAGAGCGACTGGTGGAGTCGCGCCGGTTTCGCGTGGGGCGGCGTGGTCGGATCGAAGCGCGAAAAGGATCTGAATGACGGCGGGAAGACCGGGGAGAAGGGACGCCGAGGGTTCAGTGAGGGTGACCAAGAGGCGTTATTTAAAAAGGCGCACGACACGATGGTGCACAAGGGCACGAAGCGCGGCTTGGGCGGACGAGGCATTCTGAAATCCGAGTGGACGGGCGAACGGAAGACGAATTTCGATGATTCGGACGACGAAGGTGGAAAAGATCGGTCCACCGAGACGAAGACCAAGAAGGAGAAAAAAGAGAAAAAGGCCAAGAAGGAGAAAAAGGCCAAGAAGGAGAAAAAGGCCAAGAAGGAGAAAAAGTAAACGTAGCGACGTTTTTTAGACGCATGTAGAAACAGATAGTCTTGTATTAGAGTGAGGAGAGAGATGCACGAATTACGAATACAGTTGATTACAAGTCATAAGCGTCGAGTGAGCCCGCGAGATGAGACGAAAAACAAAAAGTCTCCTTGATAGCAGCCCCTCGATTTTGATCGCCAAAGCGTGCACTCCCTCTCGTCCGCACAGTGAATCACAGAAAGAACAAAAAAGTGCTCAGATGAAACTGTCCAAAGAAATTATACATCTGAGAATGCCATAATTTAAGATTTGATCGGATCCACAATCCGTCTGAGGCGACACCACTCGACCCTACTTGACGAAGCACTGCATCGGGAAGATTTCGCCTTGCGCAAAATAGTCGTCGTTGCCCATGGTGTCAATGAGTTTCAGCGTGTTGACAGGCTTGAGTTGCAAGTCGTCGCTGAGAACGGAGGTGACGATGTCGAGCTTAGCCTCCGTCTTCGGGACTTCATAGTAGGCACCGATGCCGGCGGCAAAGGTGTCTTTGTTGCCGATGGCGCACTCCTTCTTGTACTGGTAGTTGGAGAAGTAGGCTGAAAGGGACGTCGTGCCCTCGAAATCAACGGGGTTACCCACGACGACCGCAGCAAACATGTCGAGACCAGCATACACGCCCTGAGTCATTGCTGATTCCGGACCGGAGCACGCGACGCCGGCGAAGCAGAGCTTGACGTCAACGTGGGCAATCTCGAGGATGAGACCGACCTGCATGTCGACGGCGATGGATGCAGCGCCGTATCGCTCCAGCTTCATGCGCGGCTCTTCGGTGATGATGTTCACCTTTCCATCGACAAGCTCGATGGCGTACTCGAGCTCACCCACCTCGAGCGTCCATTCCAGAACGGCTTGGGCGTCGAGACGCGCGAAGTACGGCAAACTCAGCTTTGCCGATACCAAGACGTCGAGATAAAAGCCGAAACCAAGCATGACTAACTGGCGCGTCTGGTACGGGTTCGGGAACTTGCCATCGACGAGCTCCAAAAGATCACCAGATTTGAACGCATTCGCCTTGGCGTCGAGGCGGAATTGCAACTTCATGCCGGCTTGCACGCCCACCTTGACGTGAGAATCCTTTATGGCTTGCATCGCCGTGTTCAAGGCATCAGAGGCCTTTTTACTGGCGTCCATCAGCGGATTTCCTCCGAGAGCGGCGGTGGTGCGCTCCAGTTCGCTGCGGGTGGATGCTTTCAACAACAAGGGATCCTCAATGAGCGCAACGCGCGTAGTTTCGAGGCTGAGCATGACGTTGTTCTCAAGTTCGCGCATGCGGGTGTCGTAAATTTCAGACGCATGCGACATCACACTCGCAATCGATCGACGATGTGATTCAAGAAGAGTCGTCGTCGCTTCGTGAAGAGCATCTTCGTCAATCGTAACCTCTTTATGAGAAAGTAAACGTCGACGTTTACCCGTGATGGACTTGACGCTGTTGATGAGATCATCAACTTCACCCTTCACTTTCGTCGCGACGGCTTTCGCGCTCCCTGCGAGATTAGCCGCTTCGTTCACCGGAACCATGATTTGCGCCTTGATGTCATCCACAGCGTCGAGGGCATCCTGCTTGATTTCATCGAAAACCGTTGCGAAGAAAGTTTGCAGCACGTCCAACAAGTCTGTGGCGAGTTCCTTGGGGATGTCAAACACGAGAAGACCGGCGCATGCTTCCCATCGGGCAACAGGAAAGCCCGCTTTGAGAGTCGCTGGCGCCCACGGTGAATCGCCCATCTTCGATGGCCAAGGCATTTTGTACTCAACATTGATCAATTCAGGCTTGAACACTTCGTCGAGCGGAACGTTATAGCAGAAGAGCGTGCCCTTCGGGAGCTTGTCCATGAGGTAATCGAGACGTGCCTTGCCAGAGAGTTGCAGAAGGATGCAAGGTCTATTCTCCTTCGAACCGCACTTTTCGATGGCGAGATCCATCTGCTCGTCCGAGGACATGCTTGGAATATCCCACATCGACGGCATGCTCGGTAGTTTAGGAAATGATGGAAGGTCGAAATTCCACCCGAAGCCAACGCTCGACGTGTTCAGGAACGTCGGGAACTTGGGATCGTAGCCCGCGACGCCTGGAATGTTCATACCAATGTCAAAACTCGGATCGTAGTTCGGTAATCCCGGCCAGTTCCAGCCTTTGCCGCACTCGTCGCCGCACTTTGCGCTCGAACCCCAGCTCGGCGAGGAAACGTTAACGTTGAAAGACGGGACATTCCACTCTGGAAGGTTCCAATCAAGATTCGGACCTTTCCACGGCGCTTGGGGAACTTTGGAACCCCAGTCGGGGAGCGAAATGTCAAACTGAGGCAGGTATATTTGAGGAAGCGTCGCCGTGACGTTCAGCTTGGGTACGTTGTTCATCAGTTCCGTCGCCAGTTCGCTGACACACGCCTTAGCGCTGTTCAAAAGCTGCTTCAGCTGACTCTGGTCAACCTTGGGTATGTCGAGCCCGAGTTTGGCATCGTCCAGCGGGGAATCGGCGGGGAAGAGTATCCCGTGCAACCGCGCTCGAAGGTTGTCGTGGTCCAAAGAATCCGTGAGACCGGCGCGACGTCCGACACGAGATTTACCGAGATCCGCCGATTCTCCACTGATGATCGATCCCGAAACACTCTTGACGAGAGCGTCCGCATCGCTCGGAAGTAAGCTGTCGGTGACATCGTCAACGAAGCCTTCTATTTTCTTGATGACTTCGTTGAACGTGTTCGTTACTTCGTTCGTCATGTCGTTGATCTCGCCGGGTATGCGCTTCAGCGCGTTGACGATGTCCTGCGCCTTCCGCGAGGAGGTGGTCATGTCGGTAACTTGACCGGCGATGCTCTTAATCTTGCTGACGGCGCTATTGTATTCCTTTCTCGGTTTATCCAATGCGTTTTTCCAGCAATTGACGTCGGTGACACCGCACCCGCCGAGCGCCGACGTCGCCGAATCCGTCTCCAAAGCCACACGCGCCCGCGCGTGCCCTTTACCGAGCGCGGTGACGCTTACGACATCGTCCACATCGTTTCCACGACGCGTTCGAGCGACGACGACGACGCACGCCACGAGAATCACGCTCAGCGCCGCCGCCGCCCGGCGCGGCGCGTCTCGCCTTCGCCGCGTCGCGCGACCCGCGCCCTCCTCCGCGTCGCTCGCGGCATCGTACGCCTGATATCGAGACTTTCCTCTCGATCGCAACGCGCGCGTCTCCTCGCTCCCGCCGCGCCAGAATCGACGCAACACCCCCGTCCACGTCGTCTCGTCGCCGCCGCCCCCGGCGCCGCGCGCGCCCCCGTACAACAGCGACGTCGTCTCGCGCGCCGACGACGTCATGATCACGCCTCGCGACGGAACTCGACGACCGTCGTTCGTTGGTTTCTCTCACACAGCCTCACTCGCGTCCGCTCGCCCGCGCGCGCGCACGTCCGTCGTCGACGCTCGATTCGCGTCGTCCGATTCCGTTGCTTCCTTCGCCCACCGACGCGTCGCGCGCGCCCTCGAGCGCGCTCGCGCACCGACGTTCCGCGCTCGAACCGCGCGCGTAAACGGACGCACGACGCGCGCTTCGATCACCAACACGGCGTCGAGCGATGACGCACGAACGCGTCCGCGCATCACCCTCCTTCGCACCCCGATCGAGCGCTCGACGACCACCGCGCGGTCGATCGGTCGATCGGCCAAGCGTCGGGGCGGTCGACACGTGTCACTTGGACACGTCGCTTCGACATGGGACTCGGTCGCCGGTCGCGACCGGTCGATCGGCGCGGAAGATCGCGGCCGAATCCCCGGCGCGCGGCGGTCGAACACCAACACCCAAAAAAAGATATTTTCCGAGCCCATCACGTATACTGTATACGCATACGCCCATGAAAAGGGTGTTACGTACATAACACCACCCTCGCGACGGACCTTTGGTGCTCGCCCGCGTGGACGAGAGGGCGACGACGGACGACGACGGGGGCGGGAGCTCGCGACGCGTCGCGCGCGCGGGTGAGTGTCATCGATCGACGCGACGCCGTTTGACTTCGGTCGCGCGCGAGAGAGAGGACGAACCGGTGCGACGATCGGTGCGGTCGCGGGAACGAGCGAGCGAACGAACGACCGAGGACGGGGGCGATCCATGGAATCGGGCGCGCGAACGCGCGAGAGGCGTTCGATGATCCGACGGGAACGCGGACGATGGTTGATTCGCGTCGTGTTGGCGTGCGCGGTGGCGTTGACGGTGGCGTCGACGTGCGTGAGCGCGGAGGCGGCGAACGAGCTCGCGGGGGCGGCGGGGACGGTGCGGGACAGACCGCGCGCGCGGTTTCATCGAGCCGCCGAGCTCGGTGGATGGAAGAAGGCAAGGAAGTCTTTCAAGAAGTCGACGAAATCTGTGTCGGCCGCGGCGAAGAAAGCGAAGGATGACGCCGCAGCCGCGGCGAAGAAAGCGAAGGATGATGCCGCAGCCGCGGCGAAGAAAGCGAAGGATGACGCCGCAGCCGCGGCGAAGAAAGCGAAGGATGACGCCGCAGCCGCGGCGAAGAAAGCGAAGGACGCGGCGATGCGCCAGGTAAACTCTATGAAGAATGAGCTCTCGAAGATTGAGAACTATCTCAGTGTCTTCAGCACAGCCAAGGGCAAAGCCGAACAGGTTGTCGACGACGTCAACGACATGATTAAGAAGGTTGGAAAGTCGGCAGACATCGGTAAAAAGATTGACTCTGTGATCAGTAAGGTGACCGGTTTTCCGGATGAGATCGCGAAGAAGGTTGGTGCTTTCGTCGACGACGTCGTGGATTCGATTTTTGGCGGCGCCGAGGGACTGGCCGACGACGTTGGCAAAATGTTTTCATCTTCAGGCTCTGCGGCGCTCGGCGTTCCGACAAAGGATCACGAGGATCACATCACGCGCATGCTCAATCCAGATCATCTGAAAAAGCTTCTTCGTAAGCATTTGCGAGATGAAGAATACGACGCCGAAGCGCACACGCGTGCACCCTTATTGGGCGGCAGCCCCTTCGACGGGTGCCTGAACGTCCCTATCGAAGAGGTGCTCCCGGCGGATTTGTTGGGAGTGGACTACGGCATGCGCTGGCCGAAATCTCTCGCAAATAGCTCATTTGCGCCGGACAGTATAAGAGCGGGCTTCCCCGATCCCAAGTGGGAGACTTGCCTGCGAACGACGGGTATTAAGATTAGCGACGACCTTGGTCCGGCGCTCTTCAACGTCTTTAAAGGTTTCTTCGTTCCGCTTTTCGACGCGGTGGCCGACGGCGCGAAGTCGACGGCCGTGGACTCTAAGAACAAAATCTTGAAGAAAATGAGTTCGATCACCAGTGAATTGGATAACGCGGACAAGGCGGCGACGACGATCAAGAACACCTTGGACAAAGTCAAGAACACTTTCTCGGGTCGAAGACGCCTGTTAACGCAACAAGAGCAAACTCACGACGTGTTGGCCGCAGTTCGGGTCGCGAGTCACGCCAGAATCGAACACATGGAAGGTCTTCACGAAAAAGCGCTCGACGACGTCGAGAGCTATGTCTTGCTCGAAATGGCGAAGATTCGCTCTACTCTCATCGAAGACCCATTCCTCGAGTCTGACGCCACGATGCAACGTTTCCCGTTGTATGCCGCTCGCATGAACGAAGCGCGCCTGGGTGGAGCTTTCGATAAAGCCGCCTCGAATGCGCGTGCAGCGTTCGCCGATGCGATGCAAGCGATGGCGGACACCGAAATGGGACTTGAGCTCGTATCTGAGCTCAAGATTGCACTCGAGATGGAGGCGAAAGCGGAAACTTTCAAGACGGGAGATTTGTTTGATCTCGCCACTGGCGGTTACATACCCAATCCCATCCAGTTTGACGTCACGTTTCCGATGCCCATGTTCCCGGCGTTCATGATCAAGATCCGTCTCGATGCTTCGTTCGCCATGCCGTATTTTATGCTCGCGGAAATGGAAGGCAAGATGGTGTTCACCGTGACGGCGTCGTCGAACGCGGGTATTATGCTCAAGGACCGCAAACTCGTAACGGAATATAAGCCTCCGAGTCTCAAGTTTAAGCCGCAAATCGACGCCAAGGTTGAAGCCCACGCTCAGATTGGATTCACCGTCGAATTTGAAGAGCAGTACCTCGCTCTGTGCTTTGGAAGCTTTGTGTGCGCGGGTCCATCGTCCGTCATCACGCAAAACATTTACGCGGGCAGCGACGCGTTCGCAGCCTACTCCAATCAAGGCACCTACGACGAATGCCTTCTCGAGGCGAAATTGGCGGAATCGTTTGACTATTCCGACGCCTACAAGGCGAAGCGGTGCGGTAAAACCGGCGGCCTCACCTATGGTTTCGGCGCCTACTTTCAAGTACCCAAGACGCAAATCGAGTCCAAGCTCCTCATCGAGCTCAGCGAGGCGTGCCCGAACTTGCTCCCGTCGCCAGTCATCGCGACGTTTCCGGAAGAAGACGATCCAAATCCGGACTTTTTCCTCGCTGAGTTTTGATTTTATTCGCATGTTTCATGCAAAAAGCGGCTCGTCTGCGCCAAGTCATGAGCGCTCCGTTTGTATGTCTTCGCGTCGTAGTCGCGAGGTACAATTTTGTGTAACAAATAACACGTGTGCATTTACATTCACATTACAAGATGATTCATACAAGAGCGCGCGATCGATGTTTCTCGAACGCCGAGATCCCTCCTCGGGTCTCGACCAAGCCGAGGCTGCGGTCACAAAAAAAAAGCAAAAGACGAGCGAAAGGATGTGACTTTCAACCTTCCCCTCGGTCGCATCCTCCGCGGTCGCCCTCGGAACTCGCGCCCCAAGCGCGCGCGGCGGAATACGCCGACGAAAAAAGTGAATCAATCGTCACTTCTTCGTCTGGCACTGGCACGAATCGCACGCGCATCTACATCGCGCACAGCCGCAACTCTGGTGCCCGCACGCATCGCACGTCAGCGCGTTCGCGCACGCGCACCCACCCGGGGCGCACGCGCACGCGTCGCCGCACTTATCGCACGCCATGAAGAAAAGAAACTTGAAACTTGTCGCTCGTTCGTTCGTTCGTTCGCTCGCGAGTGGTCCCGCGCGCGCGTGTGACGCCGCGTTCCGGGGCGCGGACGGTCGTTAGAACGAGGTGAGGTGGGCACCCCACCCCGTCGGTGCTCCCTCCGAGGGAGTCCCTCGGACACACTGATCGGCGTTTCGTACGTCGTGTATGAGAAGTGTGTGTCCCGTATGGGCAAACAGTACAGTACGTCTCCGAGTCGCCGCTTTGAAATCGACCGCGGTCGGTCGATCGATCGATCGCGGCCGGCGGCGACAGAGTCGGACGCGTGCGCGTCGGTCGATGACGAAGCGAGAGCGCGAGTCGGACGAACCGTCGACGCGGCCTCCCGTCGCGGCGGTGCGGCGAACCAAGGCGCGCGGAGGGGATCGTGAGGGTGGAGAATTTGAAACAGAGCACCTCGCGCGCGTCAAACTCTTAATCACGCGAAGTCGCATCGGGGCGAGAGGATTGACGGAGAGGATACGCGTGACGATCCAAGAGGCGGTGCGAGAGGTCGGTGGATTCGGTGGCGCGCGGTGAGCGCGTCGGAGGGTGGAAACGGGGAGTGGAGGAACGTCTCCTCATGGGGTGCCGTCGCGGGGCGACGAGACAAGGGAGCATCGCGTCTTTCTTTCATAGAGCGCCGGTGGGGGAAAAATCGGAGGGAGAGAAGTTGGAGGTAGAAAATCATGTCGATGCGACGTCCGGGGAGAGGAAGAGGGTGAAAACTTCGACGATGGATTCGGGGTCTCGGTTTCGGCGGTGCCCGCTGTGCGAGAAAGACGTGGCGAAGACGTTTTTTGAATCGCACGTGGACGCGTGCGAGGGCGTAGTCGAAAAGAAGTCGATCGAACGAGCCGAGGTGAAACCAATCGTGCGATTGGATGACCTGTGCGCACCGGCGAAGGATGGTGCGAAGAATGCGTTCGCGAGCATGATGGCGGCGCAACGCGAGCGCGAACGCATTCGATGCTACGCGCTCTCGTACGACGAGTCTCGCGAACGTTGGCGAGTCACTCTGGGCAAAACGTCACCGATATCCGAGTCGAAGCGAACGTGGTCTGGGCAGGTGGTCGTGAAGGAGAAGCTCTCGAGCGGTTTGACGAGCGCGACGACGTTGAAGCTTGCCGTCGCTGTCGACAACGATTTCAAAGGGTCAGAGCGAGACCGTTTCATTTTACAAAGGTTATCAGACGCTCGCGAGGTTCAAGAGGTGCGTGCGTCGCGCGAGCGTGCGGGTGCTGAAGAACTCAAGGTGAGCCTGATCAAATCTGCGCTGCAGAAGAACATCAGGAGAGGAAGAGCCGTCGCGGCGAGTCGAATCGCCACGCACATGTGCCTATCCTCCTCTTCCTTCGTTGAGCTCGTTCGGAGACTCGTCATCATATCCATCGAAGACGCCATCTTACATCCGGATATTACGGTATTGACGTGGCTGATGTGTGCGACGAGTAAAGGTTTCGAACCGACGGATGCGTTGCGCGCGGCCGTCATTCGCATCGCCGGAGAACTGGCGGCAGTTGAGGTCAGAGATGAGCCTGCGTACGGTCCTAATACGCCGTTGACTCTGAATGATGTCGAAACGAAATTGGGTGACTCTCCCGACGAATCTGCCATCGTACAATCCTTGATTATTCGCGCTCACTTTGGCGGAATGCCCGGGGACGTCGCGATGTTACACGGATTTTCGCGCGTTTGGCTCGAAAGATTCACACAAAAGTCCATCGATGCGAATTTGCCGGTCGATAATGATGCTCTGTTTAATCCAGAAATCATCGAACCGGACGTCAAATCACCTTGGTTGACGTATCTCGAATTGATTTTAGCTGCGACGATGGAGGAGAACGAGCGCAGCCACTTCGGAGGTTTCATGCGACGCGACGACATACCGATAGCCGCCGTCGATTTCCACGTCTCGAGCTGCGTAGAGAACGTTCTTCAAGTGCCCTCGATTCGACTCAAGGTCGTGGACGCCGGTAAAATTCTCGGCTTTGGCGACGATATGAATGTGACGGATCGAGTGAAGAGTGCGATTTGGCGCCACAGCGCGGGTGTCAATCACAAACGACCAATCGAGCTGCGAAGGAACGCGCGGAAGGATGGTGAACAGCGGTCGAAAGACCCGAGTGCGAAGGAAAAGCTTTCGCTCGAGATATGGAATATTATTAGCGAAGAATTAGAGCGTTGGGTGCGAAGATATCTCGCGTTCAGAGTGCCTCGATGAAACTCGCGAGGCGCACAAGCAAAGAGCAAAGAGGGTGCGACATGCGGTAAATTACAACAAAATATTCTTTTAATGCGTATACGTGAGTAGGTTATCGAAGAAATCGTCCGTCTTTTCTAGCGTCTGCGTGAGAACAAACTTAACTATCGATCTCTCGCCTCGAGTCACCGCGGTGACACGATGCGGCGCGCCGTCCGCGCGCACGACAATGACAGAGTTGGGCTCGGTCCAGCCTCCGTATCGCATCCCCGTTCTCTCATCCTCCCATTCTGTTGTGCTATCACTCGTGTTGGTTACCGTAAAAACGATCTCAAACTGTGGTTTCGAGTACAGCGCGACGTCTTTGTGCCACTCCATGGACCCGCCGACGGGGTATATTCTGAATTCCACCGGTACGTCACCCGCCACTAAATCGCCTTCGTTCTCCTCGCCGAGCAACAGCGTCCCCAGTCGCTCCGCCACCGAGCTCGCCACGCACGCCTCGTGTACGAAATTATCCGTCGGTACCATGACTCCTAACCTATGACGCGCGCACGCTCTGTTTTCCGCTGTCACGCTCTCGCGAAGCTTGGCGCACTCCTTCGCCACGCGCTCGTACGTCTCCGGCTCAAAAAAGTTACGCACGTACAACAATCCCCCCGCGCGCTCGAACGCGCTCCCTCCACCACCCTTGGACGTCGTCGCCGCCGCGTATTCGCTCGCGTTCTTCCTTCGCGCCGCCGCTCGCGCCGTCGCGTCTCCCCGCGCCCCTCCGCGATCCTCTCCCCTCGCGCACCGCCCGCTCGTCGCCCTCGACGTCTCCGTCGCGCCCAACCTCCCCCGCGACGCTTCCGCGCGCACCTCGCGCGCGCGCGTCCCTCTCGTCGTCGCCGTCGTCGTCGTCGTCGTCGTCATCGTCGCGCGCGCCATCGCGACGCCACGGGAACGACACGAAATCATCGCCGTCCGTCGTCCCGTCCCTCTTCCCACGGCGTCCACGCGAGACGGCGTCGCGACCGATCGCGCGGTCGGTAGCCTCGCCGTCGCCTCCGACGTCGATGTCCACGACATCTCGCGCGCGTCGACGTCTCCGGTCGCGCCGTCGTCGTCGTCGTTGTCGTCGCCGTCGCGATTCGATTGTGGGTTTCGCTTTCCATGCACGGACCTTATAGGGTTTGGATCTAGGGTTTGGGCGCCTCTGCCTCGGGGCGGACGGACGAGCGCTCGCTCGGCGACTCGGCGGCGACCTCCGCCTCTACGCGACGCGCATCGCACAGCATCATGGCGAAGTTGAGGGTGCGTGCGACCGACGACGACCGATGACGATACGATGCGCGCGCGCGCGTCGTATCGCGCGCGGTATCCGCGTCGACGCCGGGTGGTGACGCGTCGACGTGGATGGGGCGACGGACCGGTTTGGGGTTTCGGCTCGATCGCGTCGGGCGCGCGGGAGGGCGCGCGCGCGCGCGTGGACGTGGACGCGCGGTGACGGTGATGGTTGCGAATGGGGGAATGAAATTCGTGGGATACGTTCGTGGTCGCGCGCGCGACCGCGCGCGACCGCGAGGCGAGTGCGGGGTGAAGATGATCGCCGTGGTGAGAGACGCGCGACTGACGACGATGATGATGTGTCTTCTCCCGGCGCAGTACCACCAATACCAAGTTGTCGGCCGACACGTGCCGACCGAGACGCAACCCGAGCCGGAAGTGTTCCGCATGAAGCTCTGGGCGCTCGATGCCGTCAAGGCGCGATCGAAGTTCTGGTACGTTGGATGACTCGGTCGAGACGCGCGCGCGAGGTTCGGACACGGGCTCGATGGGGCGATCGCGGACGACGCGACGGCGCGCGATGACGACCGGGCACTGACCGCGCGCGATGTTTCACGACGTGTACAGGTACTTCATGTCCCGCCTCAAGAAGGTTAAGAAGGCGAACGGCCAAATCATCGCCTGCAACGAGGTGCGTGCGCATCCCCGGCTACTCGGAAAGCCCTAGGGGTGGCGCGAAGGCGAGACGCGCGCCGCGCAAAGGGAGAGACGGATGGCGACGCGCTCAAACTGAGAGGCGTGATTAGATGGCACGCGCGGTGAAGAGTAATCTCGTTCGCGCACCGAGAGAGTACGGCGACTAACCATTCTTTGCTCGCTCATCTCATGTTTTGTTTCGCGCAGATCTTCGAAGCCGACACGACCACCGTGAAGAACTTCGGCATCTGGATCCGTTACCAGTCCCGCACGGGCTACCACAACTCCTACAAGGAGTACCGTGAGACGACGATGAACGCTGCTGTCGATGCGCTCTACGAGGAAATGGCGTCCCGCCACCGCGTGCGCGCTTCCTGCTTGCAAATCATTAAGATTGCGGAGGTTGAAGCCAAGGATGTTCGCCGCGAGAACACCCGTCAGTTCCTCCAAGACGACTTGTCTTTCCCCGTCGTGAACAAGGTTATGCGTCACCCGAGCAAGGCCACGAAGACGACTTTCAAGTACAAGCGCCCGAACCACGTCACTCTTTAAGTGCGGTGCGGAAGGCTTGGTTAGAAACTAGTATTTGGGTGAGGGTGAGTTAGACGCGCGTCGTGCAAAGCTCCCAATTTGTAATGTTCGAGAGCGTCTCAAGTGTTTCGTATGGTGAAAGTTACAGCACAGCTAATATTGACTCGTATCGACTATTTTGCCCGACTACGCCACGTATCTGAAAACTTGCGCGTTTTCCTTGTCACGCTCGATGTAATCCTTTTCGATGAGACCCTCGATGCGCATTTTAATCATCTTCGGCTCTGGGATGAATTTTTGCTTGAGTTGGGAGACCACCTCGATGATGAGATCGTTGTAAGCCAGAGACTTGCGGGTTTTCATGGTGCGGACGATGGCGGCATCGATGGCGTGTCGTCGATCGTGTTCGACGATCGCTATGGTCGCCTTCTTATCGTCCATCGCCGGCAGTCCAATCTTGATGCGCCTCGAACGATCGGTAAACTTTTCGTTGAACGTGAACACGTCGTCGAGGTCTATGGTTTTCCCTTCCGAAGACTTGTTCAAAATTTTATACTTGGCGCAAGATAAGGAGTACAGGACCCTTTTCGCATCTTCGACCGGTAACTTGGTCTTCTCCACAACCTGGCGAAGGGTCAACTCCTTCTCCGTTCTAAAGAGCAGCAGCACCGTGACTTGGAAAGTTTGCATGACCATTTCGATCGGTTTAGACGCGTACTTGACGAGTATCGTGGCGGAACCGAGTTGATGCATCCATGAAAGCTTTCTGGTGTTTTGCGTCTTGTCGTAAAAGTTTTGGAATATCTCAACGCATCGCGCAAACTCGTCGCAGAGCTCGTGCTCGGGACCAGCAGCTTGCGGCCAAAACCCGTGCGTCAAAATCGTCACATTCAGCTCGACCGGCGGCTGACGACTCGGATCTTCTTCGATCCAAGCTTTGAAACGAGATTGCGTCTGAGAGGTGGATTGAATATCGTTGAGCATGCCCTCCATCTTCGACGTGAACTGTTGGCCGCACTGCGTTTTCAGTTTACTCAGAATCGATCGTTCGTGGTCTTGACTCGCCGAGGTGTCTTGCAAGAGGCGTCGACTGAGCTTTTTGCCGTAGAAAGTTCCGAACAGATCCTTGTCACTTATAAAGGTGAGAAGTTTCACAATCTTCTCCAACGTCTCTTCCATCTTCTCGTCGCTCAATTTTTCGCTCCCACCCTTCTTCAATAACTTGTCCGAAAAGTCGGCGAGAAGTTGCGCTGTCGAGTTGCCGGCGATGCCCTTGTTGCAAAAGTATTCAAAAGCTTCCTTGAGCGCCCGATTGAAGAGAGCGTTCGCGCCGAAGCAGTCGGTCACATAACTATTGTATTTGTCGTACAGTTCGATCGCGTTGCGCGTGAACATTTGTTCGATGGACGTCGGCGCCGAAGGCTTTTCGCTCTTCTTCTTCATGGCGAGCGCCGCCTGCTCCGTCGACGTGACCAAGCTCATGCCTTCCTTTTGCACGTGCGACTTGAAAATATCAGCTATCGGAAGTAAACCCTTTGGAACAGCACTGAAGAGTCGGAACATGCGAGCTAAATCGTCCTTCTTGTCGTCAATCAAGAGAGCCGCGCATCCGCTATTTTCCTTCTCCAACAGTTCGATCTCATACTGCTCGAGGAGCTGCTGTTCAACCTTTGAAATCAACTTGGACTCCGTGCTTTGATGCAAGTATTGTCGGACACGATCGCGTTCGCTATTCAAGTACTCTTCTGCTTTGATTAGGTACGCCGGACAAGAATCTTCAGCGATCCATTGCGTCGCCTTGCGCGCGTAAAACGACGATGTGTGCTCCAACAAGTCGGCTTCGAAATCGGTTTGATACGCATCCATCGTTCCGAGACCCATCTCCACGAAGATTGACGTGACGTTCTTGATGAGCGCTCGATCAACCTTTTCACCGTCTCTCTCTTTATCGATAAGCTCCAGCACCGCCATCTTCATGCTCAACTTGACCTCCTTATACACCAACCTTCGAAAACAATTCACCCCGACATCCTTGAGGGGCGGAAAGTGGTGGCGCGGAATGTAGTATCTATCGAGGTAGTTGAAGAATTTCGACAACCATCTCACCATAATTTTGTGATTTTCCCATCGTGCAACTAAACTCTTGAGCATGTACTCGCCCTTCTTCTCGACTAACGCCGGTAAAACTTTCGCGTTGATGTATTGATTAAAGGCGGCTTCGTACCGCTCGTACAACTGTTCGGAATAGTCGTAGGGAGCCTTTTGGGTGCACATGTTGTAAATGGTCCTGCGTCGGATCACGCGCGCGTCGAGACGTCGTCGTCGTCGTCATCGTCAGTCCATCACCCTTCACACCGTCACTCTCGAGCGCGCGCACATCGACGCGTCCCTCGCGCGCTTCACGTTCGGTCAACCGCCCCCGTGAGTCGCGTCGTCGAGACGTACGTGTACAGATTCATATATTCCTCCGACGTGAACGGTTCGGCGTCCTCCTTATCGAGAATACCTCGCAGTTTCATGATACCGTCCTATCTCGCGTAAATCACTCGCGAGTTAGTCCCCGATCGCGTCCCGAAACGAAAGAAACGAAACCGCCGCGCCGCGCCGCGCCGCGC
>Ga0181572_10001398_pt1 | contig 17531 bp, 18 predicted proteins | sample 101ome_26_FD_133004 | JGI IMG/M metagenome (GOLD analysis project Ga0181572, IMG submission 133004) | Coastal salt marsh microbial communities from the Groves Creek Marsh, Skidaway Island, Georgia - 101408AT metaG (megahit assembly) | ecosystem: Environmental > Aquatic > Marine > Intertidal... | reverse complement strand
TCGTGTACCGGCTGTCACCCTGACACTTTTCAGCCGTGGCGCTGGAACAGGCGGTCGGCCCGGTCTCTCACAGCACGCCAGAAATCCGCTTTTTCAGTGAACGTCTGTCGCAAGGATGTGCCCGAATAACGACGCACAAAGCGAAACAGATCGTTGCGCGTCAGGCCGATCTTCATGGCGGAGAAATACAAGCTGCCGACATCCTTGATTACCCAACGCTGATCCAGGCTGGCTTTGATCAGCGCACGATGCAGATCAATCAGGGTCAGCGCAGGCGGGTCCGCCGAGAGCAGCATAAAATGGCACAGGTAGAAATCACGGTGACAGATGCCATGGCGGTGCAGGGTGCGACTGATATCGGCCACGTTTTCCAACAGCGCCTGTTTGTGCCGGAACGCCGGCGGTTCTGTTGGCCAGCCCCGTGTCAGGTCCTCGAGGTTGCGCTGCGTGCCTACATCCTCCGTGACAATGAAGGACTCCTGCGCGTGCGGCCATGCTCCGCGGCAACCGTAACCGGCAATGACGGGGACGGATACACCCAGTTCATTCAGAGCCTGAATGGCGCGCCATTCGTTGCGGGCGCTGGTCACGGGCAGACGCCCGCGGATCAGGTTTTTCAGGATTTCCCCAACCGGGGTACCGCGGTGATACTTGATGAAGAACCGCCTGTCCTGGATCAGCACCGCATAGGTGCGGCGGCTTTCCAGGGCACGAAACACCTCCCCGTCCATCGTCGCAAAGGTGGCAAAGGGATCGCGTTCTCCCAGGAAAGCGGCGATGTCCTCACGCAGGTACAGGTCAGTGGCCATGAGCTTTAGCCCCGTGACCGGCCAGGATGATCTGTGCCACATGATCCGGCATGGCATAAAAATCACCCTGGCGTCCGTAGGCAATGCCATGCTCGCGCCAGGCTGATTTATCGGCGGCCAGTATGCTCGCCAGCGCATCATTCATGCTCTGTTGCGTGAAGGGTTCCGGCAACACCACGCCCGCCTGTGCCTGCTCGACGTGAAAAGCATAGCCACAGGTTGCCGTTGTGAGCACCGGTAAACCAGCCACGATCGACTCCAGCAACACCATGCCGGCACTTTCCTTTTGTGAAGGCTGCAGCAGCAGGTCAGCGCCCTGGTAAAAACGCGGCAGGTCGTCCCGGCCTGCCAGGATATGCAACTGTGCTGCCATCCCCAAACGGGCAGCTTCAGTGGCATAACGATAACGCGGGTCCGAGCCGAGCAGGAAAAACTGCACCCGCGAGCGCAGTGCTTCGGGTAACGCGGCGATAGCGGCCATGGAACGGTCCACGCCTTTGACCGGATAGCCTGTGCCAACCTGTAACACCACCAGGTCCGATTCAGACAGACCGAACTCGCAGCGCCAATGTTGACGCACCGTGTCAGCATCCGCGGGCGCCATGCGGTCACGGGCAATGCCCGGGGGCACATCGAGCAGGCGCACTTCACACTGCGGATAGCAGGCCAGGTATTCGGCTTTTTGCATGGGCGAGAGCATGAACACCCGGGTCTTGCTGCCGGGACCGAAGACAGCCTGTTCAAAGGCCAGGTACTGTCGGCTGCGCGGCGCCCAGCGATAGAACAGGTGACGTTCGCGGGCGGCCTTCCAGGCAAAGCAGGTGTCGGCAGCAAAGTAATAATCCAGGCCCGGCAGGCGGTTGAAACCGACCACGACATCATAGGCGTTGGCATCGCGCTGCTGCGCGACAAAGCGGGCAAAGGCCTTTCTTGCCGTCACCTTGCTGCTGTTCATGGCGGGTGCCTCGATGCAATGCAATGCTGGCGGCACCTCACCATCCCGGGACATGCACAGCACATCCACGTCTGCGCCCCTGTCGGACAGGCTTTCACCGATGCGGCGGCAGTCGCGCTGCAGGCCACCGTGGGCAAACCAGTCAAACAGGACCAGGGCAACTTTCATAACGCATCCAGTGCCTGCACGGCCTGCTGCACCTGTGCCGACGACAGTTGCTTCAGGCATTGGGTATGGCCGAGCGGACACACGCGCTTGAAACACGGACTGCAGTCCAGCCCCAGCGAAACCACCTGTACCCGGTCTGCCAGTGGCGGCGTGAAGGCCGGCGATGTCGAGCCGTAAATCACCACCAGTGGCCGGGCCAGGGCTGAGGCGATGTGCATCAGGCCGGAGTCGTTGCTGACCACCTTGTCAGCACAGGCCATCAGGTGCACGGCTTCGGCCAGGGTGGTATCACCGGCCAGGTTCAGGCAGAACGCTGCCAGGGCCGCCGGAACCTGGCGTTTGATGGTAGTCGCATCTTCCCGGTCATTCGCTGAACCCAGAATCCAGACCTGGCCTTCTTCGGCCAGCCAGTGGGCAGCCACCTCGGCGTAGCCTGCGGCCGGCCATTTTTTGGCAATCCCGAATTCGGCGCCGGGACACAGCACCATGACCGGCCGCTGCCGATCCAGGCCACGCGTGGCTAGGGTCGCTTCTGATAACTCGGCACTGACACGCAGTGCCGGTCTCGGCAAGGGGGACGGCAAGGTTTGCCCGACGGGAGAGGCCAGGGCCACGAAGCGTTCCACCATCAGCGGATACGCAGTCTTGTCCAGCACGCGGCAGTCGTTCAGCAGCCAGGACCGGGCTTCCCCGCGCCAGCCGGTGCGGACAGGAATACCGGCAAACCAGGGAATGAGGGCAGACTTGAAGGAATTGGGCAGCACGATGGCCTGGTCAAAACGCTGCTCTTGCAACTGTCTGGCCAGTGCTCGGCGTTTGCCCAGGCCAAGCTCGCCATGCCCCAAGGTCATCTCGATGGTGCTGCTAACTTCCGGCATGTGGTCCAGCAGGGCCCGGCACCAGGCCGGTGCCAGGACATGGATATCGGCGTCAGGGTTTTGCTGCTTCAGCGCCATGAACAGGCTTTGCGACATGACCATGTCACCCACCCAGGACGGCCCGATAATGAGAATCTTCATGCCTTACACCCTGGCCAACCTGACAGGCCGCAACGCCGTCAACGGGATTCCGGCGCCACGCGCAGCACTTCGTGCATGGTGGTGATGCCGGCAGCCACTTTCTGCGCCCCACTCAGGCGCAGGCTGCGCATGCCCTGCTGATACGCCTGCCGGCGCAGTTTTGGCAGATCGTCCTTGGCTTCGGAGAACTGTTGCAGCGCTTCCGAATACGGCATGACTTCATAGATGCCCTGGCGCCCCTTGAAGCCGGTCTCCCGGCAATCCAGACAACCGACGGGTTCAAACACCTGTTTCGGTAGCGGCGCGCTCCAGGGTTTGACCATCGCGTTCCAGACATCGACATCCGGTTCTGCCGGGCGTTTGCAATTCAGGCACAACACCCGGACCAGGCGCTGGGCCACGACACCCACCAGGGTCGCCTTGATCAGGTAGGACGGGACGCCCAGCTCCAGCAGGCGGGTGATGGCGGTGGGCGCATCGTTGGTGTGCAGTGATGACAACACCAGGTGCCCGGTCAGGGCGGCCTGGATCGCCATGTCGGCCGTTTCCAGGTTGCGGATCTCACCGATCATGATGATGTCCGGGTCCTGGCGCAGCAGCGCCTTTACGCCACTGGCAAAGGTCAGGTCGATGTTTTCCTGCACCTGCATCTGGTTGAAGCTGGATTCGACCATCTCGATCGGATCCTCGATGGTGCAGACATTCACTTCCTTGGTGGCCAGGGTTTTCAGCGTGGAATACAGCGTTGTGGTTTTGCCGCTGCCGGTCGGCCCGGTAATCAGTATGATGCCGGTCTTTTTCCCGATCATCTCCTGCCAGCGTCCCTGGTCATTGTCGTCAAAGCCGAGGTCGCCGAAGGTTTTCAGCAAGACATCGGGATCAAAGATGCGCATGACCATCTTTTCACCGAACGCTGTCGGCAACGTGGACAAGCGCAGTTCCACTTCATTGCCTTCCGGGCTCTTGGTTTTCAGGCGCCCATCCTGCGGTTTGCGTTTTTCGGCCACGTTCATGCGCCCGAGGATTTTCAGGCGACTGGTGACCGCATTAAGCACCTGCATGGGGATCTGGTAGACGGTGTACAGCACACCGTCGATGCGAAACCGGACGTTACCCACTTCGCGTCGCGGCTCTATGTGAATATCACTAGCGCGCTGTTCAAAGGCATACTGCAGTAGCCAGTCGACAATACGTACCACCCCCTGGTCATTGGCCTCGGGGTCTTTTATGTTGCCCAGCTCGAGCATCTGCTCAAGGTTGGTCAGGCCCGGTGCCCGCGAGGAACTGCCGGACTTGGCAATATCGATGGACGCTGCCAGCCGGTACAACTCTTCGGTCAGGCGTTGCAGGTCGGACGGGTTGGCCACCACGCGCTTGATGGTTTTGCGCGTGACATGTTCCAGGTCCGCTTCCCAGCTGGCGATAAACGGTTCCGCACTGGCAATGGTGACTTCCGTGGCTGATACGGCCACGGCCATTATTTTATGGCGCTGGGTGAAGGCATAGGACATCACCTGGGTCACCTTGGCCGCATCGATGCTCAGTGGATCGATGTGGAAGTATTCCTGCCCGGACAGTTCCGCCAGAAAGCGCGTAAGGGCTTCCAGGGTCAGCTTGCTGCCGGTATGCAGCTGGTCGTCCAGGTGCTGGTCGGCGATATAGGTCAGGAGGTGGTTTTTCTGCTGGGCAGCGGTGCGGCAACGACCTGCGAGGGTATCGAGCTGTTCCTGGCAGATACGTCCGGCCTTTTCCAGTTCCCGCAGAAACGCCCCCAGTTCAAGCGGGCAATCCTGCGGCTTGGTGTGTTTGGCAACGATCATTCGGCGATAACTGGAATTGACTGCTCGAGGGCTTCAGGGAGGAGTGTAAAGCCCCACTTGGGAAAAACAAGCGTAACCTGGAGCTCGCTAGGGTGCCAGCGTACCACGCAGTTTGTTCTCGGCAGTCCGGTCTTTTGGCGAGTCCGTGAGTTCCTGTTTCAGTTTACCGATGGTGGTGGATACGGTGCCGTAACGTTTCAGGCCGAAACGTCCGGCAATATCCTGCAGGGTTACGCCTGCCACTTCCTGGCACAGGTACATGGCCATCCAGCGTGGCACGTTCTTGGAACCAGGACCGCGCGCCGCTTTGAGGATGCTTTTTTCCGGCACCTTGTAATGGGCCGCCACCGCTGACACCACTTTGCTGATGGACGGACGCAGCCGCGCCTGGGCGCCTTTGGGCTTGCCACGCACCTGGTCAGGTGAGGACTTGGCCTGCATGCGTTTGCGGAAGCCTGGATCACCGAGAATGGAAAGCTGGTTTTTCTTGCCGTAAAAGTGGCTCAGCTCGGCATCCACACCTTCGGCGACAAATTTTCCGTAACGCGCATTCGGTCGCGGTGCCTTGCCCATGGTGCTGAGCACCGGCTCGCGATTGAGCCAGCCGGGCGCTCGCGCCTTGTTCAGGTAAGCCGGCAGCGAGGACCACGGGTAGGTCTCCGGATTCTGGCGTGCCTGCTTCGGCAGACTGTGGAGATAGCGGGACACGCCCTGCAGGTATTTATTCGGTTGCAGGAGTACGGATTTGTAACGCGCCTTGAATACCGGGCCGCCCTCGTTGCGCATCTTCTGGAAGTTCTGCGTGTAGAGGCCATCCAACTGTCGCATGAAACGACTGAGGTTACCCTCGGGCGTGCGAATCAGCATGTGGTATTCATTTTTCAGCAGGCAGTAAGCCAGCACATCAACATTGAGTCGCTGGGCGGCTTCAGCTACCCCGTCAAAGAAGGCCTGGTAATACCTGTTGGAGGGAAAGATGCGGTCATTGTCTTCGCCACTGTTGCTGACGTGATAGCAGGCGTCTGGAAATTCAATACGTAACGGTCGGGCCATGGGTAATGCGGGATTCCTGATTATTATTTTAAGTGCAGACGGCAGGTGTCCGTGCAGGCACCTGGAATTTTGGCTGTGTTCTTATTCTCTTTCTGAATTTTGGTGTATCAGTGTCTTGCGATCACACAATCAACACGGGCCTGGCAGCCTTTGTCGCATCCTGCGTGCTGCGGTGAGCATTGTGGATTAATTGTGTAATAAAAGTGCAAAATTGTAGTGGATAATGTCGCGAGAAGACAGGCCAAAATGCCGCTTCAGGGTTTTTCCGCGACAAAAATGGCCCGTACTGGTGCCGGGTAACCTTCAATGGTGATGGCAGGATTGTTGTGGTCCAGCGCCTCCGGCAGCGATTCGAATGTCATCCATGGCGTGGTGCGCTGCTCCTCCGGCGTGGTTTTCGCCACATTGACCAGGCGAATGTTTTTGTAACCGGCCTTCTTCAGCCACTCGTGCAGGGTCTCGCATGACGGCAAAAACCAGACGTTAGGCATGCGGGCATAGCGCCCCTGCGGCACCAGTGTCATGCCCTCCCCGCCTTCAATAACGAGTGTTTCGAGCACCAGTTCACCGCCGCGGCGCAGGCAGTCTTTCAGACCGTATAGATGATCGAACGGGGAACGGCGATGATAGAGCACGCCCATCGAGAAGACTGTGTCGAAGGCGTTCAATCCCTCCGGCAGGTCTTCGAGCGCCAGCGGCACCACATGGACAGGCGGAGTGGCCAGAAAATGACGGATGGCCCAGTACTGCATGGTGAACAGCAAATGCGAATCCACGCCCAGGACAAAACGGGCGCCGGCGCCGGCCATGCGCCAGCAGTGATAGCCATTACCACAACCGACATCGAGCACGGTACGTCCTTCGAGGGGGGCAATATGATCCTTCAGCCGGTCCCACTTCCAGTCGGAGCGCCACTCGGTATCCATATGGATACCAAACAATTCAAAGGGACCCTTGCGCCAGGGCTGCAAACGGAGCAGTGTCTGGCTGAGATGTTCGCGTTGGTCAGCGCTGATCTGGCTGGCCTCCCCGATTCGCACGGCATCAGTCAGCTCAAAGGAAGCCGGTACCAGCGCTGGCAGGGACTGCAATGCCTGAACCCAGCCGGCAAAATCACCATGGTTGAAGGCCGTCAGGAAATCTTGCGGTAATGCCGGGATGATTGGCGCGAGCTGGCCGTTTTCTGCCAGGCAGTCCCTGAGTTCGGCATAATCCATCATGGGCAATGGCTCCTGTCAGACTGCCTTGACGGCAACCATGGAGGCAAAGTTGAAACACTGGAACCAGACATCGAAGGACTCAAAGCCGGCTGCCTGGATGCGTCGCTCGTGCTCGCCAATGGTTTCCGGGATCAGCACTTTTTCCAGTGCGGCGCGTTTGCGGCTGATTTCCAGTCGTGAATAGCCCTGCTGCTCCTTGAAGCGATGATGCATTTCTATGAACAGGTCGTTTAGGACCGCATCCTCGAAACGGATTTTTTCCGACAGGATGAGCAGACCACCGGGTAACAGGCCGGTATAGATTTTCTGCATCAGCGCATCGCGCTGTTCTGGCTGGACAAACTGCAAGGTAAAGTTCATCACCACGATAGAGGCGTTTTCAATGGTGCTGTTGAGAATATCTTCGCACTGGACGGTTACCGGGACCTGACCGTCTTCGGCAGCAAACACTTCCTGACAGCCCGCCACCATGGCCGGCGAATTATCAATACCGATGATTTCACAACCCGTGGCCGTGATGCTGCGACGCATGGACAGGCTGGCAGCTCCCAGCGAACAACCAAGATCGTAACAGCGGCTGTCTGGCTGAGCGTATTCAGCTGCGAGCGTGCCAATCATGGCAATGATGGTGGTGTAACCGGGCACTGAACGATTGATCATGTCCGGAAATACCGCCACGACCTTTTCATCAAAGACAAAGTCGGTGTGCGGTATGCCGCTGGCGTAAAGAGTATCGCGGGCGGCCAAAATCAGGCTCCGATCTCGGCCTCTTTGTATCCCTGGCCCAGTAGTGCCTCACGAATGCGCCCGGCTGTTGCTGCCAGGGCTTCAGGGCTGGCTTCGCGGGCGTTTTTGAAATCCATGTCAGCGGTGGTATTCATCGGCATCAGGTGGATATGGGTGTGGGGCACTTCGATGCCTATGATCGAAACACCGATACGCTTGCACGGCACGACTGCCTTCACGGCTTTCGCCACCTTCTGGCTGACACTCATCAGATGCCGGGCCGTGTCTTCAGGCACATCATCCCAGTGATTCACTTCTTCCTTGGGGATGACCATGCAGTGACCCTCACGGATCGGCATGATAGTCATGATGGCTATGCACAGGTCATCATCCCAGACAAAATACCCCGGTATTTCTCCGGCAATGATCTTGGTAAAAATACTGGCCACAGGCGATCCTTTATATGAACTGATTTATGCCGTGATGGGCGTTGCATCCTGCCCATGCCGGCTTTTCAAGAAGCTCCGCATTTTACAGCAAGGCCAGTGCGCCGTCATGACGCGCGGGGGCGACACAAAAAATCCGCACGGTGGTGCAGGTTTCGGAATGCTCGCGCTTCAGCCAGAACAGGACGCTTATGGTAGCCACTTCTTCACGTATGCGATTGGTGACCGGTGACATACTGAACTTGTCGATATTGCGATCCTGCCAGGGGAAGGCGCAGACATGGGTCGCGGGTGAGTGGTTGGCATGGTCTTGATCGAACATGGAAACCGATACCTGCGAACTGTTGGGCTTGATACTACGATGCATGATGACTGGCGCATCCCCGCCGATCAAGGTGCTTGACTAAATTACGTTATAACCAAGCCAACCCCCGACCTCTGCCAGTGTTGGCCAGCACACATCATAAGGACTCGATCGGCAATTCCGTCTTGGCGATCACCTGGCGCAACACAAAACTGGAGTGGACATCGGACACGCCTGGCAGGGGGGTAATCTTATTCAGCAGGAAGTCCTGGTATTCCTCCATATCCTTCACCAGTACCTTTACCTGGTAGTCAGCCGACTGACCCGTAATCAGGATCAGCTCCAGCACCTGCGGATAACTTTTCAGGGTTTCCTCAAACTGGGCAAAGCGATCCGGAGTATGGCGGTCCATGCGAATTTGGATCAGCGCCAGCATCTTCAGCCCCAGTGCAGACCCGTTCACCAGCGCCACATACTTGTTGATGATGCCCGCCTCCTCCAGCTGCCTAACCCGTCGCAGGCAGGGTGAGGGTGACAACCCCACCTTTTCTGCCAGGTCCTGGTTGCTGATGCGGCCGTCTTCCTGCAGCACCTGCAAGATGCCACGATCCATTCTGTCGAGTTCCATGCTGCTGCCCTGATTCTGATATTTTGAGCTTAAACGGCATTATATGCCTTTATAATTATATTTATAGCTATATATTGCCAAAATTGTGTTTTTCATGGCGATATTCGCAATATTTTTTCGCCAGGCTTCCTGTACACTACACGCCCTGTTCAGCACCATTGTGACCAATAAGGATTTCCGTGAAACGTTACGACCCCAGCAAGTACAAGGCATTCACTCGCGTCGCCCTGCCCGACCGCACCTGGCCGGACAAGGTCATCACGCAGGCACCGACCTGGTGTAGCGTGGATCTGCGTGACGGCAACCAGGCTCTGATCGAGCCCATGTCTGTCGCCCAGAAAAAGAAAATGTTTGCCCTGCTGGTTGATGTGGGCTTCAAGGAAATCGAGGTTGGATTTCCGGCTGCCTCGCAGCCGGACTTCGACTTCGTACGCTGGCTCATCCAAGAAGACCAGGTACCCGAGGATGTCACCATTCAGGTGCTGACCCAGGCCCGCAAGGAACTCATCGAGCGCACTTACGAATCCCTGAAAGGCGCCAGGCGCGCCATCGTGCACCTGTACAATTCCACGTCCACCGTGCAACGCGAGAAGGTATTCAAGCTCGACAAGGAAGGCATCAAGGCAATCGCCGTCAACGGTGCGAGGGAAGTCTTGCGCTGCGCCCAGGCCGCGCCGGAAACCGACTGGCGTTTTCAGTATTCCCCGGAAAGCTTCACCGGCACGGAAATGGAATACGCCGTGTACGTGTGCGATGCCGTCAATGACGTCTGGCAACCGACGCCCGAGCGCAAGGTCATCATCAACCTGCCGGCAACCGTCGAAATGGCAACGCCGAACGTTTATGCCGACCAGATCGAGTGGTTCTGCCGCCAGGTAAAAAACCGCGACAGCATCATCCTCAGCCTGCATACCCACAATGACCGCGGATGTGGTGTGGCGGCTTCCGAACTCGGCATGATGGCCGGCGCGGATCGCGTCGAGGGCACCTTGCTGGGCAACGGCGAGCGTACCGGCAACCTCGACATCGTGGTCATGGGCATGAACATGTACAGCCAGGGCATCGACCCGATGCTGGACTTCAGCGATATGGATCGCATCTGCGCGGTCGTCAAGGAATGTACACAGATCGAGGTACATCCCCGCCAGCCCTATGCCGGCAGCCTGGTATTTACCGCGTTTTCCGGCAGTCACCAGGATGCCATCAAGAAATGCCTCGACCTTTATAAAGAGGGCGACACCTGGGAAATTGCCTACCTGCCCATCGACCCGCGCGATGTCGGCCGCACCTACCAGGACGTCATTCGTGTTAACAGCCAGTCCGGCAAGGGTGGCGTAGCGTATGTCATGGATTCCAAGTACGGCTTCCAGCTGCCGCGCTGGCTGCAGATCGAGTTCAGCCGCGTGGTGCAGAAGGCCGCCGAGGACACCGGGCAGGAAATTGCGCCGGACCAGATCTGGGAACTGTTCCAGACCCATTACCTGAACCTGCCGTCTCCCCTGCTGCTGAAAACCTTCTCTATCGAGAAGGCCAAGCATGAAACCATCAGCGGCGTGATCGAACTGGATGGCCAGGAGTTCCAGGTCAACGGTACCGGTAACGGCATGCTCGATGCTTTCGTGAATGCCATGGAAAAAACCTTCGGCATTGAGCTGCAGATTCTCGAGTATGGCGAGCATGCCCTGAGCCAAAGCACCAGTGCCGATGCTGTCACCTACCTGCAATTGAAATATGACGGCAAGCGCTATACCGGCATTGCTATTGATGAAGACATCGTGACCTCGTCGGTGAATGCCCTGCTCAATGCCGTAAGCCAGGTCATGCATGCCCGTCGCCAGGAAGCTTTCTGATACCCAACCGGCATTTACCCGCTTGCTATCCTGACCTCACGGCAGGCTTGTGACCCGAGCCTGCCGCTTGCCTCAGAAATTTTCACGCCAGGTGCGCAAAGTGATTGAGTACAGATTTTCTTTGCTCTACTATTTTTGATGTTGGATGCGAAGCCTATTCACCGGCAAGGTGAGCCATGCAACGGATTGGAAAATCCCTGACCACGACACGCTGCCTACGAGAGTCTGAGAGCCATCACCACAGTCGCCACAATGGAAGACCCCGCCGCCGCACTGCAATTATTGAAACTCCTGAACACGCCGATGCCCTTTGGCAAATACCAGGGCCGCATGATTATCGATCTACCGGAAGCCTACCTGCTGTGGTTCCGGCGCAAAGGCTTTCCCCGCGGCGAGATTGGCACCTTGCTGGAACTGGCCCTCGAAATAGAGCTTCAGGGTAGCAAATCTCTGGTTAATTCCCTTAAAAATGCCTGATATTTGCAATCTAAACTCCACTTTACCCTTTAATTTTGACGTTCAACGTCAAAATCGAAAATCTCTGGTTGTTTATATCAAAAGTGGGAAAGTTGAGGTCAGAGCGCCCCGTTTTGCCTCCGGCAAGTGGATAAATGAATTCGTCTCATCCCAGGCAGACTGGATCATGGGGGAACTTGCCCGCCAGAAACGCCAGTTTCGCCAGCGCCTGGTCATCGCGGACGGCCGCGAATTCCTGTTCTTGGGCCGCCCCCGGACTATCGTGGTGCTGGTGGGTCCCCAGCAGGAAGTGCGCCTGACCCGGGATTTCCTGTTCATCTATACCCGCAGGAATACCCCGGAAAAACTTGAGAAAATGTTCAACGACTGGCTCAAGGACAAGGCCATGGAACACATGACCGTGGAGACCCTGAAGGTAGCCCGGCGTCTCGGGCTGCGCCACAAGCTCAAAGAAGTGAAGTACCGCAAGACCCGGTCCAAGTGGGGACACTGCTGCCAGGACGGCACCATCCAGTACAACTACCTGGCCATGATGGCGCCGCGGGAAGTGATCAACTACCTCATCGTGCACGAGGTCAGTCACCTGAAGCACATGGACCATTCGAAACGTTTCTGGGATACCGTGGCGAGCATTTGTCCGAACTTCAAGCGTTATCGTGACTGGTTGGGCGACAACGGACACCGGTTCTGGAGCCGGGCCTGATTGGCGGCTTAGCCCGAACCCCGAATGATTTGTAGGTCGGCATAGCGCAGCGTTTGCCGACAATTATCCGGGATGTCGATCAGTAGGAAGGTGGCCCGATGTCGGCAAACCGCCCAAGGGCCTATGCCGGCCTACACCATGATTGAGCTTCAGCCAGGCGGCTAAATCTTTTCAAACAACAAATCCCACACTCCGTGTCCCAGCCGGTTGCCACGACGTTCGAACTTAGTTTCCACGCGCTCGTCCGTGTCACTGAAATTACCGGCACCGGCTTTGTTGCGAAACTGCGGTGAGGCAGACATGACTTCCATCATCTGCTCGGCGTAATTTTCCCAGTCAGTGGCCAGGTGGAGGATTCCACCCTGGCGCAGCTTTCCAGCCAGTTTCTCAACAAACGGTGCCTGAATCAGGCGCCGTTTGTGATGGCGCTTCTTGTGCCAGGGGTCCGGAAAATAAATCTGGATACGGTCTAGGCTGGCATCGGTGAAACAGCTATCCAGTACCTGCACGGCATCACCCTGCATGACCTTGAGATTGGGAATGTCCCTGTCACGAATTTCCTTGAGTAAGGTGCCGATTCCCGGCGGATGCACATCGATACCAATGTAATCCTTGTGCGGATATTTCAACGCCATCGCGGCGAGGGAGTCGCCCATGCCGAAACCGATTTCAAATACGAGCTCGGCGTCGCGCCCAAACACGGCCTGCCGGTCGATCAGCCCGGCATCTTGCTCCAGCCCGTAAAGCGGCCAGAGGGTATCCATAGCCAGCTGTTGCGAAGGGGTCAGACGGCCGCCGCGGACTACAAAGCTGCGGATGGCGCGATCACGCTTTTCCTCTGCCGTCATTGCTGCCTCCAGAAGCCGATGAATAACAATCCCCAGCCCCCCAGAAACGCCAGGCCACCTGCGGGCGTAATCATGCCCAGCCAGCTGACGCCAGTCAGGGCCAGCAGGTACAGGCTGCCGGAAAACAGGATGATACCGCCAAGAAACAACTGGGCCGCGCCATAATAAATAGTCCCTGGCTGACGCAGCTCAATGAGCAGACCGGACCCCAGCAGGGCGAGGGTATGAAACATGTGGTACTGCACGCCGGTTTGCCAGGTGTCGAGACGATCTGCACTGATCAGGTTTTCCAGGCCGTGGGCACCAAAGGCGCCCAACATGACCGCCAGAAAACCATTAGCCGCCGCAATGGCGAGGACTCTGTTCATAGTGATGCATAACTCTTGCGAGATTGAAGACAGGGTATTAATGAAAAAGTCAGGTTTTTTAAACACGACTCTCCGTCATTTTTAAATTATAACTCAGCTTGTCTTTAAGCAGTTTTACATTCCGTTTATTCAGTTTTCACCACCTCCTTCTAATCTGCACACTCGGGCATGAGAGCAACTCTCACGTTCCCGTGCTTTCTATTTGACCCGAAATCAAAAAATCATTTCAGGAGAACCCCCCAATGAAAATGCTCAAAACGGGCAAAGCCGGCAGTCACAGAGTACATGCCTTGACTGCAGGTATACTGACGGCCATGGCCGCCACTTCCGGTTTCGCTGCCGAGGAGAATTCGTCAGAAATCGAAGAGATTGTTGTCCTAGGTTCATCCCGCACATTCTCTGCGGCGAATACCACTGAAAGCATGGCTGACCAGCAAAACCCGATCACCTCGGTGCTGTCTGTCATCGACAACCTGCCGGGCGTGAACGTCACTGAAGGGGATACCTTCGGTTTCGACGACTGGTCCACCACCATTAACCTGCGTGGGTACCAGACCAACCTGAGCGAGCAACAGGTGGGTACAACAATCGACGGACTGCCTAATGGCGAGTCCAATTACGATGGCGGTGCCAAGGCCAACCGCTACATCGATTCTGCCAACTCCGGCGGCGTGGAAGTGAACCAAGGTACGGCGGACATTTCATCCCGCACACTGAAAGCCCTCGGGGGTACGCTGAATTTCCTGACCAATGACCCCATGGAAGAAGAGCGCTTTCGCACCCAGGTAACCATGGGCGACTTTGATTCACAGCGCTATTACGGCCGTTACGATACCGGCCTGATCATGGACAACACGACCAGGGCGTGGCTGTCTGTTTCCCATAATGAAGCCACAGACTGGATGGAAGGTTCTGCCCAGAACGAACGCGACCACGTGGCTGGCAAGTTCATCAGCGAACAGGACAGTGTCACGTTTACCGACTACTTCGCCTGGGATGAAATCCAGGAGGACAACTACCAGCGCATCACAACAGCTGAATTTGCAGCCAATCCCGAGTGGGACAGGCTCACCGGCGAAAGGTAATTCGGGTGACAGTAGCTTCTGCTGCCGGTAACCATTGTGGCATGGATACCAGCGGCATCATGCCCATGGCCTTGAGAACAGCGCGCTTGCTTTGCCTGGAGGCGCTCATGATGCCACCAGCATTTCCGACAACGGCATTCCAGCCTTGGCGCTGAATGCCTGCGGGTCTTTGCCCAGCAGTTGTAACAGGGTGGCAGCAACCTGGTTTGAACCGGCACAGCCGGAGTTGGCGATCAAGCCGTTACCAGCAACACCCGGCCCAATCGCCGCCATCCAGACGGCATTGGAACCTTCGATGCCGTTTTCATACTGGGCCAGGGCTTCCATGTAGCCAGACAGCGACTCCTTGCTCGCATGGTGCTGCCAGGTCTCGGCGGGTGTTTCACCCCGACCATGGTCGACGGTAATGAACATAACCGTATGGTCACGATAGAACGGATCCGACTGCACCTGCTCCCACAATGCCGCCAGATTGCGGTCTGTACGATGGGCTGCCAGCACATACTGGTCATATTCACCATCATGAGCAAAATCGTCCGTTTCACCATAGGCGATATACAGCACCCGTGGGTGATCATAGCGCTTGGCAGACAGGGCATAGTGATGGGTAAAGGCATCCAGCCTGACCGTTGGCCATGGACTCAGAATTTCATCATGCAGGCGGTTCAGCAACAGCTCTTCATCGCTATCGGCATCCGCCAACTTGCCAATATTCACAGGCACGCCGCTACGTGCCGTATTCAGGATTGCCGGGAAAACATTCCAGGACGCGAAAGCGGCCACCTTTCCATCAAATCGAACATCGGTGTTCTGCAGCCACTCCAGGAAGGTGACATTGGGATTTGGCACCGGGTTGTTACTATCTATGGCCCGGTCGGCAAAACCGGTAAGAATCTCGTTGTAACCCGGATACGAAAAATACCAGGGGTTGGTAACATGGGCGCATGACCCGGCATCCCGGTTACCAATAACGCTGCCCTGGGTAAAAACCACCTCATGTAAAAACGGCATGAGTGCTGAACCATCCGGGGCATCACCCCACTTTTCTGCCAGCATTTCCTGGCGTTCGGAGTACTGCTCATCCTGTGCCAGGACCGGGTCGAGGCCACGAAACACTTCCTGCCAGCGCAAACCATCTATAGTAACGAGGATGACATTGTCCGCCTGGCCCAGCGCTACCGCACTGACATGGCAGAGTAAAAAGGCAATCAAGACTTTGTTGTTCATGAGTGGCTATCCGGTAATAGGCATCAGGAGGCGTACTCTAGATCCACCGGTTTAAGGCGCGACTAAGCCTGAATCAAAATTCAGAAAAAAATGGCGGAGGAAAAATTAAGACATAAAAAAGCCGCTCGGTTGAGCGGCTTTTGCTTGTTTTTTTGAACTTGACACTTGCTTACTGGCTGCAAGTGTCCTTGGTTATCAGGCTTCCATCATCGCCTTGACCTTGTTCATGGCGTTTTTCTCAAGCTGGCGGATACGCTCAGCAGAGACACCATATTCATTGGCCAGTTCGTGCAGGGTGGCTTTGTCATCGTTCAACCAGCGACGCTGCAGAATGTCACGGCTGCGATCATCCAGGTCTTCCAACGCGACATACAGGCCATCGGTGGATGTCTTTTCGTAATCATCGGCTTCCACGGTGCGGGCCGGGTCATAGCGGGTGTCTTCCAGATACTGCGCCGGTGCCTGGTAGGCTTCGTCATCATCAGCATCGGCCGCGCCGTCAAAGGAAGCGTCGAAAGCGCCCATGCGGCCTTCCATCTGCATGACCGTGGAAGCGTCTACGCCGAGATCTTCCGCCACGGCTTCGGCCTCTTCCTGGCTCAACCAGCCCAGGCGCTTCTTGGAGCTGCGCAGGTTGAAGAACAGTTTGCGCTGGGCCTTGGTAGTGGCCACTTTGACAATGCGCCAGTTGCGCAGAATGAATTCGTGCATTTCAGCCTTGATCCAGTGCACGGCAAAGGACACCAGGCGGACGCCGACTTCCGGGTTGAAGCGCTTGACTGCCTTCATCAGGCCGACGTTGCCTTCCTGGATCAGGTCAGCCTCACTCAGGCCGTAACCCGAGTAGGTTTTCGCCATGTGCACGACGAAGCGCAAGTGAGCAAGTACTAACTTACGCGCTGCATCAAGATTATCTTCGTAGTAGTACTGGTTCGCCAGCTCGAGCTCTTCCTCGGCTGACAGCACGGCGATCCCGTTCACCGCCGTGATGTAGGCGTTGAGGTCGCGCCCAGGCACCATCGTGTCGATGACCTGGAGGTTTGTGCCTGTGCTGTCGTTCAGTGACATAAGTTCCGTACTGCCTGTGTTTTTAGCGTTAAAAGTGTCTGTTTTCATCGTCATACGCAACGCCGTAGCCGGCGGATTCTATCATCTATTGGTTTAGACAGCCAAGCGGCCAAATGTTCTGAACTTATTAAAAAATCCTTGTGTATCAGTAGGTTCAGGATTTTTTTGCAGGCTCAAAACAATCCTTATCTTAAATATAGTACCGGGATTTGGAAATTCAAGGGCGGATAGTCGCAAATTGCGCTCTTCCGTGCCCGGCGGCACCTTCAATTTCCAGCCTGCCCTGGGATACCATGGGCCTCTTTTATAAATGCCCTGCGCTGCCGGTCGTCCTGGCCGACGCGCCAACCATGATCAAGGATACCCCATGTTTGAAAAATCCGCCGATACGTCTGCTCCGGTCAACCCGCTGATCCTGTCCCGCTGGAGCGGTGTTGCCTATGACCCTGACCGGGCTGTAGCCACCAATGACCTGCGCGGCCTAGCCGAAGCGGCCCGCTGGGCACCGTCCTGTTTTGGCGATCAGCCCTGGCGTGTGCTCTTTTGCAGCAAATCTGAAGATGACAGTGCCTGGCAGCAGGCTTTCGACTGCCTCGCAGAGGGTAACCAGCCCTGGTGTCAGTATGCACCGGTGCTCGCCATCGTTTGCGCGGACACCCAGTTTTCAAAAAACGACAACCCCAATGACTGGGGCCCTTACGATACCGGTGCAGCTGCCATCAGCATCTGCCTGCAGGCCGCCGAGCTCGGCCTGATG
>Ga0181572_10001396_pt1 | contig 17535 bp, 16 predicted proteins | sample 101ome_26_FD_133004 | JGI IMG/M metagenome (GOLD analysis project Ga0181572, IMG submission 133004) | Coastal salt marsh microbial communities from the Groves Creek Marsh, Skidaway Island, Georgia - 101408AT metaG (megahit assembly) | ecosystem: Environmental > Aquatic > Marine > Intertidal... | reverse complement strand
ATCTACATATGAGTTGTTAGGTAAATTCTCTATATTTGTTTGATAATTATTAATATATTTTGACCAATTTTTAGCTTTTAAATCATCATCAGATAAAAGGTTTAAAATGTATGAACATTTTAATGCATAGCAACTAAATCCAAGATTTAGCCTTTCACCCTCCTTAGTTACTCCCCTGACGGCTGGAAAATATTCAAATTTGTTTTTTTTTCTTAAGTTTTCTAAAAACTCAGATATTCTAATTTCTAAATTTTTTGGTGATAATATTTTCATAATTCTTTATTTTTATAGAGACCAATCATTCTATGGTTGCTAAATTCAATTAATTCAAAGTTGGATTCTATTAAAAGATTATTAACTTCTACAACTGTGTTTTCAAATTCCCTTCCTCTTTCAGGTCCAAAATCTACTGAAACGTACTCTATTAAGCTTAATGTATTCTTTGATCCTTTTAAAACTTCGGGCTCATAACCTTCCGCCTCAACTTTAAATAATTTAATTTTATTTGAAAGTTCTAGTGAGTCTAAAGTAATGGTTTCAATTTCAACACTTTTAACTGAGCCAAAATCTACAAGAGAGGAATTCCCGCCATCATTATCTAAAAAAAATTCTTTTTTTGAATTTTGATTTGATAAACCTAGGTTATAAGTCTTGTTTTTTTCATTTTTAATATTTAAAACTAAACAATCGTATGTTTTTCTATCCGGTTCAAACGCTATATAATTTAAATTTAATCCTTTATTTTTGAATGAGAGACCTAGTTCCCCTACATTTGCACCACAATCTATAACTACGTCTTCATCTTTAAAGTTGATTTTTTCTAAACAGTAAGAATCAAAGAGCAAATTTAATTGGTAATCTAAACTTTTTACAATTCTTAATATTCTTTTATTGGGATAGTATGCAACTCTTTCTTTGTTAATTTCTTTAATATATTTTTTATCTTCATAAATTATTTTGCCATTTTTTTTAAAGAAAATATTTATGAGAAAGCAGAAGGTTTTTTCTTTTGTTCTCCTAACAATAAAACCAATAAACTTACCAAAAAATATTAGGTAAATTTTTTTAATAAATGTTAAATCTTCATGCTTCAAATCTCTAATTATGAAGGGTGGTACATTAACTAAATACGGTAGATTATTCACAATTTTTAGTCTAATTATTATATTTTACTTATTGAAAAAAAATAATTAATTATATAGATTTACTATTTTGACTGAAAATCCATTCATAAGTTTTTGTAATTCCTTCTTCAAGTGTCATTGAATAATCCCAATTAAGCTTTTCTCTTATTAAATTATTGTTTGAATTTCTACCTCTGACACCTAGTGGTGCATCAAGCTTATGTTTTTTAAAAAGTTTTTTACCAGCAACTTTTGATGTAATATCAACTAGCTCATTGATTGTTACCATTTCTTCAGAGCCAATATTAATTGGGCCAGGAAAGTCGCTTTCCATTAATTTTCTTGTTGCCTCTATACATTCATCAATATATAAAAAAGAACGAGTTTGGAGTCCATCTCCCCAGATTTCAATCTCTTCATTATTTTCCAATTCTGTGACTTTTCTACATATTGCTGCAGGTGCTTTTTCCCTACCACCTTCCCAAGTTCCTTCTGGTCCAAAGATATTATGATATCTTGCAACCCTTACTGCTATATCAAAATTTTTTGCAAAAGTGAAATAAAGTCTTTCTGAGAAAAGTTTTTCCCACCCATATTCTGAGTCAGGATCTGCTGGATAAGCAGATTCTTCACTACAATCTGGGTTCTCTGGATCGAGCTGATTGTGCTCTGGGTATATACAGGCTGAGCTAGAATAAAAAATTTTTAAATTTTTGTTTTCTTCTGTTTTATACCTTGCAATTGCTCCTAAAATATTCAAATTAATTTGTACAGAACTGCTCATAATATCGGCATCATTTGTACCAGTAAATATGTAACCAGCTCCTCCCATGTCAGCAGCAAACTGATATATGTCTGTAAATGATTCTTTGTATTCATATGTTAATTTTTTAAATACTTCTACTACAAAGTTATTATCTCTTAGATCTCCTAAAATAAATTCATCTGCCATTGATTCGCTAAATTCAGGAAATTTTAGATCTACACCAATAACTTGATTTTTTTCTGACTTAAGTCTTTTAACCATGTGACTTCCAATAAAGCCTCCTGCTCCAAGAACTAAAACTGTTTTATCATTACTCATATCATTTAGATTATATAATACTTATAAAGTACTTGATAAATAGTTACAAATTTTAAGGAATCGATTATTAAAGTATTAATTTTTGGTAGTAATGGTTTAGTTGGAAAAGCAGTCAGTAAATTTTTTGCTGATAATAACTCTTTTGAAGTTTTTTCATCTACTAGGTCGGATACTAATTTATTTTCATATGAGGAAACAAAAAATAAAATTGACGAAACACACCCTGACTTAATTATTAACGCAGCTGCAAGAGTTGGTGGAATATACGCAAATAATACAAAAAGAACTGAATTTATATTAGAAAATTTAAAAATTAATATGAACATTTTAGAAGCTTCTATTCAAGTACCTGAAACAAAAATTATTAATTTAGGTAGTAGCTGTATTTACCCCTTAGATGCTGAGAACCCAATAAAAGAGTCAAGCTTTATGGACGGAAAACTTGAACCAACTAACTCACCATATGCGATGGCAAAATTATCAGCTATAGAACTTGGCAGATCTATTTCAAATCAATATGGACACAAGATAATAAATCTCATGCCAACAAATTTATATGGACCAAATGATTTTTTCTCAGAAAAAGATAGCCATGTGATACCTGGATTAATTTTTAGAATGCATCAGGCAAAGACTAATAAAGAAAATATTTTTAATATTTGGGGAAGCGGAAAACCTCTAAGAGAATTTTTGTACGTTGAAGATCTTGCAAAAGCAATATTATTTATAGTTGAAAATAATATTGAAACAGATTTAATAAATATAGGCAGTGGTGAAGAAGTATCAATAAAAGAGCTTGGAATTCTTTTGAAAGAAATTATTGATTATAAAGGAGAAATTGAATTCGATTCTTCTAAACCTGATGGAAACCCAAGAAAACTGTTAGATTCATCGATTATTAATAGCCTCGGTTGGGAAAGCACAATTAATTTGCAGGAAGGTTTAATTAGAACTTATAGTTGGTATAAAGAAAATATGCTTGGGTAAGTTTCTATTCTTTTGGGTTCTCCCAGGTCGGCGATATTAAATTTTCTTCAATCAACACTTTCTCTTGTTTGGCTAAATCTATATCACTATTAACCATCATCTCCACTAAATCTTTAAATGAGGTTGCTGGCTCCCATTTAAGTTTTTGTTTTGCCTTTGAAGGATCTCCTAGTAAGTAATCAACCTCGTTTGGTCTTAAATATTTCTCTGAAGTTTGAACATATTCTTCAAAATTTAGATTCACAACTTCAAATGCAGCTTTTGCAAAGTCAGCAACTGTATAAGTTTCTCCCGTTGCTATGACCCAGTCCTCTGGAGTATCATGCTGCATCATCATCCACATTCCTAAAACATAATCTCCAGCAAAGCCCCAGTCTCTTGATGCATCAAGGTTGCCCAATGTTACTTTAGTTTGAAGATCTAGAACAATTCTTCCAACTGCTCTAGTTATTTTTCTTGTAACAAAGGTTTCTCCTCTCATCGGAGATTCGTGATTAAATAAAATACCATTTACCCCAAATAAGTCGTACGAATCACGGTATACCTGTGTTATGTCATGGGCAAACACTTTTGATACAGCATAAGGACTCTTCGGATCAAAAGGTGAATCTTCATTTAAACTCTCTTTTATTCCACCTCCATACATCTCTGAAGAGGAAGCTTGGTAAAATTTTACGTACTTATCTAAATGTCTTATAGCCTCAAGTAACGAAAGGGATCCAACAGTGCCAACTTGTGTTGTGTATATTGGATTTTCAAATGATACAGCAACATGTGACTGTGCAGCTAAATTGTAAACTTCATCGGGAGCAATATTATTAATTAAGGTATTTAAAGATGATGAGTCTAATAAGTCTGAATAATGTAAGGTTAAATCTCCACTATCTCTGTATTCAGAAATTAGGTTATCTATCCTTGAAGTATTGAAAGTTGAGGACCTTCTTAAAGTTCCATGTACTTTATATCCCTTTGAAAGTAAGAGTTTTGCAAGATAGTAACCATCTTGACCTGTTATTCCTGTTATTAATGCATTTGGCATATTAGTAATAATACATTGGTTTAATTCATTTAAACATCAAAGTTAATTATTTTAGACCTTTCTTGTGTAGTAAAAAGATATCCTAAAAAAGAAAAGAAAGCTAAAGGATATTGCACCCCTTCCATACTCATGTCTAACGTTGAGTTGAAAAGAACTGGAATCATAAAAATTAGTATTGAATAGTCATTATGATTTTTCTTCCAAAGCTTCAATAAAGTTAGATAAAATACTAGATAAGCAAAAAACTGGAAAATACCTCCTCTTGCAAATATATTGACAAAATAATTATGCACATTTTCATTTAAACCATCTCTTCCGAGTCGTCCAGGTGCTGAGGGATCTGTCATAACAGGTATTATTGAATTGTGACCATAACCCTTAATGATTAAATTTTTGATACTCATATCTTCGTATACATCTTGCCAAATATCTAACCTCCAGTTAGTTGTATTATCAATAGACATCAATCGTCCATCTTCAATATATAAAGATAGAAAAGCTTTTCTGGTTTCATTCTTTTTTGAAATTGTCTTGACATTTTCAACAATTGATAAATCTTCCTGTGCGCTTCCACCGACACCGAAATTAAATGAAAAATCTACATCGTTAACGTTATATGTAGATATTACAAAAGAAAGAGCCCCAATTATTAAGAACACGATTGAACTTTTTATATTTTTAATAAAATATTCACGATAATAAAAAATCGTTAAAGCAAAGAAAAGGCCAGTAGAAACAAATGAGCCCCTGCTCATCAACAGTAGTAAGGGAAGCATGAAACTAACAGAAAAGAAAAAGTAGCACATCTTTGCAAACGTATTTTTGAAAAACTTAAAGCATAAAATATTTCCAATTAAAAGAGACATCATAATATCTGATGCTTTTGTAAATTCAAACTTATCAGAGAATTCATTAAAAAAAGCAATTATAAAATTTGGAAAATAACCGGTAGAAAAAAGGTAGTGAGCAATTGGAGTGAACATAAAAATGTATAGAAATATATTTCTAAATTTTTCATCGGTGTCTTTAAAATTTAAAAATACAAATCCTACGAATAAATAAGATAGAGTCCAAATATAAGTGCTGGATTTAAAAGTATATGAACTTAAAATATTTGAATTATTAATCAAAACATTTATAAAAAAGAGAATCACAATTGTGTAATAAACTTTTAATAAACCATCATATTTTTCATTTATTATTTGAAACTTGAAAATTCTAGATGCTAAGGGCAGCGGTGTAAGCAGTAATCCAAGTAAAATTAATAATTCACCAATTCTATAACCAAATATAGAAATTCCCACAAACGGTCTATTAAAAAAAACTAATAAGAATATTCCAATAAAAAAAATTGAGCTATAAATGTTTTTTATATTTTTAACCATAAATTACTTCTTAAAAAATAATATTTTTCCAATATCTAATATAAACCTAATAACATAATAGGAGTGAAATTATTTTGAATATATATTATTTATTTACATGCAAAAAATAACTTACATATACCAAGCTGGTAGAACTGCAAGAATTAACGATTTGGAAAACTCAGCAAAAGAGTTTTTTTATGGTTATTTCCATATGAAAAAAGCTTATCCAGACACAAGTCATTTGGAATTTGACAATAGAAGCAACATTTCAATGACTAAACTATTAAATAATTTTATTCGAAAATTATCTGGGCTACCATTTTTTAGTGATCTTATAATTAATTCAAATAATAAAAAAGTATTAAAAAATTCAAAAAAAATAATAGCTACAAATCAAAGAGTTGGATTTTCAATTTTAAGTTTTCTAATATTTAATCGTACAAAAAAAATAAAATCTTACGTATTTATTATGGGGTTATTTAACAACAATCCTAAAAATCGAATAAAAAAGTTTTTTAGAATATTTTTTATCAAAGTTTTTATGGAAACTTTTAATCATATGATTTTCTTAAGTTCTGGTGAATTTAAATTTGTTACTGAAAAATACCCAGAGTATAAAGAAAAAATGCATTTTTTACCTTTTTCAGTTGATCAAGATTTTTGGGTTTCAAACAATCGCCCTAACAAAAAGAAAAATAAAGTTTTATTTATCGGAAATGATGGTAAAAGAGATTACAAATTTGCTATAGATCTTGCAAAAGAATTGTCATTTTTAAATTTTGATTTTATAACAAAAAAAATAACAAGTATTGAAATAAAGTCTGATAATGTAAATTTACTAAATGGTAAGTGGGATGATATAAATATCTCTGACTCTGATATTAGAGAATATTACCAGGAGGCTGACTTATCTATTATTCCTATTTTTAACAGCCTCCAGCCCTCGGGTCAAAGTGTTGCTCTGCAGTCTATGAGTATGGGAATCCCAGTAATAATCACTAAAACTGACGGTTTCTGGGAGCCAGAATTATACAAAAATAATGAAAATATTATTTTTGTAGAAAAAAATGATATTAATTTATGGAAAGAAAATATTTTATCATTGTTAGAAAATAGTGACCTAAACGCCAAAATAAGTAAAAACGGAAAAGATTTAGTATCAAAAAATAATAATTTAAATATTTTTAATAGAAAATTAAAAGAAATTATTGATTCTTAGAAAAGAAAATTCTAAATTTTCTAACTAATTTATAAATCTTTTTATAAAGTAATAAATTAGTTGGAACAGAAGGTCTAGACTTTAAAATTTTTTCTTTGTTTAGAATGCTTTCTTCAAATAAAGATAAATATTTTTTACTCATTTCTTCAGAATTAAAAGGATAGGATTTCATTACACTAATATATTTTTCATATTTATTTATTGCTTCTTCTAAACTAGTTTCTAAATTTTCAACATCATACATGATTCCAAAATTTTTACAATATTCTGGAATTCCTCCACTATTGATATATAACAATGGCAAACCACATTGGGCTGCCTCAATATGATGGTTCCCAGATGGTTCATTTAATGAGCCGGTTATATAAAGATGGTTCTTTTTTATTTCCTTGGCTAATGCTTCTCCAGATAAGGGTGGGACAACACTTGAATTTTCGAAAGAGAATTTTTTTGGTAAATTCCCAATGTAAGTAAATTCTATTTTTTCTTTCCATTTTATTTGTCCCATTAATTTATCAACTAGAACATAAGAGTCAAAACCTTTGTTCCAATTTGCTCCCCAATGATGTGTAACAATTTTTATTTTCCCTTTACCGTCCCAAGGTTTAAAATCTTTATTGTTAAAAATTGTGCTGTTAGCTCCTGCCATAATAACTTTATTATTTACCTTATTAATTCCTTGCTCTTCATATAGGTCTTTTAACCAATTACTTACAAATACTGTCTGATCGGCAATTTTGTTTACATTAATTAAGTATCTATTTACATAATTAGTATTTTTCCTCTCATCACATTCGTTAATTCTGTGTACTACAAGTGCTTCGGGATTAACAAAATCAATATACTTCTTTACATCAAAATGTGTGTAAGCGGAAGATTCTGATGATTTTCTAGGTTCAGTAATTAGAATTATATCTATATCATCATCATTTAAATTGGTGACTACTTTATGACCTTCCTTTATTAAATAATCTCTTAAATTAATTGCAAAAAGATTACCCCCTCCCCAAGGGCCTTCTTGAATTTTTGTACCTATACTAACCTTCATAAACTTCTCTTAACATTTCAAAAAACTTACCAAAATGCTTATAAGATTCATACTCTACAGATTTTTCAAAAGCAAAGTCAATGTTTGGCTTTGCTTTTGAAAAATTAGTCATATCGTATATTGATTCTGAAGAAAGTATCTCTGAAGCTATGCCTACATCAGTCGAAATTAGCGGTGTTTTTATTACTCCACATTCAAGTATTGACTGAGGTCCTCCCTCATATCTCGATGAAACTATATAAAGATCTAAACAGTTATATAGCTCATTCAATGAAGAAAAATTGACCATTTCAAAATATGAATAATTTATATTATATTTTTTTAATTCATTAATTATATAGTCTCTTCTTTTACCGGTAAGAACTATATGTAACTTTTTATGTTTATTATTTAAATCTTTGACAACTTCTAGAAATCTATCGGGTCCCTTAGAAAGCTTTGGCTTATTGGGATTAGCTCCTTCTGAATCACGTTGAAAAGAGCCAACTATAAAGCTCTCATTATCTAAATTGTATTTAATTTTTAATTCTTTTTTATTTTCAATTTTATACCAGATATTTCTATTGACCCAGAAAGGTAATGTTGTTATTTTTTTCTTAGTTAAATTAGATACCTGTTCATAAGTTTTTTTTGAAATGACATGATATTCATCAACATATTCATCTCTTTCATAAAAATCTTCTTTTTCTTTCTTATTAAATTTAGATTCATCAATATGATGAACTGTACATAAAACTTTTTTATTCGATAATTGTCTCTTATTGACCTTTTTCCAATTCCAAGAAGCTATCAACCATATCAAATTAGAACGATAAATATACTTGGTACTTATTGATTTATTATTTTCGTACCACTCATTTCTGAACCGATCAACTACCCAATCCTCATTAATTTTATTTAAATAAATAAGTGGAAAATCTGGTTTACTTTTCATTACTTTTCATATTAGTGATGTCAAGAGAGATTTAGTTTGGTGAAATGTTTTTCCTAACACACTTTGCATAATAGTTTTGTTCTTCTTTATTTAAGTTAGAAATATTATTTTTCATATTTAGAAAATAAAGATTTTCATTCATAATCTTAATCTTTTTATTCTTCTTAATTAGATCGGACATTAATTTGTAATCTTGAGAGTAATAAAAATTTTCATCATAATAATTATTCTCCACTAGAACACTCTTTCTAATAAGTAAAGTTCCATGAATAAAGGGGTTCTTATATCTAATTACAATTTTTTTAGGTAGCAAGAAAGAAAATCTTGGAATTATTTTTTTTTCATTCATTATATTTGCCCTTGACGTGCAAGCATCCAAATTGTTTTCACACAAATAATTTAATTGTTTTTGTAATCTTTCTTTTTTGCTTACATCGTCCGCGTCTTGTCTTGCAATAATTTCTCCATTTGAATAAGAAATTAGTTTATTTAATGATTTTGTTAACCCTAAATTTTTATCATTTCTGTATATTTCAATCCTTTTGTCTTTTTTTTTGTATTCATTGCAAATATTAAAAGTTTCATCTGTTGAAGCATCGTCTAATATTAAAAATTCAAATTCTTTATAAGACTGATCTAAAATGCTTTGTATTGATTTCTTAATTGTTTCTTGAGCATTATAAACGCTCATTATCACTGATAATTTTGTACTAGATTTAATCATTAATTACGTTTTCAAATTTATTTATTAGATTATTTTTACTTAAGTAATTATCAATATACTTTTTATTTTCTTTTCCAATACCTTTAATTTTTTCATCATCTAGTAAATATAAAAGCTTCTTTGTTAATTCTTCATAGTTAAATTGTTCAAAGGATAAAATATAATCTTCCGGGAAAAATTCCGATATTCCACCTGTTTTTGGATAAAAAGATGCGACGCCCATTAAAGAAGCCTCGCAAAGAAGAGTTGGCTGCCCTTCATATAGCTTAGTTGCAGTAATTACAGCTTTCGACTTTGAAATAATTTCTAACACTTCTGCATTTTCTCTCTCACCTAAAAACTCAATTTTCGAACTAGAAAATAATTTATTATATTTTTCGTATTGAGGGCCTACACCAATAATTTTTAGTTTTATACTATGTAATTCAGCGTTGTTAAAAGACTCGATTAACTCTTTGATCCCTTTTTCTTTTGAAATACGTCCAGCATAAACTATATATGATTCCTTCTCGTTTTTAACAAGCTCATTATTTATTTCAAGATAATTTGGAACTACTGATATTAATTTATTTTTATTTAATATCTTTTTTAAATATTCTTTATGGAAGGACGTAAGAACCAAAATTTTAATTTGATTTTTTTTAAGGATATTAAAATATTTTATTCCATATCTAATTACTAAAATAGATTTCATAATTGAATCGATATAATATTTATTAAATATCGAAATATCTTTTCTATATAGTCCGCATGAGGCACAATACTCTTTCCCTTGAAAATGATTTTTTGATAGGATGGATCGCGTGCAATTGTATCGAAAATTATGAAGTTTCAATAAAGTATTTATATTCTTTTCAATGAGAACATCGAATAAACCTAATGAACCTTTGAACCAAGTATTGTGAACATAAACATAATCAGGTGAAAATTCATCGATTATATTTCTTAATTTATCCATGCTTTGCCTATTCCTATTTAAAAAGAAGGACATAATTTGTTGGTAGTAATTTTCAATTTGATTGTTAAAATATAATTCTTTTATTTCGTAAAACTCTTTTAAAAATTCTACCTCATGTCCAACAGCTATATCTTCTCCACCGAGATGCCTATATCTAGTGTGTACAACAAGTATTTTTTTCATTTTTTTAACTAATCTTTTTCAATAGAAATGATATTCTCTAAGTTAATATTAACCTAATGAAGATTATTCTATTCTTTACTTATGGTATTTCATTACTAAATTGGAAAAACACTGGTTTACTTAACCGTGAAATTAAATTTTATGAAAAACTTTATGAAAAATATGGCGTTTCTACAATCTTTGTAACTTTTGGAGATTCTGCAGATTTAAAGATTCTAAAGAATAAAGATTTTATAACTGTTGTTCCTTTATACACCTTAATAAAATATGATAAAAACAAATATATCAGAATTTTACGATCATTTATGGCTTCGTCTAAACTTTCAACAATAGTAAATGACACTAAAATAATTAAAACAAATCAATTACTTGGCTCATGGCTTGCAGTAATTGTAAAAATAAGATACAAAAAATCACTCATTGTTAGAACTGGTTATGACTTAATTACATTTAGTAAAAAAAATAAAAAAGCTCTCTACAAAATTTACTTTTATAAATGTCTAACTAAATTAGCTTTAAAATATTCTGACATATACCTAGTTAGCTCTAAAACAGACATGGATTATTTATCAAAGTTTTCCCCAAAATATGCCCACAAATTAAAAATAAGACCTAACTGGATAGAAGCGAATGATTACAGAGAATTTTCGTTAAGAAATAACAATACGATTATAAGTGTTGGTAGATTAGAAAAACAAAAAAATTATGAATACTTAATAAGTAAATTAAAGAAATCTAAACTTGAAATAGATATTTATGGAGAAGGCTCTCAAAAAAATAATCTTATAAAATTAGCTAGGGAGAACCATATTAAATTAAATATATACGATCCAATACCTAATGAACTTTTGTTAAAAAAATTAAAGAACTATAAAATTTTTGTTTCCTCCTCTAATTTTGAAGGCAATCCAAAAGCTATTTTAGAAGCCATGGGAGCAGGATGTGTTGTAGTGGCAAAAAATAACGCAAATATTAAAGAAATTATCCAAAATAATATAAATGGAATCTTGTTTGAAGATAGAAATGATTTATCTAAATTAATTAATGAAATTATGAATAATGAACAAAAATGGAATAAGCTTTCAAAAAAGAGTATTAAATCAGTAAAAGAAAATAATTTATTAGAAAATGTTATTTCTGAAGAATATAGCGATTTTAATAAATTAAATTACTCTTAGCACCCTAACGGACTCTTTAATTTCAATATGTAGACGATGGTCGTATTCAATTTCTTCAATGCTATGTGTAGAATTTATTATTGTTATTCCAGATTTTTTAAGCTCTTCACCTATTAGTTTTCTTGAGTCAAAATCAAGATTAGAAGTTGACTCATCAAGAATTAATATATCAGGTTTAGAAAGCATGGCTCTAATAAATGAAATTTTTTGCATTTGTCCAGATGATAGAGATTTATTTGAGATTTCTTTATCTAAATTTTCAATGTCGTTTTCAGAAAATAAATTATATGTATTAACTAATTCATTAATTTCATTATCTGAAATTTCTTTTTCATTTCCATACATTAAATTTTCTCTTAAAGTTCCCTTTATTATTAGTGGGGTTGCACCAACATATGCAAATTTGTCAGAGAAAGTTTCAACAATTCCTTTTTCTGGCTTGAGTATTCCAGATACTAATCCTAGTAATGTCGACTTTCCAGAACCATTGTCGCCGGTAATAACAGTGTGGGAGTTTTTTTCAAAACTTATATCTAGATTTGAAAACAAGGGCTCTTCGCTTCCAAAATATTGAAATGATATATTATTTAAATTAACAGCTAAGCTTTCTTGCAATTCTTTATTTAATGAATAAGAATTTTCATTAATTTTTATTTTATTTTTTTCAAGTAGATTTAGTTTTTCTAAATGTACATGGGAGTTAACTACAAGGTTTAATGTATTATTAAAATTTCCTAATGTTTGAAATAATCTCAACATGACGCCAATAAACTCTAATGTAAGAAGCGTTGCAAAATTGTAAAAAGAAATCAGTACAGAGAGGATAAAAATAGTTACAAAATTAGGTGTTATATTGTTTAATGCACCAAATTTGTAATTATTTAATACTGAGGAGTAATAATTCCTAAGTGTCTTTTTAAAATCTTCAATTTCCCTTTTAGTTGTTGATAAAATCTTAATAAGATATATATTCTCCAATACCTTCTGTATTGTTTCAAGGGTCTTATGTTCATTTAAATAGGCCTCATGTATGTAATTTCTTCCTCTCTTTAAGAAATACTTAGTTGGAAAAAATAAAATAATTGCGCCTAGAAAAAAATAAGTTACAGCACTTAAGCTTGTTGTTGCTAAATAAATGGAATAAACAATTATTTGTAGTGAGTAATTTAAAGAAGAGGCAAGGGATCCATAAAAATATGAAACATGTCTACTTAGTTCATTAACATAAAAATAAGCATCTGCGACTGAATAATTGCTCTTATCAAATACTTCTTCCATTAAGTGTGTTCTTAGATTTTCTTCAACTTGTAGCTGTAAGGACTGAATATTAATCCTTTCAATGAATATGAAGAAAAATCTAAAAATAACAATTAAAGGTAGGAGGTAAATATTGTCTAGTATAAAATCTACATAGAACGCTGGATCAGTTTCCCCTTGTTCAATTAAATTGGCAAAAGCAAGAATAACTAATATGTCAAAAAATACAGTTAAGTTAGCAAGAAATACCGAAATTAATATTCTTATTTTTTTCTTGTTAACCCCTGTGAGTCTTGAAACAAAGATAATATCTTTAAATATTGTTTTTATTTTATCCATACAAAAATAATCCTAGGGGTGTTAAAAGTTTGTTCAAGGTTTTCTTTCATGAAAAATCTAAACAGAAAATTTAAGATTAATTAAATATATAATCTTATTATGCATGAAAGAAAAAATATTAATTATAAAATCAAAAAACCTAAGCTCTTTTGAAAACGAATATGTTGAAAAGGTAATTTTAAATAAAATAAATCATGTTTCCTACAAATACTTAGAAGATTTAAAAAAAGAAGATTTTTTAACTTTAAATGAAGAGTTTCATGTTGTTTTTCAAGTTTCAGATGTAATTAGAAACTCTAAAACCTTCAAAAATATAGACAAGTGTTCTAAAAATCTAGATGAGTTTTCCTTAATACATTTAGGAGATGAAACATTAAGCCAATCTTATGAATTTTATAAAAACTGCAAGGTAGTTCTAAGGGCTTACTTTAATCCAAATATAAAATACAAAAATTATGCAATCCCAGTCGGTTTCCAATCTGGATTTAAAAATGAAAAAAGAACTAATAATAAAAAATTTTATAAATGGGTTTTTTTTGGACAGCTACATAATGACAGATATAGAATTATTAATTACCTAAAAACTTTAACCCCAAATCTTTATCAAAAATCTGAATATTTTATGGATAAAAACTCGATATCTGTTGAGGAACAAAAAAAAATATATCAAAAATCTATGTTTGTTGTATGTCCTTTTGGAGTTATTAATCCGGATACATTTAGAATCATGGAAACGCTAGAGGGTGGTTCAGTTCCTATAATAAAGAGATTTTATTTTACAGATTATTTTAAGTTTATTTATGGTGATCACCCGTTTCCTACCGTAGTTTCTTGGAGAAATGCAAGCAAAATAATTAACTACTATTCAGATAATAAAAATAAATATGATGAATTACAGAATGCTGTTGAGGATTGGTACATAAACTACCTTAATAATTTATCAGAAGATATTAAAAATTTGATTTATGGGGTTGAAAACGTTCGGTCAAAACAATTTTATTATCAAAAAAACCATAGAAGAAAATCGAGTGTAGTTTTTTCTTTTTGGTTTGAATTTAAATTTAAAAGAATGAAATACGTATATAGAATAAACAAAATTATTTTAAGAATATATTATAAAATTATTTCATTAATTGAATAAATAATTTGGCATTTCAAAGTAAATATCTTACTTTGTAAATCTTAGCTTAAATATTAATGAGATTGCTTCTAAAATAATTGAGAAATCCATTTTTGATTCACCTTCTCTTCTTTCCTCAAAAGTTATTGGTACTTCAAAATAGTTTAAATTTAATTTTGAAATTAAATAAGTCATTTCAATTTGAAATCCATAACCATTTGATGTTGTCTCTAGGTAATTTATTTCATTTAAAGCTTTTAAAGAGTAAATTCTAAAACCACTAGTAGTGTCATTAATTTTGGTTTTTAATAAATATTTAGATAATAAATTTGCATATTTTGATAAGTTTTTACGGAATTGATTCCACCCAGTTGTTGAACCACCATCAATATACCTACTACCAATTATTACATCATGATTTTTAATTTCTAAGAGTAATTTTTTTAAATCTAAAATTCTATGAGAGTAGTCCGCGTCCATCTGTACAAAGTACTTATATCCTAAACCTATTGCATACTTATATCCATCTCTGTAAGCAGAGCCTAGTCCAAGTTTTTTATTTCTATTTAGCAGGTAGACATTAGATTTGCTTTCCATAATATTTTCTACATATTTTCTTGTATTGTCAGGAGAATTATCGTCAACTACTAAAACAGAGAGGTCAAGGTCTAATATTTCTCTGACAATATTTTCAATATTGTCAGATTCGTTATACGTTGGAATTACAACGATTATTTTTTTTAAATTTTTCACTTCATTTAATTTTTGTCGAAAAAAAATAAAAACACAAACTTATCAATATTTATTAGTTACACCAAATTTAACATTTAACATAACATCACTGCACATACAATGAAAATGCTCAAAATAAAGTAGAAAAATTATTGATACAAAAGTAACAAGCTTTAAAGTGTTTTCACTAAATTTAAATTTTGGATTTGAAAATAAAATATTATGAATAAATATTATATAAAACCATCTCCCCCAGTCTTGGGCATATAAAAATATTGGGAGTAGGAATACAAACAATGTCAAATTTTCATATACATTTATCTTTTTGTAGAAAAGTAAATTAACTAATATAACGTAAAAAAACAAAGCACCCCAGTAAGTTAACTGTTGAAAACTTATATGTGAAAATACCTCATTTTGATAATCAGATCTTTGAAGGCTGAGATACAATGGTGCTCCTTTACAGGTTGCAACACTCTCCCCATACCTAAAAAGTAAATCATTACACAATTTATTAAAATCAGGAACAGAGTTAAATCTTAAAGTTAAAGCTACGCCTAGAACAAAGTTTGAAATAAGACCTGCTATCAAAATTTTTTGCTTTTTTATATCTTCTTTGTTGTATGAGTTGTAAATTTTAATTAAATAAAACGGAATAAAAAATATTATTAATTCATAAGTTAAAACTAAAAAAATTAAAAACAGAAAATAAAGTGATTGTTCAAATTTTTTTGGTAATTTATTATTGATAATTTTTTCAGAAATTATCAATGCAAAAATTAGTATTAAAAAGTCCTTCCTTCCAAATAGAGGAATATAATTTTTTATAACATAACCGATTGTTAGTGGGTTAAAAATAAAAAATAGAGAGAGCATAGAATTTTTTTCTCTATATAAATAGTTTTTTAAATACAAAAATAAGAAAAAATAGAAAACTGCAAAAGAAAAAAAGTAATAAACTTTATAATTTTTAAATAAACCAAGGATAGCTCCTAGAAAACCCCTTCTTACAAATCCCCCAGAATAGTTAATAACTAGCTCTGAAAAAGCAAATGTTATTTCAAAATTCTGATAAGTAAATAAAAGAAAAGTTATATAAATTGTTAGTGAAAACAGAAAGAAATTAATTAAATATTTATTACATCTATCAATAAAAAAGAATATTAAAAAAATAAACACAAAAGGATTTTGAGTAAATACATATAAAGCTATAAAAAAAATAAAATTTACTAGAACTAAGTAAAAAATGTTTTCCAATTTTATTTTTCTATAAATGAATCCCATAAAAATTGAGCACACTCCAAGTAATATAATTTTTTCAATTAATGGGTTTGTAATGAGTTGTCCTGAAACAGTATTAAACGAATACACAAGCCTTAAATTGTATAGCTCCGGAAAGATATGTAAAACATCCTTCTTATTTGAAAAAATAATAACTTGGTTTGATTTAGACACTGCAATGTAGGAAGTAACTATTTGAATTAAAAAAAATATTGCAACGGTTGTTGTAAAATAGAAATATAGTTTTATTGCAGAATAGAAATATTTAATGTTCAGTCCAATTATTGAATCAATTTTTAATTTTGAACTATTCATAAAACTTTTTTTATTACATTAAATTATTTACATTTTAAATGTGGCCAGAGGCAGAATCGAACTGCCGACCCCTTGTTTTTAGACAGGGGCAAACTATTTGTCCTAAACTAATTATAACTTATTTAGTTTGATTTTACGCTCGCTGTAAACAAGATCTGTATCACAGTCAGCGGTAAATAAAACAGAAGTTAGAAGTGTACAATCTCTTACTGACTACACAGATCAGTTATCAATAATCATGAGATTATAAGTATTTTTATATTTAGAATTTTTTAATTTTATAAACAAACACTGAGTAACTTGAAACTTATAAGTCTTCCCTACTATTTTCTATCCCATCGTTCCCAAACAAAATAGTAAGACCATATTTCTTTATGGGTATTTTTTAGCAAACTTCGTATTTCTTCTCTTCAATATCTGCGTGATAGAAAACAACTGCTAAAACTGCAACTGCTCTTAAGCCGTTAATATCTTGCCTGAAAGGGATTCTTTCAATTTTAGAAATATCAAGCATTGTTAACAACTTACTGAGGCTTTATAAATAATTATGGAATAGTGATTTCATACAAACTAGTTCCCTCTCCATCAGAAGTAGAGATCAAAATTTTTCCTACATCTTCTGGATGCTCTCCTATTGCGGTTAGAT
>Ga0181572_10001387_pt1 | contig 17590 bp, 10 predicted proteins | sample 101ome_26_FD_133004 | JGI IMG/M metagenome (GOLD analysis project Ga0181572, IMG submission 133004) | Coastal salt marsh microbial communities from the Groves Creek Marsh, Skidaway Island, Georgia - 101408AT metaG (megahit assembly) | ecosystem: Environmental > Aquatic > Marine > Intertidal... | reverse complement strand
TTGGGCGCAAAATGGGGAGGAAGTTGGATGAAGGCGGGGCCGAGTTTGTCCCCGAGGGCCAACAGTCCATCGATGAAGTCGTCGGTGGGTCCGTCGCAGTCGTTGAAGCGGCGGAAATGCGTGACGATTTGGGGGAACTTGGGGCAAAACGTGAATCCTTCTGGCATCGCGGCCGCCCATTCTGCCATGCGGTCGGCGGGGTGGATGCGGTAGTGGGTGGCGTTGAATTCCAAGGTCCCAAACTGCCTCCCGTAATGCCCCGGCCAGGTGCGTTGGGGGTCCTTTTCCGGGTAGATCGTCCCGCGCCAATCCCGGATGGTCCACATGGTGCCTCCGGCCTTGACTGAAGCGGGCGTGTTGCTTGGCTGGGCAACGTCGGTCATGTCGTAGCCGCGAGGGGACAAGGGGTGTTGCCAATTCAGGTCTGGGACGAGGTCGAGCTTGCCAAACTTCACACCCCTAAGCTACAACTTGCCTCGCCCGTCAACAGCGGGACGGCGCAAGCAAAGTCGGTATGGAGGTCGGTGGGTGGGAGCGACATGTTCGCGGTGTGAATTGGGGATGGGGACTTGGAAGGTGTTGGGGGTGTGGGGAGGCGCTGGTGCCCAACGAGGTGGCGGGGGTTTGTCCCCCGTGCCGTTGGTCGTGGCCCACGATGCGAGCGTGCCGCGCGACGCGCATTTTGGCTCGAGAACGAGCAGGTGTCGAGGTGCTGGGGCTGGGGTTTCGGTTGAGGGAAGGCACGCACGAGGTGGTGCACCGCGTCAAGTACGGGGGGTTCCCGAGGGAGGGCCGCGCCTTGGGCCAGTGGATGGCCCAAGGGTGGCGAGCTCCTCCCCCGGGGTGCGTGCTTGTGCCTGTGCCCCTGCATTGGCGACGGCGATTGCGTCGCGGGTTCAACCCCCCCGAGGCCGTGGCGGAGGGGCTTGCCGAGGGATGGGGCCGGGAGGTGAGGACGGATGTGATGAAGCGCGTGGGACACCGCACTTCCCTCACGGCCTCCACCCGCGCAGCCCGCCTGGACGCCCTTGAAGGGATGTATCAGGCAATCCCGGGTTTGGATCCGTTGCGCGTGGTGCTGGTGGACGACGTGCTTACGACGGGAGCGACGTTTCGCGTGTGCCAAACGGCGTTGGAACGACATGGGCATGAGGTCATGGGAGGCGTGTGGCTGGCGGTGGGTTGACGGCCGGAATTGGAGCGTACTTTTGGGATGTGGCGAACGACCTCCCCCTCGACATGACTCGGCCCCGAGCCGAACGCCTTTCCCAGTTGATTCCTTCTCTTCGGGCGTTGCTCGAGGGCGAGTCTTTTGGCGGCGCCAATCTAGCCAACGCTGCAGCGGCGGTGCATTCGGCTTCCGGGTGGCATTGGGTGGGCTTCTACCTCGTCGACTTCGAGCAGGACAACTTGGTGCTGGGCCCGTTTCAAGGCCCGGTGGCCTGCACGCGGCTGTTTCGCGGGAAGGGCGTATGTGCTGCGGCCTGGGAACAAAATCGAACGCAGGTCGTCCCGGACGTGCATGCGTTTCCTGGGCACGTGGCGTGCAGCTCTGCAAGCCTGAGCGAGGTGGTCCTTCCGGTGCGGAATTCCCACGGCGAGGTCGTGGCAGTTTGGGACATCGACAGTGCAGAAGCAGACGATTTCACCCCCGACGACGTGGCGGCCCTCGAAGGCTTGACCTCCGTCATTTCAAGCATGTGGGACTCTTGGACCTGGGCCGGATGACGGCACTGGCCCTTGGTACGGGAGCCCGTCACAGGCTCGTCTTGCTTGCCTTGGCCGCGGCCTTGGTTTTGTTTGGCCCGGGTTGCGCTCAGGTCGGCTCCCCCACGGGAGGTCCCAAGGACGAGACCCCGCCCCAACTTCTCGCGGCCGATCCTCCCGTGGGCGCCACCGAGGTGCGTCCTTCGTCGCTGCGCCTGACCTTCGACGAGTACGTGAAAGCAGGCTCGTGGCGGCAACAGTTGCTGGTGAGCCCGCCGCTAGAAGGCGCTGTCGATTTGGTCGTTCGTGGGAAGGAGGTTGAATTGACGTGGGACGGAGATTTGCGGGACAACACGACCTATGTGGTGCAATTTGGGGAGGGCGTGGTGGACGTCAACGAGGGAAATTCAGCGGTCAATTTGGTGCACGCGTTCTCCACGGGACCGCAGCTTGACACGCTCAAGGTCCAGGGTGTGGTGGTCGACGCGTTGGACGGAGCGGCCACCAAGTTTCAGCGCGTGCTTTTGTATCCGTCATCGTGGCCAGTCGACAGCGTGTTGGCGGGCGTGGCCCCGCAGTTTGTCGGAGCCACAGACGAAGAGGGGCGGTTCGAAGTGGGTTACCTGCCCTCGGGGTCGTACAGGGTGATGGCCTTGGACGACGCCAACCGAAATTACGTGTGGGACAGGGGTGAACGAGCCGCGGTGGGCCCAGAGGGAGCGGCGGCAGGCGACAGCACGGTCCACGTTCTGCGATCGGGTTCAACCGAGGCACCGCAAATGCCCTACCTCTCGGAGGCGGTGCGCGATTCGAGCGGGTGGGCGCGGTGGAAAATGAGCGAGCCGTTCGCCCCAGGTGACTCTGTTTCTTGGGCCGGAACCGAGGCTGCGCGGTTGATGAAGCCCAGCGGCGACGCAGTTCGCGCGTTTGGGTGGAACGAGGCTTTGGACAGTGCGGCAGTGCAATTGGTTTGGCACCGTGCACCCGAATGGCCCAACGGTGTATGGCGAACCGACACTGTGGAGGTTCCCCGTCCGCGAATTCGGCCCACAGAAAAAGCAGCCTTGACCTCCAAGCCCATGGGCAAACAACTTCCAGGACGTTTGCCTGAACTCGAGTGGTCAGTGCCAATTTCAAGGGTCGACACGGCTCTGTGGCTGCTCGAGGTGGACAGCATTGAAATCGCTTGCCCAGCGGCAGCACCTTGGCCGTCGGACCGGGTCGAGTTGACCGCTCCCGAGCTGCAACGTGCGGGATCCGAAGTTCGGCTGACCTTGCTTCCGGGCGCCTTGAAACGGGCAGGAAAGGAAGGCGAGTTGGTGCCAGAAGACACTTTGGAATTGGTTTGGAGTGTTCATTCCGCCGAGGCGTTGAGCGAATGGGGGTTGACCCTCGAGGGGGTCGGGTGCCGTGGGTTGCTCGAGCTCGTCAGCGTTCGTGGCGAACGTCAGGACGTGGTGTACGTCGCGTCGGACACCACGGTGCGCTGGCGGGGGCTGCTTCCAGGAAAGTACCGAGCCATCTGGTGGGGTGACCTCGACGGGGACGAGGTCTGGCGGGACGTGGACGTTGAAACCTGGCGCGAGCCAGAGCCGGTGACGCGTTCCGAGCCGGTCGAGTTGCGCGCCAATTGGGTCGTGGAGACGACATGGCGACTCGATTCAACCGCTTGCGGCGGGCCTCGTGTCCGTTAAACTTGAGGGGGACAAGGCACCACGGCCTCTTGCCGGGATGCCGGGACGTTACCCGTTGATGTCAAGAAATTTCTTGACCGCATCCAACGAGCCAAACACCACCAACGTGTCTGTTGCTTCAATGGTCGTGTCCGGCTTGGGGACCCCCAAGATGTGCTCCCGCATGCAGGGTGCGCCGTCCGCGCCGATTTCTTCGAACTCGCGCCGAATGGTGATCAAGCGCAACTCGTAGCGGCTGGCCAGTTCTAAGTTATCGAGTTGCCGGCCGTGGCAGGCGGTGGGGGCTTTGATCTCGGCGATTTCGTAGTCGTCGGGAAGGGACAAAAACCCGCGAATGTTGGGGTTGATGAGTCGCTCGCTGACCACCTCGGCAACCTCGCTTTCTGGGCTGAGAATTTCCGTCGCGCCAAGGCTGCTCAGGATGCGTTCTTGGTTGGCGTCGTTCGCACGCACAATGACGCGCGGCAACCCAAGGTCAAGCAGGTTGAGTGTTGTCAACACTGTGGCTTCAAAGTTTTCGCCAATGGCCACCACGGCTGCGTCGAGGTCTTGGACGTGCTGGGCTAGCAGGGCCTTCTTGTCCGTCGAGTCGAGCGTTACGGCCAGGGAAACTTCTTCCTTGAGAAGTTCCGTGCGGTCGGCGTTGGAATCAAAGGTGAAGACCTCCGCGCCGCGACGGGCGAGGGACAAGGCGATTTGGGTGCCGTAACGGCCGGCGCCAAACACAGCAAATCGAGATCGTGCCATGGCGCAAAGGACGAAAGAAAATCCTTCGCTTCGTTCAATGCGAGTCCGCGAGTTGACGCAACCCGGACTCCAAGACCTCGCCGAACCGCACCAGATCCTGAAAGCTGTTGTACAAGGGCACGGGGGCCATTCGAATGACGGCCGGCTCGCGCCAATCCACCAGGACCCCGTGTGCCATGAGGTGGTCAAACAGCGTTCGGCCATATCCGTGCGCCACGACACTCAATTGGCATCCACGTTCTGACTCTTCAGGGGGAGTCAAGATTTCGAGGTGGGCTCCGGTGCGCTCTGCCACGCCTTGAATCACGCGGCCGAGGTAGGACGTCAAGCGCACGGATCGTTCGCGCAAGGCAGGCATGCCCGCCTCGAGGAACAGGTCGAGGGCCACCTTGTGGACGGCCATGTTCAGGACCGGGGCGTTGCTCATTTGCCACGCTTCGGCGCTCGGCATCGGCACAAATTCGGGGTCCATCTTGAAGCGGCTGTCGGCGTCGTGGCCCCACCACCCTTCAAGTCTGCGAGTGGCCGTTCCCCGTCCCTCGGGATCCCGCACGTGGCGTTCGTGAATGAACACGCCTGACACTGCCCCTGGCCCGGAGTTCAGGTACTTGTAACTGCACCAGCATGCAAAGTCCACTTCCCAATCGTGGAGCCCAAGCGGCACGTTGCCCATCGCGTGCGCCAGGTCAAACCCGCACGACGCGCCCACATTGTGTGCCGCTTCAGCAATGGCTTGCATGTCGTGAAGTTGCCCGGTGTAGTAGTTCACCCCGCCCATCATCACGGTGGCCAACTCCTCACCGGCCTCGGCAATGGCCGCAAGGACGTCTTCCTTTCGGAGCAGGTGTTCGCCCTCCCGCGGTGCCACCTCAATCAAGTCCGTGTCGGGGTTGCCTCCGTGAAGTCGGATTTGGCTGCACAAAGCGTATCGGTCGCTCGGAAAGGCCTTTGCTTCGCACAACAATTTTCGCCTCGCCCCCTGAGGTTGGTAGAAACTGACGAGCAACAAATGAAGGTTGACTGTAAGGCCGTTCATGGCGACCACTTCGTGCGGCAGGGCGCCCGTCAAATGGCAAAGGCCGTCCACAAATCGTTCGTGGTAGCTGACCCACGGGTTTCGTCCTTGGAAGTGGCCTTCCACCCCCCACGCAGCCCAATCTTCAAGTTCCACTTGAAGGGCTTCAGCGGCGGCCTTTGGCTGAAGACCGAGGCTGTTGCCGGTGAAGTACATCGTGTCACGCCCGTTGTGCTGCGGGATGTGGAAGCGGTCGCGGAATCGGCTGAGGGGGTCCGCAAGGTCCAAATCGCGGGCCGCTTCAAGGGTGGGATGCTCGTTCATGCTGGGCTAATTTCGCAACCAAATGGCAACATCCCTCCAACGATCCTCTTCAGCGGCCTTGTTTGAGAAGGCCCAAAGCCTGTTTCCGGGTGGCGTGAACTCACCGGTACGCGCGTTTCAGTCGGTGGGGGGCACCCCGTTGTTTGTAGACCGTGGGGCCGGGGCCCACATTTGGGACGCCGACGGCAACGAGTTCATCGACTTTTGTTGCTCGTGGGGGCCGCTCATTCTTGGCCACGCACATCCCGCGGTCGTGGAGCGGGTGACGGCTACGCTGTCGAACGGCACGTCCTTCGGAACGCCCACTCGCCTCGAGAACGAACTGGGCGAACTCATCCTGTCCAACCACCGTTACGCCGAGCGCATCCGCTTCGTTTCGTCCGGGACCGAAGCTGCCATGTCGGCCATCCGCTTGGCGCGTGGCGTCACAGGACGCGACAAAATCATCAAGTTCGACGGATGCTACCACGGCCACGCCGACGCCCTCCTCGTCAAGGCGGGAAGCGGCCTCGCCACCCTCGGCACCTCCTCGTCCGCGGGCGTGCCTGAAGCTTACGCCCGCGAAACCCTGGTCCTCCCACTCAACGACCTCGATGCGCTCGAAGGGTGCGTCGCCACGTACAAAGGCCAAATCGCGGTGGTCGCCATCGAACCCATCCCCGCCAACAACGGACTCCTGATTCAGGACCCCGAATTCCTCCGCGAAGTGCGCCGCATCTGCACCCGAGAGGGCATCTTGCTTCTGTTCGACGAGGTCATCAGCGGTTTCCGCGTGGGCTTCGAAGGCGCGGCAGGCCTGTACGACATCCAGCCGGACGTGCTGGCGTTTGGGAAAATCATCGGCGGCGGCCTTCCGGTGGGAGCATACGCGGCCAGCGAAGAGGTCATGCGCCACATCGCCCCGACGGGTCCGGTGTACCAGGCTGGCACGCTCAGCGGCAACCCCGTCGCCATGGCGGCCGGCGTCGCCCAGCTTTCCGAGTGCTTGAAGCCCGGCTTTTACGAAGCCCTCGACCGCAAGGCCGCACGCCTGGTCGACCCGGTGGTGGCCCACGCCAAGGCGCAGGGGTACAGCTTCAACATTTTCCGTCGAGGCAGCATCTTCTGGCTCGCCTTCTCCGACGCGATTCACATTCGCCGGAGCGACCAAATCGATTCCGACAGCATGGCCTACTTCAGCACGCTGCACGCGGCTTTGCTCGAACGCGGCATCTACCTCGGTCCCTCCGGCTACGAAGTGGGATTCGTCTCCGCGGCTCACACCGACGCCGACCTCGATCGCGCGGCGCAGGCCTTCATCGAGGCCCTCGACGTGGCGTTCGCCTGAGCAGGTCTGTGCGGATCAGGGGCAGGCCGTACCAAAGTTGGCCAAGATGCCGTCCAAGAGGTCTTGAACCGTGACCGTGCCGTCGCCGTTCACGTCGGCGTTGCAGTTGGCTGTGCAACCGAAATCGCCCAGCAAGAGCAGCACGTCGCCAATCACGATGAACCCGTCGGAGTCCAGGTCGCCCGGACAAGCGTTTCCGGGATCCGTGTCGCACGCGATGTCCGCCACGCCGTCCCCGAAAAACGTCGCAGCACGGTCGAATGCGTCCAGCCCAATTTCGATGCCCATCAAACGGCCTGGCACGTCGTCGAAATAGGGGTGGATGCCGCCATAAATGCGGGACAAGCTGCATTCGTCCGAAGCGTCGCGGTACGTCGCCCATTGGAGCTCTACGTCCACGCTCGGACCGTCTTCGAACACGAGAAATTCGTTGGCCGGAGCCAAGAAGGTGCCCATACCCCCTGGGAAATATGCGTCCCCAGTGAATGCGGTCAGGACTTCCGCCGCGGCACGTGAGAACGTGCTGTGACCGCTGACGTAGCCCGCGAAATTGGGGCTGACGAAAGAGGGGCGCTGGTACGGCTCCCACGATTCGCCCAACACCCATCCTACGCCTGCAAACTCCGTGTCGACGTTGTTGATGGCGGAACTTCCTTTCCATGCCCACAACTTGATCTTGCCCACGTTTTCTCCCCCCGGGCCTGCCAGCGGATCACCCGCTTCGACTGTTTCGATGGAACCTGCTACAAGGGGGAGTCCTCCGGGGTGGTAGTTGGCTGCGGCCGGGTCGGTGCTCTGACCAAGTTCCGCCATGCCGCGAATCGCCGTGATGGGTCGAGACGTGTCGTACCAGCCCTTGACACCCCAAGCGGAAATCGCGCAGTCGTGCATCGCCGATCCAAGAGCGAGGTAAGACTTGACGTCCCATTCAAGGTCGGAGAGGACGTCTCCTTGGCCTTGAAATTGCTTGACGAGTTGGGGGTGGTCGTTCACGTAGTTGAGGATGGTGAACCAGTGCCCAGGTGGCGTTTCCGAATCGGGGCCGTCCGCCCAAAATTCAGCCAACACCCGCGCGTAGTCGCCGCGAGGCACCATGTTGGGGGCGTAGGCCGCACCCGTCGTGGGATTCACGCTGTGACCTGGGCTTGGAGAGCCTCCGTTCGTTGCGTCGTACAGCGAGGCGTACGTCTCAAGCGTGGTGGGGTAGTTCGAGCGGTTGCCGATCGAGGCGGGGCTGATGTCCCACATGACGCCGTCGGTGGGGTCGAGCATGCCGGACCAAAGCGCCACCATGCTGTGACCGTCCACATAAATGTCGGAGGTTCCCGAGCCGTCGGCCGCATGAAGCGCGGGCTGCCCCGGGTCGTGGTACACCTTGTATTCGAAACCGTCCCGTGTGTAGGTCGTCAGGTCGGCGTCGTTGAGGGCCCATGAAGTCACCTGTCCCCACTCTGGAGACAGGAAGGGAGGAGTCTCGCCGGGGATGGCGTTGCCGCTTTGGTCGATGAACAGATCCAGGGTCAGCGGCTGCCAGCGGTTCATGTCCACCACCGTTTCGTTCCCCGGCAAATCCACGATGAGCGCGGGGTTCACCGGGGTGTACGAAGTGTTGGCGTAGTCGTTCTGTTCGTTCGCCCCGTCTTGAAGCCCAAACGCAATCAGCTGCTCCGCCAAGTAGTTGCCCAGGGCACGTCCATCCCCAGTGCTGTAGTCGGCGCTGGTGAATGCGATGTCGTAGCCGAGTGTCGCCATGTGCACGTCGTAGCCCGTGCTGAGGTTCGATGCTTGCGGGGCGCTCGCGAATCGATGCGTCAACAGGCGGTACATCCCGTAGGCAATGGCTTCGTCACGCGCCGTTGCGATGTCCGAGGCGGGCGTGAACCCGTCAAAACCGGCGTCAAAACCGGCGTAGTCCTGCCCCAAGAATGCCGGGCAAGCGGTCGGTTCCATGATGGCCCAGGCGTCCCACATGAGCATGGAGCTGTGCCACAAGTTGCGGGCGTGAACTGTCGGGCGGGCGAAGTCGCCTCGGATGCTTTCGAGGAGCATTTCGTTCCACTGGCGCGCCATGCTGTGGTCCGTGGCGACCACGGGGTAGTCGACGGGTTCGGTGCAATCGGGGCTTGGGTTGGTGGGACACACGTCGCACGCGTCGGGAATGCCGTCGAGGTCGAAGTCGGCCGAACCCGCCACGAGGTCACAGTTGTTGGACATGATGACGTCGTAGCCCGCGCATTTTCCGCTCAGGATGTCGACGAGGCCGTCGTTGTTGATGTCAAGGAGGGCGACGTCGTAACTGTTGGTCACCCAGTCGAAGGCCGTGTTGCCGTAGGGGTCGCTGAAGGTGCCGTTGACGTTTTCGTAGATCGCCATGCGGCGGCCGCTGTTGCAGGGCGGGATGTCCACGTCCACGTCTGAAACCACCACATCGAGGTCGCCGTCCAGGTCGAGGTCGGCGGCGTGAACGTTGCCACCGAACCCGTTGGACGAGCTGAAGCCAAGGTTTACCGTGTTGAATCCGAGGTTGCTGTCGGGGGTGTGGGAGGTGGCCGTCAGGATTTTGTCGCTGCCGTCGTCAACCACATACAGGTCGAGAAGCCCGTCGCCGTTGAAATCCACGATTTCGAACATGTAAGGCGAGGCGCTTGGAACGAGGTTTTGCCAGTTGGGGAAATTTCCGGCGCCGTCGTTGAAGAGCACGATCACGCCGCGGGCGTTCCAGGGCGCGACGTTGTAGAGTGTCGTGTTCTTGACGATGTCCAGGTCGCCGTCTCCGTCCATGTCGTGGATTTGGCCTGCGGTCCCAAACGCGCTGTTCAGCAAGTTGCCCGCCCGCGCAGCGCCTTCATCGGTGAAAACGCCGTTGCCGTCGTTGATGAGCAAGAAGTCCTTGGCGGTGCCTCCGCCGCTGTTGACGCGGTAGTTCACGAAGTACAAATCCTGCGCCCCGTTGCCCGTCAAGTCCCCGGCCCAAACCGCACAAATAAGCGGTTGGTCGCTCGTCAAGGTGGGCAAGCGCAGGTCCGATTCGTCGGCGAGCCCGAGCCAGTTGCCGTTCGCGTCCTCGCCGAGGTTCATGTACAGCATCGGCTGCTGGTTGAACGTGTTCACGACGACGACGTCGTCCCACGTGTCTCCGTCCACGTCCACCGCATAGACGTCGCGAGCGAAGCTTGGATTGGAGATGAATTCCGGCGCGAGTTCGGCGGTCATGTCCACGAGTACGCCCTCTTGGTTGATGAGAAGCAGGTCGGTTTTGGGGGGTTCTGTGGCGGCTGAGAACGGTTCTTTGCGCACCACAATCACGTCCGTCCAACCGTCCTTGTTGAGGTCCGCTGGCCAAAGGTCTTTCTCCTCGTCGTCCGTGGTGGCGACGCTGCTCAGTTGGAGGCGGGAGTCGGTTTGGAGGTCCCAATCAAGCCACTGACTCCAAGAGGAACTTGCTGAAAAGAACACCAACAAAGTGCCAAAAGACAGCGCAAGGGGAGTGGAGAAACGAAGCATTCGAACAAGTTCTAGTCAGTCAACGGAGTGGAGGCTCGAGCACGAGCCTCCGTTGGTAAAGTAAGACAAATTCCCGACAGGAATTGTTGCCTCGTGCGGCAAGGGCCTGAGTTTACAGCGCGGCCAAGAAGGGGAGCCAGAGCACACCGTCCAACATCCATCCCGTCGCCCATTCACGCTCGGCTTCGTTTCCGTGCTCCAAAGACGTGGCGGTCCGAGGAAGCGCCACGAACAGGGCCGCGAGCATCCCTTGCCCGCTTAAAACAAGGCTCTCGACTCCCCATTCCAAGCCACGAACGCCCCCCCAAAAGAACAGGCTCGATGCCGCCAGCAACGTCACGGACAAGCGAAGTGTGGTCGTGGTGCCCCACACCATGGGTACGGTGCGAATGCGCGAAGCGTCGACCGCCAAATCCCGGACGTCAAACGGCAACGTTAACCCGGCGACGAGCAGCCACCGTGACGTGAAAAACGCGGCATCCGTGAGGTCAGGCGTGGTGGCCAAGGCCCACGCGGTGGCGACGAGGGGAACTTTCAGCGCAGGGTGGGCGCGAAGCCCGTTCCGCGTGCCCGGCACCACGGCGTAGAGGAGCCCCAAGACTCCGAGGGCGGCCAGAAGCGGAATGCGTGATTCGAGGTCCAGCGCACCCCAGAAGCGCAGCGTGAAGGCGGCCCACAACGTGCCCCAACCCGCTGCCATCGCCGTGCCGTACTTCTCCCAAAACGCGCGCCGCATGGGCGGCAGGCATTCCGGGTCGAAGCGGTGTTTGATGGCGCGTTGAACAGTGTAGCCGAGGCCGGTGCTGAGCGCGATCCAACCGCACCATGGCGCCGTTTCGGCGTCAGGCGACACCAACAACCACGATGCCCACGCCGTCCAGCCCGCGCCTCCGGCAATCCAAACATGAGAAAACGACAAGCCACGCCATGCCATGCGGCAAAGGTCGTGCCCTCACGACCGTCAATGCGCGGCCGGTGGACGCGATGTTGATGGATTGCAGCGGAGCGGCAAGAGGAAGGACGTACTTTTGCGCAGTCTTTCCGATTCCACCACCTCCAATTCCCTGGTTTCATGAAGATTGGAAGCTTTGTCTCCCGCCATTTGGGCCCCCGTGAAGAAGACCAAACGGCCATGCTCCGCACCGTAGGAGCGCCCTCCCTAGACGACTTGATTGAACGCACCGTTCCCGGCGCCATTCGGCTTCGCGAGCGTTTGGACGTCACAACGGCGCTTACGGAGAGTGAATACTTGGAGCACATTGACAGTTTGGCCGCCCAAAACGTGCTGTTCCGCAACTACATCGGCATGGGGTATTACCCCACCGAAGTGCCCAGCGTGATTCGCCGCAACGTCCTTGAAAACCCGGGATGGTACACGGCCTACACGCCTTACCAAGCGGAGATTGCTCAAGGTCGGCTCGAGGCCCTTCTCAACTTCCAAACGGCGGTCATGGACCTCACGGGCATGGAAGTGGCGAATGCGTCGCTGCTCGACGAAGGCACGGCGGCAGCCGAAGCCATGGCGATGCTTTTCGCAGCACGTCCTCGCGCGCAGGCCAAAGAAGGTCGGAATCGCTTCCTCGTGGACGAAGCGGTGTTCCCCCAAACCCACAGCGTTCTTCGCACTCGCGCGGCCTACCTCGACCTCGACATGCAGGTCATGTCGCGCGCAGAGATGCGAGGCGCCGTGGAAGCCGGAAACGTGTTTGGCTGCCTTGTCCAATACCCGGATGCCAACGGCGAAGCGGAAGACCTGACGGGATTTGTCGCAGGCATGCAGGAGCGCGATGTGCGCACGGTGTTCGCCACCGACCTCATGGCGCTCTTGGTGTTGAAGAGCCCCGGGGCACTCGGTGCCGATGTGGTGGTGGGAAGCTCTCAGCGATTTGGGGTGCCCATGGGCTACGGAGGACCCCACGCGGCGTTTTTCGCAGCTCGCGAAGAATTCAAAAGGCATTTCCCCGGTCGAATCATCGGCGTGTCGGTTGACCGCCTCGGCCAACCCGCCCTTCGCATGGCTTTGCAAACGCGCGAACAGCACATCCGTCGCGACAAAGCCACGTCCAACATTTGCACGGCCCAAAGCCTGCTCGCGGTCATGGCCTCGATGTACGCCGTGTACCACGGTCCGGAGGGGCTGCGCGCCATTGCAGAGCACATTCACAGCACCACCCGCGCGTTGGCGGTTTCCCTTGGTGCCTCCGATCACTTGAACGTGGTCAACTCCTGCTATTTTGACACACTGAAGATTCGTGTGGAGGGCGGCACGGACGCCATGAAGGCCCTGCGTGCCCGAGCGGAATCGAAGCGCGTCAATTTGCGCTACTTCCCCGACGGCGAGCACGTGGGGGTTTCCCTCAACGAACGCACCAACGCGGACGACTTTTCGACGTTGTGTTCTGCTTTGGGAGTCAGCCCTGTGCAGGGCGTGGAATTCGAAAGCACGTTTTTTGGTCCATTGGGCCGCGAAATCGATTACCTGCATCACCCGGTCTTCAACCAATACCGTTCGGAGACCGAGATGATGCGCTACATCAAGCAGCTCGAGAACCGAGACTTGAGTTTGACCCACGCCATGATTCCGCTTGGGTCGTGTACGATGAAGCTGAACGCCGCGACAGAACTCATCCCCATCACCTGGCCGGAGTTTGCCGAACTCCATCCGTTTTGTCCGCCCGATCAGGCTCGGGGCACCCGAGCCATGCTTGCTGAGCTCGAATCGGACTTGGCCGAGATCACAGGATTTGCAGGAGTTTCGCTACAGCCCAACAGCGGCGCCCAAGGGGAATTTGCGGGGTTGATGGTCATTCGAGCGTACCACGCTTCACGCGGCGAGTCGCATCGAAACATCTGCCTCATTCCCAACAGCGCGCACGGGACCAACCCGGCGAGCGCTGTGATGGCGGGGATGAGCGTGGTCGTTGTGGGGTGCGACAAGCACGGGAACATCGACGTGAAAGACCTGCGCGCGAAGGCCGAGCAGCACAGCGCCAACCTCGGCGCACTCATGATCACGTACCCGTCCACGCACGGGGTGTTCGAATCGTCGGTGCTCGAGGTCACAGAGTTGATTCACGCTCACGGCGGGCAGGTTTACATGGACGGCGCCAACATGAACGCTCAGGTCGGACTGACCAGCCCCGGCATGATTGGCGCGGACGTTTGCCACCTCAACCTGCACAAGACCTTTGCCATCCCCCACGGGGGTGGCGGCCCAGGCGTTGGGCCCATTGGTGTGGCGGAGCACCTCGTTCCCTTCTTGCCAGGGCACGACGTGGTTGCGGTCGGAGCGGACACGGCCATCGACGCGGTCAGCGCGGCGCCGTTTGGCAGCGCCCTCATTGCCCAAATCCCTTACGCCTACATCAAGATGCTCGGCCAATCGGGGCTCACCCAAAGCACCAAGGTGGCCATCCTCAACGCGAACTACCTCAAGGCCCGACTCGAGGGAGCGTACGACGTGCTTTACCAGGCTAAAAACGGCACGGTCGCGCACGAGATGATCTTGGATTGCCGCGCCTTCAAAGCGGTCGGCATCGAAGTGATGGACATCGCGAAGCGCCTCATCGACTACGGCTTCCACGCGCCAACGGTCTCTTGGCCGGTGCCTGGAACGCTCATGGTCGAGCCGACGGAAAGCGAGAGCTTGGAAGAGCTCGATCGCTTCGCCGAAGCCATGTTGAGCATCCGCGAGGAAATCGCGGCAATCGAACGCGGCGAAGCCGACGTCGCGGACAACGTGTTGAAAATGGCACCCCACACGGTGGAGGAAGCCACCGCGACAGAGTGGACGCACCCCTACTCGCGAGAGAAGGCGGTGTACCCGGTCAGCGACCTGCGTCAGCGAAAGTTTTGGAGCTCGGTGGCACGGGTGGACAACGCTTACGGAGACCGCAACTTGGTGTGCTCTTGCCCCCCGCTGTCCGCGTTCGAAGAAGTGCTCAACTGAGTGCTTCCACGTTTTGCTGTTCGCAACCCTCAGGCATGAAATCGCGACTTCTATAAGCGATGCGCTATTTTCGCTCCCAAATCTGAATCCAAAACCACTTCTCTATGAAGCAACTGTACATTTTGGCCCTTGGCGGCCTCCTCAGCTTCAGCGCGCAGGCACAATTCAACCAGCCTTCTGCTGCAGCGAAAGAAGACATGGCTCCACGTCACAAGGTGACGGCCGTGCAACCCAACGCAGACCGTGAGGTCTTCTGGACCAACGACATCGCCAACTGCGCGGACTTCACGTTCGGCAACGGTTCGGCCGAAGTCGGTGAACCTTGGACCGACATTGACATCAACTTCTTCTGCAGCACAGAAGGTCCTGCGGGTTTCTACAACCAGTGGGCCGGTGGAACGGGCGACGGTTCAGCCGCTCCTGCCATCAACTCAGCCACAGCCGACAACGGGTTCTTGATGGTGGACTCGGATCTCTTTGGGGCAGACGCAAACTACTCTGCCACTTGGGTGGAAAACTGCTGGGCCCAAACCGCCGAGCCCATCGACTGCTCCGCTCACCCTTACGTGAGCATTGCAATGCAGACCCGCTACCGCTGCTGGGACAACGGCGCTTCTGACGGCTCGGAAAAGTGCTTCATCGAGGTCAGCCGTGACGGCGTGACCTGGCCTACCCTCACCAACGGTTACACCACGACGTGGGCGGATGAAGGCATGGTCGACTACGACGGCACGATGGTTCAGTGCCGCTACAACGTCTTCCCCGATTCGGAGACGGGTTTCGAATCTGACAACCCTTCGTTGCTCGAATTCGACATCACCGAAGCTGCAGGCGGCCAGAGCACTGTGTGGATCCGCTTCCGCTGGGTCGGCACCTGGGGCTACTCGTGGGAAATCGACGACCTCGAGGTCTACGACACGCCTGAAAACGACACGCGCATCGACAACTACTTGAGCTACTCCAACTACCTCGGCACGGGACTCTACGAGTACGGTGCGTGGGCTCAGTCACAAATCCCTGCGGATTTGACCGCTGCTGCGAAAGTGTACAACGTGGGTTACGCAGACCAAACCAACGTCATGGTGGACCTCGACGTGAACGGCACGGCCTACGCGTCAAACACCCTCGACACCTTGGGCTACGCGTCAAACGACACAGTCTACGTCGCTTACCAGCCTGACGGCTTGGGCGCTCAGACGTTGAACTACTTGCTTTCTGCAGACGCGGAGGATGAGAATCCTGCCAACAACAGCGCCACGCAGTCCTTCGAAGTGACTGACTTGCAGTACGGCCGTGACAACGGCGTGGTGACGGCAGCCTTCCCTGGCGACGGAACCGACGACTACATCGCGATGCCGTTGTACGACATCGTCAACGACGTGACCATCTACGGCATCGACGTGGCCATCCTCGACGGTTCAGAGGAAGGAACGCCCATCCGCGGCTTCCTCGTGGACATGTTCGACGACCTCGCGTTGACGGAGCAATACGGCGGCGAGTTGATCAGCTCTGCCGAGGTGGACATGGCTTCCGGCTACACCAACAGCGGCGACGGCGACATCGTGTGGTACACGCTCGCGTTGGAGGAGCCGTACCAAGCCGCGGCCGGTGATTGGTTGGGTGCCGCGTTTGAGCACTACGGAGGTGCCAACGTCCAAATCGGCGAGGCGCAATACACCTACGACCAAACTGCTTTTGTGTACGGTCCTTTCGGCAGCGGTTCTGCCTACGACTGGTACTACAGCAACGAGGTGCCCATGGTGCGCTTGAACCTTGACCCTTCCGCAACGACCACGGTGAACGTGGAAGAAGTGGCCAGCATGCAAGGTTTCGAGTTGTTCCCAGCGTTCCCCAACCCTGCCAACGACAACACGCGCTTCCAGTTCCGCCTCGACCAGACGTCTGACGTCACCTTCGAGTTGCGCGACATCACCGGAAAGCTCGTGGAAGTTCGTGATCTCGGGACGCAGCCTGCGGGCTACAACAGCTTCGTGCTCGAGACCTTTGCCCTTGGCGCAGGTTCGTACACCGCCATTTTGACGGTGAACAACGCGCGCACGACGCAGAAGTTGATGGTGAAGTAACCGTCATCGAACGCGCTCGCCGCCAGTTTGGCGCGAACAGAAAGGGGAAGCTTCGGCTTCCCCTTTTTGGTGCTTTCCATGCTCGAATGATGTCTTTTTCTGACTTGCGCTGTAATTTCCCGCCCAAACTGATTCACCTGAACATGAAAACATTCTCTCTCTTTGCAAGCCTTGCGCTTTGCACGACGGCGGTGCTGGCTCAGCGTCCTGCCGAATTCGACCAAGCGATGATGCCTCAAGCGGCTTCGGCTGAGGAGGCCATGATGTCTCGCATCATCGGCCTTGAAGCACTGAACAACGTGCGTGGCGGCGGCACCATCCTGTTCCAGGAAACGTTCTCCAACGGCTTTGACGGGTCCAACGGCAACGGCGCTTGGACGACGGCCGACAACGGCGGCGACAGCCTTTGGGTTTGGGTTGCTCCAGGAGGGCAAGGCCAATACTCCGACGGTTCGCCAACCGGTTCTGCTCACCCTGGTGGGGAATTCAGCACCCAAATCGGCGCGTTGGAGTCCACTTCTGCGGCAGACGGTTGGATGATTTTCGACTGCGACTTTTACAACACCCCCATTTCGAACGGCTACGGGGACACCGACGGTTCCTTGACGAGCCCGTCGATGGACTTCACGGGCATTGCGTCGGTGATTGTCGATTGGGAGTCGTACTTCCGTTACTGCTGCTACCCGTACGCTCCGGTGTACCTCGAAGTTGGGACGACGGTGGACGGTGTCACCACATGGACGTCGTTTGACGCGCACGGGAGCTTCATTGAATCGGCCAACACGGCCTCGGCGAACCCCCTCCCGGTCAGCGTGGACGTGAGCTGCGTGGCGGCGGACCAAGATTCGGTCAACCTCCGTTTCGCCTACCGCCAGGCCCCTGAGACAGGCACGGCTTACAGCCACTACTACTGGGGCATCGACGACGTGACGGTTTCTTCCAACGACGTGATGAACGACATCGAAATCACGCAGATTGTGAACGGAGACGTCTACGGTGTTTGGGAATACCGCTTGACGCCCCTCGAGCAAGCCATCACGGAAGGCGACGGAGGCATGATTGCCGGTGTGATGTACCGCAACGTGGGTACAGAGAACCAATCCAACGTGGAAGTGCTCGTGGAAGTGCTCGACGGTGCTGGGGGGATTCTGAGTACGACCACGGAGGTCATCGACACGGTGTTCACCTTCGCGAACGCGCCAACGTGCCCCGCAAATGCCCAAGACACGTTGTACGTTC
>Ga0181572_10001380_pt1 | contig 17618 bp, 13 predicted proteins | sample 101ome_26_FD_133004 | JGI IMG/M metagenome (GOLD analysis project Ga0181572, IMG submission 133004) | Coastal salt marsh microbial communities from the Groves Creek Marsh, Skidaway Island, Georgia - 101408AT metaG (megahit assembly) | ecosystem: Environmental > Aquatic > Marine > Intertidal... | reverse complement strand
GGCGCGAGCATCATGTTTGGGCGGGTTGAGTTGCGCTCTTAATTTAAGTGCCCCCGGGCTCATGCGAGGAGGCCGAACCGGCAGAGGTGGTCGGTGTGAGAGGATTTGAACCTCCGACCCCTTCCTCCCGAAGGAAGTGCGCTACCAGGCTGCGCTACACACCGAGGCGCGCAGAATACCAAAACGAGAAATGGGGTCCAAGGGAACGGCGGAGCTAATAAATACCCGACCACCTCGCAATACCCTGACTCAACAAGCTGAAGCCGGCCACCACCGCCATCAATAGAAAAATCAGCATAAGAGGGCGAAAAGGCCTCCGCTCACTCGCATTCACGCCGCGTTCTAAAAACCCGTCGACCCTCGCCTGATCCACCTCGGATAACTTAGGGGGTTGGGAGGCCGCTGTGTTCTCGCTGGCTTTGCTCATCCGACATCATTTCTGTACACCGAGTTGCCACTCTAAAGCTTGCCGCCAAAGAGGCCAAGCAAACATCACCTTTAGCGGGCGCACTGATCACCGGTGATCAGCTTTGACTCGGTCCCGGTGTTCCAGACACTTGCGAAGAAAGAGACGATGCGAACCTGTAAAAGAGAAGCAAGCCGATGCGACGCTCACTCCCTCACTGTCACTCGCCGAGCCGCCCATGATACTTACGGGCGCTGGCGGGGGAGCAAGGGGGGTGCTCGCCAGTGCCCGCAAACTGGCGCAGTGGCTCAGCCCACCATGCTGCCTACTGTGCAAGGAGCCCCATCATCGCCAGCAGGCCATTTGTATTGCCTGCGAAAAGGCACTGCCTCGTAATATTTCCGCTTGCGGGCAGTGTGGCTTACCCACTGTCGCGGGGATCACCTCCATCCTGGCAACGGCACCCCTCTGCGAATGCTGCGTGACTTGCCAGCGCCGCCCTCCCCCGTTTCAAAAAACGCTGGCCCCCTTTTTAATGCGGACTGGGATGCGAGACCTCATTCATCTGTGGAAATTTCAAGGCCAACCACATTTAACCCCACTGCTTGCTGAGTTGTTTGCCTCGGCACTACCCACTGAGGGCCTGCAAGCGGCACAGCCGTCGGCCGTGCTGATACCCGTGCCAACGCAGTGGCACCGGCAGGTCATCCGCGGGTTTGACCATACCTGGTTGTTGGCGCAGGCACTACGATGGCAACTACTGAGCCACCATGAGATCGTGCGATGGCTAAAGAGCAACCGCTACCGTAAACCCCAGCACCGACTCAATCGGCGCACTCGGATTCAGGGGGAGCACGATCGTTTTGTGGCGCACCCTAAGGTAGCTGGCCGGCACGTCATTTTGATCGACGATGTCATGACAACCGCCGCCACGGCACGCTCGGCGGCCGCAGCCTGCGCGGCGGCTGGCGCCGAATCCATCACCGTGTGGTGTTTGGCAAGAACGCCAAGACCTGAGGAGAGACACACAGACGCGGTAAGATAGGGGTCTTTTGCCGCGGGCAAACACATGACCCACCCCTTTGAAAACCTGACTCCCGATAGCGTGGTGAGTTGCGTAGAGTCGATTGGTCTGCGCTCGGATCTCAGGCTGCTGGCGCTCAACAGCTATGAAAACCGGGTTTATCAGGTAGGTCTCGATGAAAGCGATCCGATTATCGTTAAGTTCTATCGCCCGGGCCGCTGGTCTCGCGCACAAATTCAAGAAGAACATGCTTTTACCCATGAGCTCGTAGCGGCAGAATTGTCGGTGGTCGCACCGATGGCGATCGGCAGCGATACCCTGCATGAAGCCAATGGCTTTTTGATCGCCGCGTTCCCCCGCCGGGGTGGCCACGCGCCGGAGCTCGACAATTTTGATCATTTGTTGGGGCTGGGCAGGACACTGGGAAGACTACATGGCGTCGGCCAGGCGAGTCAGTTTTCCCATCGCATTGACTACACGCTCGAGCGTTGGTTACGCGAGCCCCTTGACTACCTGGCACAGCATTGGATACCCCAAGAGCTCCGCCCGGCCTGGGATAGCCTGGGTAAGGATCTGATCGATCGGGCTACACGGCTGATGTCGGACTATGACCCCAGAGAGGGCATCCGCCTGCACGGGGACTGTCACGTCGGCAATATTTTGTGGCGGGATGACACTCCCCACTTTGTCGACCTTGATGACTGCGTCACCGGCCCCGCGATACAGGACCTGTGGATGTTTTTATCGGGGGAACGTCACCAGCGGGAGCAACAGCTGTCTGAGCTTATCGCGGGCTACGAGGAGTTTAACGATTTTGATAGCCGGCAAATCAAATGGATTGAGGCGCTACGCACTGCACGCATGGTTTACTACAGCGCGTGGTTGGCGCGACGCTGGGATGACCCGGCATTTCCTGCGGCGTTCCCATGGTTTGGACAGGCGCGGTACTGGTCTGATCAGATTTTGGCGCTTCGCGAGCAGTTGGCTTTGATGGAGGAGCCGCCGCTGCGCCTGTTATAGGCTGTGGACTATCTGCCTCCGCGCGCTCGGGGAAACACCAGGGTCCATAACCAAAACCAAAACCCGTTTTTGGACAGTACATAGCGGTCCAGCTCTCGAAATTGCGCCGCGGTTTTATCGGGATCAGCATAGAGATCGGCCCGAGTGTAACGGGGCTCATCCGGGTCCAATGTTTTAACGACCCGGGCCGGATTACCCGCTACTACCGTATTGGCCGGCACGTCCTGCGTGACCACTGCCCGCGCTGCCACGACACTGTTGTCACCGATGGTGACGCCCTTTAAGACAGTAGCGTGATCTCCCACCCAAACGTTGTGGCCCAGACGCACCGGCGTGGGATCTGCTGCTCGATTAATCCGGTCGTACAGACCATGCCAGTCTGAATCCGTAATGTAGGCGCCATTGGCCAACATGCAGCCATCACCCAGCACGATCTCGTCGCTGGCGCTAATACGTGATCCCGGGCTCATAAGGCACGCGTCCCCCATTGTGATGCGCCCCTGCCCGGCCTCGCGGCCCCAAACGCCGATCTGCACCCGCTGGCTTGCCGTATTGATCGCAGTAAACGAGTGCCCAATCGATATGTTGGGTCCCGAAATATCGATGTACCAAGGCGACATAATAGTGGCGTGCCTTCCCAGAAAAGCACACCGAGGCTGAATGAACCAATCAATCCAGGCAGCGCGAAACCGCAGGTAGACCTGCTTGACCCAGAACGGACGGAGATCCTCTCTCATAAAGTGCTGTCTTAATTCGACCCTGTTACCTCAGGGTATGATGGCAAGGTGACTATGACTGCGCAAACGCCCCCGCGAAAAACGCCGGATAACGGTATCGTCACCGATCAGGGTGGCGTCCACGCTGACTTATTGGCGGTGGTTCGCAATCACCGCAAACACCCCTGGCGTAAGCCTTGTCCGGCACACACCCGGGAGGCATTTCGCCTGCTACAAAAAACCCTCGCCACTCAGCCACGCCCTTTGGTGCTGGACTCCTTTTGCGGGACCGGCATGAGTACTGCCTTGCTCGCGCGCCGCTATCCCGACAGCTGGGTGGTTGGCATCGATCAATCCGCTCATCGTCTGACCAAACATCAAAGCGCAAACCGGGATAACTACCTCTTGCTCCGCGCCGAGGCCGAATCGTTCTGGTCTTGTCTCGCCGAGGCCAAACTTAAACTGCAAGCCCATTGGATGCTCTATCCCAACCCATGGCCTAAGGCAGCTCAGCTCAGGCGCCGGGTGCACGGGCATGGGGCTTTTCCATTGCTCTCAAAGCTGGGAGGGTCGCTTGAAATGCGAACCAACTGGGACATTTTCGCAGCGGAGTTTAGCCAAGCCGCCACGGAAATAGGGCTCCACGGCACATGCGAGCCCTTTATCGTAACAACGCCTCTGAGCCTTTTTGAGAAGAAATATCAGGAACGCGGCCATCAGCTATGGCGTTTTCAGGGGGAATTCTGCCGCTAGCGCTTTGCATAGGCCTGCGATACCCTGCGCGGCCGGCTAGGCGACATCCCGGTCAGTGAAGGGGATCAACCATGACAGCGACTCAGCGTGACGGCATTGAACAGATGCGCAATGGCGACCCCATCTGGGAACGCATCCGCAATGAAACGCGAGAAGCCGCTGGCGCGGAACCGATGTTGGCGAGCTTTTTACACGCCACGATTCTCAATCATGATGAGCTGGAGTGCGCACTCAGTTTTCATCTGGCGAATTTGCTAGACAGCCCCTCCGCCCCAGCCATGATGCTGCGCGAGGTGATCCTTGAGGCGCTACGGGATGATGGTGGCATACGATGTGCGATCAGGGACGATCTCAACGCCATCCTCGACCGCGATTCAGCCTGCCATGATTTGTACATTCCGTTTCTCTATTTCAAAGGCTTTCAGGCGCTTCAGATTCATCGCGTCGGGCACTGGCTATGGGAACACGAGCGGCAGCCACTGGCACACTTTCTACAAAGCCAGATGGCCAGACAGTTTGGTATCGATATTCATCCCGCCGCGCGCTTTGGTCACGGCATTATGCTCGACCACGCCACCGGTCTGGTGGTGGGTGAAACCGCAATGGTGGGGAATCGCGTGTCGATTCTGCAGTCGGTCACCTTAGGCGGCACGGGCAAAGAGGAAGGCGATCGCCATCCGAAAATAGCAGACGGTGTGCTGATCAGTGCCGGCGCCAAAATTCTGGGCAACATCCACGTGGGCGAGGGTGCCAAGGTGGGCGCTGGCTCGGTGGTGCTGCAAGACGTGCCAGCACACACCACAGTGGCGGGCGTACCCGCCCGGGTAGTCGGGCGACCGACATCCAGCTCACCCGCGCTCGATATGGATCACGCGATTCCCGAATCTCAGTGGTAAGCGGGAGATAACTCAGTCACCGCGGTTACCATCGCTGCAACATGCTCTGGATCAATCCCCGGGGTCACACCGTGACCCAGATTAAAAATATGACCGCTGCCCTCACCATAGGAAGCGAGAATCTGGCTTACCTCGGCGCGAATCCTAGCAGGTGAAGCATTAAGTAGCGTCGGGTCCATATTGCCCTGCAAGCTCACCTTATCCCCCACTCTTTGGCGCGCTTGACCAATATCGGTGGTCCAGTCGAGCCCGACGGCATCCGCGCCACAGTCCGCGATTGCCTCCAGCCACTGTCCGCCCCCTTTGGTAAAGACAATCACGGGCACCCGGCGACCGTCAGCCTCTCTGGGCAGTTGCTCAATGATTTCGGCCATATAGCGCAGGGAAAATTCGCGATAGGCGTCATGGCTTAAAGATCCGCCCCAAGTATCGAAAATCTGCAATGCCTGAGCACCTTGACGCACCTGCTCGGCAAGATACCCCGCCACTGACTGTGCCAGCTTCGAGAGTAACTGGTGTATCACCTCCGGCTCGTTAAACGCCAGCGATTTAACCTTGGCAAAATCTTTGCTCGAACCGCCCTCAACCATGTAAGTCGCCAACGTCCAGGGGCTACCAGCAAATCCGATCAAGGGCACGCTACCTTTCAGCTCCTTTCGGATCAGCGCCACCGCATCCATCACATAACCCAGTTCATTGGCCGCACGCTCGGGGTCGAGGGCCGTAATTTCTGCGGCAGAAGAGATCGGCCGCTCGAAACGGGGCCCCTCTCCCTCAGAAAAATACAGCCCCAACCCCAAGGCATCGGGTACCGTCAAAATGTCGGAGAAGAGAATCGCCGCGTCCATAGCGTAGCGCCTGAGTGGCTGCAATGTGACTTCGCAGGCGAGCTCTGGATTGGTACATAAACCCATAAAGCTGCCGGCCTTTGCCCGCGTGGCGCGATACTCGGGGAGATACCGCCCCGCCTGACGCATCATCCAAATGGGCGTCCTATCAACAGGCTCCCGCAAAAGCGCTCGCAGAAACCGGTCATTTTCCAAACGGGTCATGCTATCGACTCTCTCTGTTCTGTCTTTTTATGGCTTCTCACTTTCAGAAGTAGCCCGGCGATCCCGGTCAATCGGAGCGGTGCTCTCTACCCCAAGTCGTGATCAAACGCCGAGGTAATCCAGAATCCCCTCAGCCGCCTGGCGTCCCTCCCAAATGGCTGTCACCACCAAATCCGACCCCCGAACCATATCACCTCCCGCGAATATCTTGGGATTGGCAGTTTGAAATTTGAAGGCTTGATGCTCGGGAGCGATAACCCCATCCCAGTCGTTGCAGGTCACACCAACATCTGAGAACCAATCCGCAGGGTCCGGCTGAAAACCAAAGGCCATGATGATCGCGTCCGCTTCGATGACAACTTCGCTGCCCGGCACAGACTCCGGACGGCGGCGCCCATCCGGACCGGGCTCACCGAGGCGAGTCTCCACCACTTTGATGCCAATGGCTTCACCAAAATAATCCATGACCTCAACCGGCTGGCGATTAAAGAGAAACTGCACGCCCTCCTCTTTAGCATTGGCCACTTCCCGTCGCGAGCCCGGCATATTCTCTTCATCCCGTCGGTAGACGCAGTAGACCCGATCCGCCTGCTGCCGCACCGCCGTTCGCACACAGTCCATGGCTGTGTCGCCCCCGCCCAGCACTACCACGGTTTTTTCTCGCAGGTCGATGTACTCACCGGGTTCTCGGGGGTAATCCATTTTTTCATTAACGTTCGCGATCAGGTAATCGAGCGCCTTATAAACGCCGGGCAGATCTTCTCCGGGGAACCCACCCTCCATCGCCTTGTAGGTGCCCATACCCAGAAACACGGCGTCATAATCCGCCAGAAGCTGATCGATAGTAATATCGCGACCAATCTCGGTGTCGAGCTGAAACTCGATACCCATGCCTTCAAACACCTCTCGGCGCCGCTCCATCACCTGCTTTTCCAGTTTGAACGGGGGAATACCGAAGGTCAGCAACCCGCCTATTTCAGGGTAGCGATCAAAAACGACTGCCTTGACACCATTGCGCGTAAGGATATCGGCACAGCCGAGACCAGCAGGGCCGGCACCAATGATCGCCACTTTTTTATCAGTAGGCACCACATCGGAGAGATCGGGCCGCCATCCCATCGCCAGTGCGGTGTCGGTGATATATTTTTCGGAGTTGCCGATGGTCACGGCCCCGAAGCCATCGTTAAGCGTGCAAGCGCCCTCGCACAACCGATCTTGCGGGCAGACGCGTCCACAGACCTCCGGCAACGTGTTGGTTTGATGACTCAACTCCGCCGCCTCAAAAAGGTTGCCTTCGGCGAGCAGCTTCAGCCAGTTAGGAATAAAGTTGTGAACTGGGCACTTCCACTCGCAGTACGGGTTTCCGCACTCAAGACAGCGGTGAGACTGCTCCGCCGCCTGCGCCTGAGTGTAGGGGTCGTAAATCTCGACGAAGGCCTCGGTTCTCACCTCCATCCCTTTTTTACCGGGGTCTTTGCGATCAACGTCGAGAAACTGAAACGGATTGGCCAGTCGAGTACTCATACTTGGATGCGCCTCAGTCAGTATCCCGCAGGCGCGAGAGAAGTTGATTGATATCAGCGGCCTTCGGCTTCACCAGCCAGAATTTACCCACATAATCTTCGAAGTTCTCGAGCAGGTGAGCACCCCACTCAGAGCCTGTCTCGGTCACGAACTCGCGAATATTGTCGCGCAGGAAGTGACGATGGGCTTCCATTGATTCCGCCGCCACGCGATGAATCTCGACCAGCTCGCTGTTATATCGGTCGATAAAACCTCGGTCCTCATCGAGCACGAAGGCGAGCCCGCCTGTCATACCCGCGCCAAAGTTAACGCCTGTGGCGCCCAGCACCGTCACCAGTCCGCCGGTCATATACTCGCAGCAATGATCGCCGGCTCCCTCAATCACTGCGTGAGCACCGGAGTTACGCACTGCGAAACGCTCACCGGCAACCCCCGCAGCAAATAGGCGCCCACCGGTCGCTCCATAAAGGCAGGTATTGCCGACAATACTGGTAAAGCGGCTCTCAAAACGACTGCCTTTGGGGGGAGACACCACCAGCTTGCCACCGGCCATGCCCTTACCGACATAGTCGTTACAGTCGCCCTCGAGGTACATATGCAGGCCGCCCGCATTCCAGACGCCAAAACTCTGACCTGCGGTGCCCGTGAGATTCACGATAACCGGGCTGGACTCCATGCCGTTGTTACCATGTCTTCGCGCAATTTCCCCGGACAGGCGAGCACCGATGGAGCGATCGCAATTGGTCACTTCATAAGCGAAATTGCCACCACTGCCCGATTCAATGGCGGGCAACATATCTGCGACCATCTGGTTGGCTTTTTCAGCCGTGTCGAAGGGGTCGTTGCTGGCAACCTCGCAGTACTGCGGCTGGTCTGCGGCCTCCTCATCAACCCAGAGAATAGGGTCCAAATCGAGGCTTTGCTGCTTAGCCGTCTCGCCGGGTAAACGCTCCAGCAGATCAACGCGACCAATCAAATCCTCGATTTTGCTGACACCCAGCTTGGCCAGCCATTCCCGCGTTTCAGTGGCTACAAAGGTAAAGAAATTCACGACGCGCTCCACGTCGCCCACAAAATGTGCCTGACGCAAGGTCGCATTTTGCGTTGCCACGCCGGTAGCGCAGTTGTTGAGGTGGCAAATACGCAAATACTTGCAGCCCATCGCCACCATCGGTGCCGTGCCAAAACCAAAACTCTCTGCTCCCAAAATCGCCGCCTTCACCACATCGAGACCCGTCTTCATGCCGCCGTCGGCCTGCAACCTGACTTTGCCTCTGAGACGGTTGCCGCGGAGCGTCTGCTGAACTTCAGCGATACCAAGCTCCCAAGGAGACCCCGCGTAGCGTATTGAGGTCAGTGGGCTGGCTGCCGTTCCACCGTCATATCCTGAGATAGTAATGAGATCGGCATAGGCCTTGGTCACACCTGCGGCAATGGTCCCCACGCCGGGCTCCGACACCAGCTTTACAGATACCAGCGCATCAGGGTTGACCTGCTTCAGGTCAAAGATCAGCTGCGCCAAGTCCTCAATAGAATAAATGTCGTGGTGCGGCGGCGGCGAAATCAGGGTTACGCCCGGCACCGAGTAGCGAAGTCGCGCAATCAAATCGTTGACCTTGCCACCGGGCAGCTGACCGCCTTCTCCAGGCTTGGCACCCTGAGCCACCTTGATCTGTAGCACCTCGGCGTTCACCAGGTAATGCGGGGTAACGCCAAAGCGACCCGAAGCGATTTGCTTGATCTTAGAGACGCGATTGGTGCCAAACCGATCGGGATCCTCGCCCCCCTCACCGCTGTTGGAGCGGGCACCGATATGATTCATTCCCATTGCCAGGGCCTCATGCGCCTCGGGGGACAGCGCGCCGAGGGACATCCCTGCAGAATCAAAACGGCGGAGAATGTCATCAATGGGCTCCACCTGATCCAGCGGTATCGGTGTAGCAGAAAGCTTCAATGACAAGAGGTCTCGTAGCGCAGCGACTGGCCGCTGGTTGCAGTGCGCCGCATAGCGCAAGTAGTCCGCATAATCGCCGCTGGTCACGGCCGCCTGCAGACTCATCACAACGTCGGGGTTGTAGGCGTGGTACTCCCCTCCGTGCACGTACTTGAGCAAGCCCCCTTGATCCATGGTTTTGCGGCGGGATCGCGCGCGGCTTGCGACTTGCCACTGGTCTTTCTCCAACTGATCCAGCGATAGTCCACTTACCCGCGAGGCAACACCCGCAAAGGCGACGCTGACGAGCTCGGCATCCAAACCAACGGCTTCGAATAACTGCGCGCCGCGATAGGAGTTCACTGCAGATATGCCCATTTTAGACATGATCTTCAGCAATCCTTTGTTGATGCCCTTGCGGAAATTTTTCTGGCACACCTGAGGGTCACCCAGCAACTCGCCGCGAGTCAAAAGATCTTCAATCACGCTGTATGCAAGGTAGGGGTAGATCGCCGTCGCGCCAAAACCCAGCAGGCAAGCCACATGGTGGGAGTCTCGCGCGCTGCCCGATTCGACCACCAAGTTGCAATCGGCCCTCAGTCCACTGCGGATCAGATGATGATGCACCGCTCCGGTAGCCAGCAGACTGTGCAGTGGCACACGGGCCTCACCGATACCCCGATCAGAGAGAATGATAATACTGCCGCCTTCGCGGACGGCGGCCTCAGCGCTGCTACACACCGCTTCCAATGCCTGCCGCAAATTACGCTCCGCGGGATCATAGGTCACATCGATCACGACACTGCGAAAACCCTCCTCGGCCAGCGCCACAATCGTTTGGAATTTGGCTTGGGACAGCACGGGTGAAGTCAGGCTGATGCGCCTTGCGTGCTCTTCAGACTCGGTAAAGATGTTGCGCTCCGGACCCAGATCCACCTCCAGAGACATCACAATCGATTCTCGCAACGGATCGATCGGGGGATTGGTCACCTGTGCAAATTTTTGGCGGAAATAATCGTAGAGTGACCGCTCGTGGCGGGAGAGCACCGCCATCGGCGTATCGTCGCCCATTGACCCCACCGCCTCGTTGCCTGACTCCGCCAGAGGCCGCAGTACCTGGTCACGTTCCTCAAAACTGACCTGAAACATTTTTTGATAAACATCAAGCTCAGCGCCCGAAATAGCGGCCACCGATTCACCGACAAAACTACCCTCAATCAGGCGCGCATTCTGGCGAAGCCATTGTTTATAGGGCTGTCGGGTTTTGAGTAACTCATCGATATCCCGAGTGTGTAACACCTTGCCCTCGAGGGTATCGACCACCAGAATTTGCCCCGGTCCAACTCTGCCCTTGGCAATCACGTTCTCCGGTTGATATCCGTGGGTACCAATCTCCGATGCCAGCGTGATAAAACCATCGTCCGTGGTGACCCATCGCGCCGGCCTCAGTCCATTGCGATCCAACAAGCAGCAAGCGTAACGACCATCAGTGAGTACAATGCCGGCAGGTCCGTCCCAGGGCTCCATATGCATTGCGTTAAATTGATAAAACGCCTTGAGATCGGGGTCGATGCCTTCAATATTCTGCCATGCCGGCGGGATGAGCATGCGCAACGCGCGGGGCAACTCAACGCCACCGGTTGTGAGAAGTTCCAGCATGTTGTCGAGACTGGATGAATCTGAGCCCTCGGTATTGACCAGAGGCGCCAGGTCTTGCAAGCCCGGCAAAAGAGGCGACATCAACTTGGAGGTTCTTGCCCGGGACCAGCTGCGATTACCCTCAATCGTGTTGATCTCGCCGTTATGCGCCAACATCCTGAAGGGCTGTGCAAGGGGCCAGCGCGGCAACGTGTTGGTGGAAAAACGCTGGTGGAACACGCAAATGGCGGTGGCCAGCGCCGTGTTGTGGAGATCCGGGTAAAACCGCGCCAGATCGGCTGGCATCACCAGCCCTTTGTAGGAGATAACGCGGTCGGACAGGCTACAAATATAAAAATCGGGATCCCCTGCGAGCGCCATTTCGGTTTTTCGACGGGCAATGAAGAGTTTGCCCAGGCAGTGGTCGTGATCAACCCCGTCAGCATCGACAAAAATCTGTTCTATGCGCGGCAATTGATCCAGCGCGATCTCACCACAGACATCGGTCGCAATCGGGACTTCGCGCCAACCATGGACGCCCAACCCCTGTGCCTCCAGCGCCGACTCCATGGTGCTGCGAGCTTGCTGCCGGCGCTCGCTGTCCTGACTGAGGAAAACCATACCCACGGCGTAGTGTTCACCCAGCTCAGTACCCAAAGCGGCTTTTGCCTCGCTGCGCATGAAAGCATCGGGCATTTGCATCAACAGGCCACATCCATCCCCGGTACGCCCATCGGCGGCGATGCCCCCGCGGTGCGTCATACAGGTCAGAGATTCAATGGCGGTTTGTAGCAGGCGATGACTGGCCTCACCCTCGACGTGGGCGATCAGGCCAAATCCACAGTTGTCCCGGAATTCCTCGGGGCGGTATAGACCGCGCGAAATCGCCGCCTGCTTTAATGCAGCGTCCGCTTCAGTATGATGACTCATAACACGTATCGCTAATGCACCGGCACTCGCGGCCGGCAAAACCGCCCTTTACGGGCCAAAAACAAAGGGGGGCGTAGTGTACACACCCAACAGAGGGCACTCAATTGGCGGCAACTTCGCCGATCAGGAGGCGATCACGCCTGCAATGTCTTCCACCGTCACATTATCTGTGATCCGGGGAGTACCCAAACCTCGCAATAAAATATAGCGAACTTTGCCGGCAGAGACTTTTTTATCGCTGGACATCGCCTCGAGGAAGTCTTCTGCCGTGTGCCCCGTTGGCGGCGCACTGGGTAAACCCACCGACTGATTGAATGCCATAAGCTGCTCAACGATCGCAGGGGCTAGATCCCCTCGGTCAGCCGATATCCGCGAAGCCATGACCATGCCTGCCGCCACCGCTTCCCCATGCAGCCAGTCGCCGTAACCCTGCATGCGCTCGATAGCATGGCCAAAGGTGTGACCGAAATTCAGGTGGGCACGCACCCCGGCCTCACGCTCGTCGGCGGCCACGATAGCGGCCTTTATCTCGCAGCTCCGCTTAACGGCAATGGCGATTGTTTCCATCTCGCGTTGCTTCAGCAACTCCCGATTCGCCACCAACCAATCAAAAAATTCGCCATCACTAATCAGGCCATATTTCACGACTTCCGCAAGGCCTGCTGCGTATTCGCGCTGAGGCAGTGTCAGTAACGTATTCAAATCAATCATTACCCGCCGGGGTTGATGAAAAGCGCCAATGAGGTTTTTGCCCATGGCGTGGTTCACACCAGTTTTGCCGCCAACCGAAGAGTCAACCTGCGCTAGCAGTGTCGTTGGTACCTGAACGAAATCTGCGCCACGTAAGAAACAGGCCGCGGCAAATCCGGTCATATCGCCAACTACACCACCACCGAGCGCAATAAACAGGCTTCGCCTTTCATGTCGGTCCTCCAATGCGGCATCGAGAATCAACTCAATGGACTGCATATGCTTATGGCGCTCCCCCGACGGCAGTATGACCTCGGTTATGGGTGCTGCGTGGGAGAGGCCCTGCTTTAGCTGATGGGCGTAAATAGGGCCCACCTGATCATCGGTAACAACAACAACGCCCCGATTACCCGCTATCGCCCTCCAACAGTCAGGATCATCGAGAAAGCCTCGCCCGATTTCGATGGCGTAGCTCCGATCACTGATCACCGAGCCCAGATCGACATGAACGGTATGGTCAGGCTTCGGCATTAACGAAAACTCCCGAGATTGTGGTCAGTCAGCAGCTTGAGGCAGCAGTGAGCGCGAGGCCAATTGTTCCTGAATTTCGCGGGCAACTCTACGCGCATTTCCGCTGCTTGCAGAAATAATCACATCCGCCAACTCCCTGTAGAGTGGTGCTCGCTCTTGCATCAACTTCCGCAGGGTGGCTTCACGATCACCCCCGCTGAGCAAGGGTCGAGTGTCACCTGAGCCCGTCCGCTTAAGCTGTTGCGCTATGCTCACATCGAGATAGACCACGACACCGGCCTCCGACATCAATTTGCGGTTGTCCGCCGTGACGACGGCCCCGCCACCCGTAGCAATCACTACGCTCGATCGTTCTCCTAGGTCTTTTAAGACCGCCGCTTCGCGGCGCCGGAAGCCAGCCTCGCCTTCGACATCAAAAATCCATGGGATATCCGCACCACAACGGGCCTCAATTTCTGCATCGCTGTCAACAAAGGCCCAGCCCAAAAGATTGGCCAGCACCCGCCCGACGGTGGACTTGCCCGATCCCATCGGGCCAATCATAAAAAGGCGACACTCCTGGCGTGAATCCGGCATGGCGAAGTCGTCAGTTGACCAGCGCCTCAGAGAGAATTCTGGGAGTAATAAATATCAGGGTCTCGGTTTTCTGCTGGGTATTGGCTTTGCTTTTAAAGAGATTGCCAAGATACGGAATGTCGCCAAGGAGCGGCACCTTCTCGACCTTCACTAACTCTTCGTTCTTGAATACGCCGCCCAAGACAACCGTCTCGCCATTGCCTACCAGCACCTGGGTAGTGAGCTCGGTGGTGTCAATCGTTGGGATCAGTCCGCCATTGCCACTGGGGACCAACTCCCCGACCGAATCCTGATTGACAACGAGATCGAGCAGAATACGGTCATCAGGCGTGATATTGGGCGTGACATCCAGTTTGAGCACTGCCTCTTTGAAGGCCGTGGTCGTGGCGCCCGAAGCGGCACCCTCCTGATAGGGGATCTCGGTACCCGACTTGATGCTGGCTTTTTGTTTATCGCCGGTGATGACCTTGGGCTGCGACACCACCTCGCCTTCACCCGATGCCTCCAAGGCAGACAACTCCGCCGTCAGAAAGAGGTCTGTAGAGGTGAAACCGACGGCAAAACCCGACGTCCCACCTGAGACGCCCAAATCAACAAACGGAGCCGTTGGCATCTGCACCGGGCTCGCGCCCGATATCATCTGGCTGTTAAGACTGGTGACACTTGCCGTATCCCCCGCTACCGAAGTGAACTTATCGCCATCCGCGTTGAGGTAGCCTCCCCCCCATCTGATGCCCAGTTGTTCATCGATATTGGAAGAGGCAATGACAATTCTTGCCTCTATCATGACCTGCCGAATCGGGATGTCGACCTTCGCTATGAGATCGCGGATCTCTGCCAGCTTTGCGGCGGTATCAGTTACGACAATCGAGTTGGTGCGCTCATCAACCACCACCGACCCGCGCTCGGAGATCAAGGACCCCCCCTCTTCTGATCCGGCGTCGAACAAGCTGACCACATCCACGGCCTTGGCATAGCGAATGCGAATAAATTCCGACTGCAGCGGGGCGAGCTCAGCCAACTGCTTGTTGGCCTCTATCTCCAGCCGCTCTCGCTCCGCGATCTCCTGCGCTGGCGCTACCATCAACACATTGCCGATCTTGCGGCTATCAAGGCCTCGTGTCTTCAGCACCAGATCTAATGCCTGATCCCAGGGCACATTTTGTAGCCTGAGGGTAATGTTGCCGGTAACGGAGTCCGACGCCACCAGATTGAGCTCTGTGAAGTCCGCAATCAGCTGCAAAACCGACCGCACCTCAATATTCTGAAAGTTCAGGGAAATACGGTCACCGACATAGTTGAACTCGTTTAAACGCTCCCGTTTTTCCTCTGAGGTCATTGGCGCCACCGCAAGGACATATTGGTCGCCCGTTTGGTAAGCGAGATAATCAAAGCGCCCATTTGCGAGCAGCTGCAAGCGCGTGCCGCGCTCGGTTGTGGTGACCTCAACCTTTTGCACGGGGGTTGCAAAATCTGTGACATCAAAGCGCCGGATTAGCGTCTCCCGTATATTGGTATTTGTGAACTGCAAGGTGATCCTGCCACCCTCGCTGAAAATATTGGCATCCACGGCAGGATTACTTAGCGTGAGCACCAGCAGGCCCTCGCCATCCTGGGAGCGCTGAAAGGTTAAATCGGTGATCTCCGAGACTACACGCTCCACTCGATTGGCGTCAGTCTGGAGTACATCGGTCGTGGGCGCCGTCATCGCGACGTCCTGGGTATCGCGCCCGACACGAAGGACGAGTCGATTGCCGGCAATCTGACTTTCGAAAGGCACGAGTTCGACGAGATTAATGATCAGCCGGGTACGGTCACCCGATTCCAACACCATGACGCTGGTCACATTCGGTTGCGATAGGTCAAACCGTTTTTCCTGCAGCGCGCTAAGGGTTTGCGGCAAATCCACCACAATCCGAGCGGGCTCTTCGATCGTGTAACTCCTGAGGTCTGCGGCAGGCGGCTCATCAAAGGTCAGCTGCACCTCCAGTCTCGCTCCTGGCTGAGAAGTGAAGGCAATGTCTTCTATCACCGCTGCATCGGCAATGCCGGCAACCGCCAACAGCCAGCCAGCGAGAATGCCAAGCCAACCGGCACTGCGCTGACTCGAATGTCTGCTCTTCATGACCACTTCTCCCCCGCTCACGTCCCTGCGAGCTCAATGGTTCTGGGTCGCTCAACCCAACCGTCGTCGGTTCCGTCCGAGACAATTTCTATCACGGCGATAAATGTTGCGCCCATGTCAACGATCCTACCGTGATCACGGCCCAAAAAGTCACCCAATTGCACGCGATGAATACCGCCATCAGGATCTTTGATCAACGTCCAACGCTGCCCACTTCGCTCAAGAGATCCCACCATAACCAATGAATCGAGGGTAAAGCCCTCCAGATACTGTTTCGGTCTGCTGGGGTCGGGCTGCAACGCTACTCGGGCAGACAGCGCCGCCAACTGTCGAATATCCACAGGTCGATCAAACGGGCCACGCAAGGTGGCGGCGGAATAAGCAAACGCCTCGTAGGCCTCAAAAGTTGGGATGGGCTCTATCCGTCCCCCAGGGGCCGCTCGCTTTTCCGCCATAAAGGCGTCCAGATCCTGAAGCCCCTCATCCGAACACGACACCAACAGCCAGGGCAAGCTCACCGGGACCAGCCAACGTAGCACCCCTCGCAGTAGGCTACTCATCCTCGCTCCCCTCCCGATATCGATAGGTCTTGGCGAGAATACTCATTTCCAGCACTGGTGATGTCTTGGCGCCAGCCGCCACCTTAAAATCGTGCAGGGTGACAATTCGAGGCAGGCTTGCCATCCCCGAAATAAATGCGCCGAGATCGTGGTAGGAACCGTCAGCCTCAATGGCGATAGGTAGCTCAACAAAAAAAGCCTGATCCTGCTCCTCGAGGAGATCAATGCGCTTTATTTTGAGTCCATTCAGTTCACCCTTGCCGGTAATATCCTCTAACAAGCTGGGCACTTCTGTCTCAGAGGGCAGCTGCGCCACCAGCTCTCCAAAGCGCAATTCCATCTCCGCTAATTGGGCTTTGTAGGTGTCGAGATTCGCTGCCTCGAACGCTTTTTGCTCAAACTCTAGCCGAAGCTGCTGCTCCTGCTGCTCCTGACTGGCCAAAGTCCGCTGCAGCGCTTCAACGTGCAGGTAAAAACCCGCCACCAGGATGAGGCAAAAAAGCACCGATAGCAGAATCACCTTCAAAGCGATCGGCCAACTGCCGATGTTCTCCAAATCGAGATCAGCCAGATCCAGCTCATTCAACGCTCTCAGATGCGCCAGCAACCTCATAGCGACGCGCCCTCGACGTCGTTACCCTGCAAGAGCGTGACGCTCAGTTGAAACGTGGCAGCCTGATCTCCGTATTCGGGAGCGCTTTGAACCGCGTCAAGTTTTGGGTCATCGAGCCACTGAGAGGCATCGAGGCGACGCATCAAGCTCGATACATGATTATTGGATTCAGCTACTCCCTGCAGGGCCACAACGTTATCCTTGGTATTTAATGCCGTATAAAAAACCCCATCCGGTAACGTTCTGACAAGCTGATCGAGTAAGCGGACAACAATAGGCCGGTTACCCTGCAACGCCTGAATCACCTCCATACGCTCCACCAGCTGGTTGCGCCTTTGCTGCAGCTCCCGAATTGCTGAGACCTCTTCATCCAGAAGCGCAATATGCTCACGGAGATAGTGATTACGGTCCTGTTGGCGGTCGATCAGATAATTGACGGCGAGATCCCAACTAAAAATCGACAGCGCCCCACCGAAAACCGTCACACCAAGGGCAACAAGGAACTGTTGCTTGCGTTGTTGCCTGCGCAACTCGCGCCAGGGAAGAAGGTTGATATGACTCATCCCCCCGCACCCCGCATCGCCAGACCACAAGCCACCATCATAGCGGGCGCATCCTTGGCCAAAGCCTG
>Ga0181572_10001371_pt1 | contig 17643 bp, 13 predicted proteins | sample 101ome_26_FD_133004 | JGI IMG/M metagenome (GOLD analysis project Ga0181572, IMG submission 133004) | Coastal salt marsh microbial communities from the Groves Creek Marsh, Skidaway Island, Georgia - 101408AT metaG (megahit assembly) | ecosystem: Environmental > Aquatic > Marine > Intertidal... | reverse complement strand
CGTGCAGTTAGCCCTTTTGGTGATTGCAGCCGATGATGGCCCTATGCCGCAAACCCGCGAGCACCTTGCAATCATAGAGGCGCTGGGCCTAGCCTCACTGATGGTTGCCCATACCAAAGTCGATCGCGTCGACCATGCGCGACGAGAAGCCTCAAGACAGGAGATCAGCACCCTCCTTTCTCCAACGCGATTTGCGTCAGCGGACATTATCGACATCTCGAACGCTTCCTTAGAAGGAATCCAACTGCTCCGCTCAACACTCTGTCAATTTGCCAGAGATTCGCGATTACCAAGTACACAAGCATCTGAAGACCTTAAAGAGCAGAATTTTCGTCTACCCATCGATCGCGTATTTTCGATCAAAGGCGCTGGCTCTGTCGTTACTGGCACCGTGGCATCGGGCGCCGTGAACCTCGGCGATACGCTCATCGAGCCACTGAGTGGGCAAGCGCTTCGGGTAAGGAATATCCACACGCAAGATCTTGCAGCAGATCAGGCGGTTCGAGGACAACGATGTGCTTTAAACGTTGTGCCGATGGATGGCGGATTAGCGCCACTCGCCAGAGGATGCTGGCTAACCAGCCAATGCCTGACTGCGGCGCCGCAGCGCGTTGACATAGAAGTCAACCTGTTTGCAACGGAAGTCAAGCCTCTCCAACACTGGACCCAATTACACGTATTCCATGCGACTACGCATGCTATCGGCCATTTGGCGACATTAGGCGCGACGAACATTGCTCCTGGCACTACAGGATTGGGCCAGCTATCTCTAACGGCCCCCGCTCACTTTTGCGTTGGTGATCGAGTCATATTGCGTGACCATGGCGCCAGCCGAACCATCGGCGCTGGCCGAGTCATCGACTTGGAGACATCCAAAGCTGGTAGGGCCAAACCGTCACGTATTGCATTGCTATCCCGACTTGCTGCTGCTGACACTCGCGAGTCATGGTTACAGGCAAGATTGGAGTCTGAGCCCAGCGGGCTCGACGCGGAGCGCCTTAGCGACCATCTCAATTGGCCGATACAGTTTACGGAGCAGTCTTTTGCTCATTCACCATTAAAACGCGTGGGTCGTCGCGTGATTACCGAGACTCAATGGAACGCAGCTAAGCAGATCGTCCTTAACACACTCGACCAATGGCATCGCGAGCAACCCAATCAGCAGGGGTTTGCCGCTAACCAGTTGACGCCGAAATTACCTCAAAGATTTACACTCTTAAAAGAGCTTCTGGTTGAAATGATCAGCGCTAAGTTGATTCGCTTGGATGGCGCTATGATCAGCCTCGCAGGACACACTGCTGCGTTGTCGGAAAAAGCGCGGCGCGCGCTTGATGCGGTCAGCCCAGTGTTAAAACGACAGGGCCTTCAACCTCCGGTCCTCCATGATCTCGCCAAAGAAGTAGGCATACCTGTCAAGTCGCTCGAATCGCTCCTAAAGGAGTGCGCCGCGGTCAATTACCTGGTTCGACCAACCGAGAACCGCTTTTTCCTGCCTGACGCCATGGATCAGGTCCATCAACTCGTCGCCGCGCTCGACGCTCCTGAAGGCTTTACGGTCCAAGCGTTTAGAGATTCCGCCGGGATCGGGCGCAATTTAGCGATAGAACTCCTCGAATACCTTGACCGAAAAGGGGTAACAAGAAGAGATGGTAATGTTCGGTTTCTGAGGCGATGAGGGATTGCTCGCAGATCAAGAGGTTCGATACACTCAAGTTGATGATATTTCAGCATAAAAACGGCACCCAAACGGGTCGCTCGGCCAAACCGCTTACGATGGCTAACGTACCGGCTAGTCGTCGGAACTGGGGTTCAGCCATGTTCGTGACCCTAGTCGCAACCCTTAGTCCCGTTGGAGTAGCCGCTGCCTTATTCGACGATTCACTCCTTATTGAAAAAAAACAGTTTAACTACGGTTATTGCAATATTTCCTCAGCGAGGCTGGAGCTTAATGTTACCGAATCATTCGGTGAACCGGTCATCGCAAGTCGATTCGTTTGGGAATCGGGCCCTAACACGACAGAAGATTGTTTGCCCAAGCAGTTGGATCTGTGGGTAGAGTTGAGAACATCGCAAGGCAGGGAGGCCTTCATGCCTGTTGCGGTCAACACAACAAGAAGCAGCATACTAAGCCAAGAGCACTTAGCGTCTCCTGGCTGGGAAGGATTAATCTGCCAAACACGGTCCTTTCCTGCTCGATGCCATGGTGAGGAAATCGCACGATCATTAATAGAAAATGCCGCGCCACCAAATCGATTTTTCCTCGCGACATTAACCACAGGCGGAGATACGAGCACGCAAATAGATCGGCAAAACGGACCAACCACTACCAAGGTAACCCGCATAGATCTGGGACAACAATTTGAAAGCCGACTCAACGCATCTCTGGATACGCTGCTGTCCGATGAGGTCACAACAGACGAACGAGCAAGCACAGAGGGCTTTGCTGGTTCGAGCGCTGGCGTTGAAGGATTAGTGAGCCTTATCAATACTGAACTGAGCAGTTACCAGAGGACCTCATCACTGTGCGATGGCGGAATCAGCGCGACTTACACGGCAACCAGGCTTCACGAATGTGGCCTCGCGCTTCAATCGGAGTTTGACCTCTCTGGCTGCAGGACAGAACAGTCAAACGTCATTCGCCGCGAACGAGTTGAGCTTGAGTTCGCTGATCGACCCATTGAATCGATCGATCGAATCACCAATAACAACTTTGCAACACTGTCACTTGCACTCAGTGAGCCTCAAGTGATCAGCCGTGATTCAGCGGTCAATGTGTTCGTCTTGAGCGCGCGTCCCTCGCAAGCGAATGCTCTAGAAACCGTAGAAAAGAGCATCGACACGCTACAATCGCTTTGCGCACTTGGCAGACCCTAATCAAAACCTAGCCATTCATCTGGAGTAACCCCGAATGACGACCCTGTTTTCGGCAAATCGTAAACCCCAATCGCGCGAGACACCACCGACTGCAGCAGGAACCAAGCGACGAATACTTCACACTTCATTCAAGTTTGGAAAGTTGATGGCCCTCACCGTTATCCTGTTGGGCTACGGACTATCCTCTTCTGTCGTCGGCGCTGCTGAGTCCGGCGATACCGATACGCTTCCGATTGAGGTGCAGGTCGATTTATACATGGCCGAACTTACTCGACTGCTGGAATACGATGACCATGTCGGCATTGTGACCCTGGTGCCAAAGATTAGAGCACTGAACATCGACATCCCCGATGCTTTGTTTTTCATCGAAGCAAGAGCCCTTTACTCAACAGGGGACGCTATAAAAGCGCGTGAAAGTCTTTTGGTTTATCTCAACCAGGCAGGTCGCGAAGGTCGCTATTATGATGAGGCAACTAACTTGCTCTTAGAGGTCCGCGCTCAAGCAGCTGCTGAGGAAGCGAGACTGGCCGCACTTCTTCAAGAACGCGAACGAGCCAAAAAGGAAGCGGCGAATCGAGCCAAGGCGCTGAGAATTCGCGAGGTTCAGACCCTTCTGTCGCAAGCTGGATTCCCTAAGACGCCTGTTACCGGTGAAATGAATGGGCTAACTCGTGAGGCGCTAGCAGTCTTTCAGGTCAGGCAGTCGCTCCGCGTCTCGGGAGAGATTACCACTGAAACTATTCGCGCGTTGAAAGCCGCCATCCCCTCAGAACTCCCTTGTGACCAATACGCCGCCCGCCCATTCGCACCGGATGAATTCATACCTACCCTAGAAATTGATTATGTTAATGGGGTTACTGCCTGTAACGAAGCCTTGCGCGACTACCCTGCCGCGGCACGCCTTCACGTTCAATACGCGCGCTCGCTTATTGCCGCGGGTCGTCCAGAAGATGCCAAGCGGGCCATCGCCGATCATGTTGAGATTGGATATCCAAGTGCAATGCACGTTATGGCTGAACTGCATCTAGAAGGAGGATTAGGCAAGGACGGCGATGCGGATTATGTCACCGCTGAAGAGTGGTACTTGAAAGCAGCCGAAAGAGGCGACTTCTTAGCCAAGATGGATTTATATGCGCTGTACATGAAAGGCGCCACTGGCGTCAAACGCGACTACGCTGCCGCGATACGTTGGCTGACTGAGGCATCTGATGATCAACATGAGCCGGCAACGCTGAAACTCGCTGGCCATTATGAGCGCGGGCAAGGTGTCTCACGGAATTATGAAAAAGCAGCCGAGCTCTACCAGGTCGTCGCCGAGAAAGACAACGTCTCTGCTATCCTCTCTCTCGCTGACTTTTATGAGCGCGGCCGCGGCGTCTCGCGCGACCGAAAGAGAGCCCTTGATTTGCTCAAAGAAGCGAGAAAACTGGGCGATGAGAGCCTAGAAAAGCGCATTGAGAGATTGGAGAGACGTCTTTAGGGAAGCAACTTCTCCAAATTTCGCTTTGCTGCAGCGCTTCCATTTTTAGCAGCCTGCTCGTACCAATAAATTGCTTGATTGATGTCTCTATCGACACCAACTCCCATTTGATACAAACGGCCTAAATTGTTTTGTGCGATGACCTGCCCTTGGTCCGCAGCTGCTAGATACCACTTGATAGCCTGGTCTAGATCAACGTCCACATGCTCGCCAGTTTGATAGAAAAAACCGAGCATCGCTTGCGCGTCTCTATCCCCTAGGGTCGCAGCCTGTTGGTACCAGTTCACTCCCTCAGCGCTGTTACCCCTCGCGACCTGAATTTCTGCCAATCTTAGCGCGGCTTGAAGATGATCATTCTCCGCCGCTTTCTCATACCAGCGAATGGCCTCGCGTTCGTCCGCATCGACGTGCTCGCCCACCTCATAAAAATAACCCAGGGTTGCCTGTGCGCCGACATTACCGCCAATGGCTGCGTTGATATATCGGCGAACGAAAGCGCTATACACCGCGGGCTCTAATGCCTCTTCACTTGCTTGGCTCGCAAGCGGGTCACCGGCCTGTCCTACGCTGACCATAGCGCCAGCAGAAGCCTCAGAAGTCTGCTCTAAAGTTGGCCCAAGGTCAGGTGCACTGCCTGGGGTCGTTGCAGAATCGTTGCTTGAAGGAGCGAAAGCGTCAGTTGCTGCGTCTGCCGAGTTGCTTGATGACCTTTTCCCATCCGCCTTGGTAAGGTTTGAGGTTGGATTCAAGACCTCTTTGTCGACGAGTGCCTCTTGGCCTTGTTCCTTCGTTTTCTTTTCTCGCAATGCGGCCTCTGATTGAGAAAACGCTGGATCCCTTTCCTCCTTCTTAAGAACAGGCGAATCTGTTTGTTCCAACACATCGATATTTTCGCGATTGGCTACAGAGACCGAATCGGAACCTAGCCACTCATTATCTTCGCTCGAGGATTCAACTGGTGCCTTCGCCGAATCATCGGAAGCCGCCCCCAGCTGTTCTGACGCTATGCTTGAACTCACCGATTCGGCGCCGCGGCTCGCCTGTAAGCTCGCTGAACGGTCTGTTTCGTCCTCCCCTGGTTCTTCCAAGGACAAGCCACCATCTGGGCCAACGTCTCCCTCTTCTTTCGCCCGACCGACAATTTCGCGAGAGGGTCCATCAAACGCTCGCGCAGCAATCACCTCATCAAGTGCGGTCGCCAGTCTTAGATCAAGATCAGACGAACCATTTAGTCGCCTTCTATCCTGCAGCCGGTCCAACTCGTCCCTCGAGGGAACGGCCGCTTGTGGTTGACCCCTGCTTGCTTTTCGCTCGCCTAGATTACCTGTCGGCGCATAGCCGAGCGGAACACCCTCGACTGACACATAAGTCCATGACGAGTCACCGACAGCCTTGCCCAACCCTAAAATTTCTGTACCCCGAGGGAGAGACAGTAAAGGTGTCGATTCTTCGTTTGGGAAGTCACGCACTTGGGTTGATTCGCGCACGACTAATTTGCTTTGAAGCGCTGATAGCATGACTTTTACAACACCAGACTGAGCGCGTTCGCCGAATCGTTTGAGCTTGATTCTAGCCAGGTTAGAAAACATACCCTCCGGGTATTCGGCAAGGTACGCTAGGAGCATGTCGGTATCGCCCGTGTCCTTCACCGAATCCCAAAATATAACCTCTGCTTCAGCGCTGACAGGGCCTGCTGGATTCATTTCGGGATCGACCACGAAAACGAAATCGCCTCGATCATAGTCCTTATCACGGAGCTTACCGTACCGCGGGGTTTGAGCAGATTCCGTCAAGTTGGTGACCCGATCGCCAAGATACATACCGATCTCGGAGGCTGTTAGGTAACCATCACTGTTGGCATCAGCGGGCTCCTCTCCCAAAATAGCTCGAACAAAAAGCTCTCTGAATTGCCCGTCATCCGAAACCGTTTGATCAGCATCCCCTGAGGTTAAAAATTGACGGACCGGCAATGTAGTGGCACGAGTAATCGCAGCGGGCGGCATTGCTCTTTGCGCAGTAAATACCGTACCTGCAAAACACGCATCAAAAACGGCGTAAACGTGCTTGGACGCACTCTGGCGCATGAAGGTACCGAAATCGCGAAGCGCAACTGAAGAGAATTTGAACTCAGTACTTTGGGTGATCACTGGTGCGTCTGAAGGGATGAGATAACCTTCGCCATCCACAGTCGCGCCGTGGCCTGCAAACCAAACGAACAGACGGGCCTCTGGGTTTTCTCCCTTCAGAATAAAGAATCGCTTAAAAATTTGAGGTAAGGAGTCGCTATCCGGATCTAGATGCAATTCCACATCAAAGCCCTTAGCCTCGAGGGCGTCTGCGATAAGTTCTGCATCCAAAATCGCATTACTGAGTCTCGGCCAACCGTTGTTGTAATCGTCAATCCCGATCACCAAAGCATAACTTTCTTGGTAGAGTTCCCGCTCCTCTAGAATGGGGGCGTTGACCGATTCACTCTGCCGCAACGTGACTGAAATGCCTCGTTGGCCAGCGGCATAAGTGTTCACACTCAGCCAGACTAGGGCAAACATAATCAGATGTGGAAATACACGCATTTGCGATCGTCAGCCTAACGAAGACCCCAGTCTACCGATTAGAACCAGAATTGAACATTCCCCTTAGTCAGACCACAACACGCACAAAAGCACCGCCATTGTAGTGAAACGCGGGTATCGCTCTGCCGAGGTGCGGACATCCGGAACGCTGGTAGACATAGTCTGGGGGTGCTATAAGGACCTCAAGGCAACGGCTAGTGCTCCATTATGAGACAACGCTAATTGCGCGGTAGATTAGGCGGGGCCAGTTTGGCCAAGTGAAACGTTGTGATGAATCGTACTCATACCCTCAAAAGCAATGAGACTGTAGCCATGACTCATCTTCAAAACTTAGTCCCTGCGCTAATCCTTATAGGGTTAATTACGATCGGCGCAGGTTATTCAGAAGCTTCTGAGACAGATCCCAACTCCCGAGTTATTGCAGAAAGCCATGCATTAGTTAGCGAGGGTAACTCGCCAGATGCGATTGCCCTACTTCGCAATCACCTCTCGTCTCAACCCGATTCGATCGATGTTGAAGTCGTGTTAATCGACCTCCTGATCGGCAACGACTTTTTGAGTGAGGCATTGACTAGACTCGCCAGCCTCACAGACAGAGGAATCGGTAGAGAATCATCGCAAAATGAACTAGATTCAAGGCTGAATCGGATCCTGATGAATGACAAGATCGTTACAGTTTTTGTCCAAAAGCGTATCGAGATCCAAGATTTTGACACCGCCGTTCTAATTCTAGACCGTGCTCTGCCGCGCTATCCAGAACGAGTCGCTGATTTTTATACGTTGAAGGGTGAAGCTCTATACAAAATGAACAATTTGCCCGGTGCGGAGGAACAGTTTCGAGAGGCGCTCAAACTCAACCCTCTAAATCCAGTTGCGAAAGCGTATGTTAGCGAAATTCGTAGCACCCTGGAGGCACAAACAAGTACCGCCTGGGCCGAATTTATGAGTATCGCCAAAGACAAATTTGGCGACTTCGTGGTGACCTTTCTCGCTTTACTGACGGCCTTCATTTTTAACTCTGCTTTCGCTCCCCTATGGATGAGGTACCGACTATTTCGAGCGAGGCGCGCCTTTGCTTCTGGGGACTACGACGACTTTGCCGACGCTATCGAAGCACTACTGGATCAGGAAGATTTTTCTCCCCTAAGAGAAAACTTTAGAATTCTACTTAAATCATATAGTTATATTACTATTAAAGAAATATTCGAGCATCACATCATGACAGCAGACCGATTGCCAACGTTGCTAAAGATCCTAGAGCGAGAGCATGAGAAGCTGAATTTTTCCTCGGATGATATCCAATTTGAACGGCGACAAAGGGCCGGTAGTTAGCGGCTAATAGCGTGCTGATTCCCATTTAAACCATGACCAAACTCAATGGGTGATTACATCTCGATTACAAGACAGACAGCAAAGTGCATCGCTCGCAGGATTGGCTCTCGTGCCGTTTTAGCTCCCCTGAGCGTCACTTGGTTTGGTCGCTGCGCTTTTTCGCCAGAAAGTGTCCTTATCTCAGTTCGCGTTGCTAGCAAGGACGAGCGTTTTTAGTGGAGAACCAGTCCCCTCGCCCAGAACAACGCCAAACATGGTCCGTGCGTGGGATGCTCAGCGGTACCCTTTACCCCTTTTGGGCCCTCTTTAATGCAGTGTCAGAAATTATCGGGTTAATCTCTGTTGCGTTGGGCGCCAGTCGACTGCTGTTCAATCGTAAGCGATTCCAAATATTCTGCGCATTGTTCTTCCGGCAGCTTTATAACACAGGCATCAAGGCGCTCTACCCAAATGGTGCAGTGGCCATCCTGATCGGAGCCCTGCTGATGGCTCGGCTCTTCCAGTATCTTCCAGTGCAAGTCGTTGAGAATCAATTTGGATATCTGTTTATGGTCATAGTCTTTCGGGAACTCGGGCCGCTCATCTCTGGCGTGATTTTGATTGCGAGATCTGCGACCGCCGTGACCTCTGAGATCGGATACTTGCGGTTGCGACGAGAGTTCCAAGTACTGAACGGATTAGGCATCAGTCCCGTTTTTCTCTTCTTGTTTCCCGTTTTTGTGTCGTTCCCTGTGTCGCTGTTGCTGATGTTCATTTACTTCGACATCGTGGTATTCCTATCCGCTTATTTCATGATTTGGCTTGCAGACCCTAATGCACAGTTCGTTCTCATGCTGATCTCTATCTTGGATCAAATCACAATGAATGAAATCGCGGTTAATTTGTTAAAGGCGCTCATGGGAGGCGTCCTCATTGGTGTTATTTCGATTTATTTTGGCGCAAAGGTAGAAAGCAGCTTCGGGGAAGTTTCAGCCGCCATCTCAAATTCAACCACAACGCAATTGCTCGTTTTTTTCGTGATTAATGTACTGCTATCGCTTTTGGCCTATACACAGTAATTCCGCACTAAAGTCATCCCTATGTTAAACGTTCAGCAACTGACTATTTCGTTTCCTGACAGAACGCTCTTCGAGCAAGCTAGCTTTCAGGCTGCAGATGGAGAGTTGGTCGCAATCGTCAGTCAAGTGCTAGACGGGGGAACCTCACTAATGCAGGCGCTGGCAGGCATGCTGAGCGGGCTAGAAGGTCAAATCATTTTAAACGGTGTGGATGTCTTAACGATGGGCCCTGGCGAGCGCGCCCAATCCATCGGTTACGCCTACGAGGAACATGGTTTAATCAGTCTCTACAATGTATTTCAAAATATCGCCCTTCCCCTTGAATTCCACACCAATCTAGACGTTCGAGAGACTGAAACAAGAATTGTGTCACTTCTTGACGAACTAGGAGTGAATCATGCCTTGCTCACAGCGCAGCCCCATGAGCTAAATGATGTGCAAACTCGGATGGTCAATCTCGTACGGGCGCAGGTGATGAATCCTAGCCACGTGCTCATCGATGAGCTTGAAGGAGGCATGCCAGACGACATGATTGATTCGGTCATGCTAGCCCTCAAAGAAAGAAAAGCTAAAACGGGCCAAACCATCATTATGACAACCAGTGACGACCACATTTTACGGGAGGCTGATCGAGTGCTAAAAATACATGATCGTCAATTGTTGGAACAGATTGAATGACGGCAGCCCCTCACAGAGCGTTCGCAGTGACCACTCAAGACCGAATAGCTGGGTGGTTCGTGATCGGGGCAATGCTCATTTTGCTGATTGGTTTTATCGTCCCTTGGGTTAGAACGATTGCAGAGGACGAGCATATACTGTTTGAAACTCGGCTCGATCGCACCTATGGCATCACGACCGAGGCCATTGTCTCTCTTCGAGGCGTGACGGTTGGAAGCGTGCGGCGGCTGGCCCTCGACGACGAGGGATATGTGTCCATTATTGTCGCCCTATCGCCGGAATATATGCATTTCTATCGAGAGGGATCTCACCTTGAGATAGATAGCGAGCTAGGGGTTTCAAACCTTTTGAATGGTGCAGGACTCGTATTCAAACCTGGCGATGCCAACCGAGACCTGCTGAAAGACGGCTCTTTTTTGAGAACAGATATTCCTCAGGGCATCACTTCGGTGCTCGATCAAATCGACGTCGAACTCATCGTCGAGCAGATTGAGACCATTGTGAATTCGGTGGAATCCATCGCCACTGGCGTCGATGAGAATCAAGCGACGCTTTACCAAACCATTGCCAACCTAGAGAAGATTACGCAACAACTGGAGATGGCGACATCGAGACTGCCCCAAACGTTACTCGCGGTTGAGTCTAGTTTGTCCCAAATCGATGTGGCAGTTGGTGGAGTAGATGCTCTGGTAAAAAACTCTCAAAATGATTTGCAAATTGCGATCGCGAACACCGTCCAACTCACAGCGCAGGCAACCAAGACCTTGAAGCAAACGGAAGGGCTACTGGCGTCTGGCGAGCCAGCGGTCGAGTTAATGCCTGAATTGATGCAAACCACGGACGCTACGCTCAAGAGCATTGACGAGCTCTCGCAGCGCTTAAACCGCTCGTGGATATTTGGAGGGCGTAAAAAGCGCGATGATGAAGACAATTAGTCGTTGATGGCGTGCTGGGGTTAACTAAGACTGGATTTATGGTTACCAGCAGTTGGCAACATGATTAGGGGAGCAAATCATGAACAAAAGACCACACAGGAGTACACGCACCCGGGCAGTCGCTCAATTTATTCTCATAGCAAGCGCTCTTGCCCTGGTAGGATGCGCGGCGCAAACCGATGATGGAATTGTCGCTGGCCCAATCCTGACAGGCACAAGCGACGCCGAGACGACTGAAGCCCGTATCGAACTGCCTCGAACAATTGCAATCATGCCGCTCTCGAACGAGACGAACAGCGAGTTAGCCATTGATGTGGTGCGGCAGACGCTGACAAATCACTTCGGAAGTCGAAATTACCGAGTGGTTCACACTGGCGATGTTAACCGGCGATTAACAGCAGCCGGCTACACGCTAGATGGAAAAGGCTTGCCAGAGCTTTCTGACTTGAGGCGGATCACGGGCGCTGATGGCATCATTACGGGTTCGGTCACCCACTATGACAAAACATTTGCGGGTGTTGCGGCACGAATTTCAGTCGGCGTCTCCTTGTTTTTGCGCAATTCAGCCGACGAGATTGTCTGGGAAACTGAAGGCGTCAAACGTTCTTACGCGGGGGGCGTCTCAACTTCCCCGGTCGGGTTGATTGTGAATGCGTTAACCGCAGCGAAACACATTTATGGTGATGCCAATCTTTATAGAGCGGCGGACGAACTCGGCCGCTCGCTTGCCGCCTCAATGCCATCTCCAGCCAGTCTCAGTGCGCAAACACTGCCAACCATAACGACAGTGGTACATTCGGGGATTAATCAGCGCCTCAACTACGGTGACACCCTATCCATCGGGCTAGAGGGTGACCCTGGTCTGTCTGCGACAGCTTTGATTCCCGAGATTGGCTTAATTGGACTTTCTGAGGCTGAACCTGGCCAGTATGTTGGCGAGATCACCATCGACAATACGCTCAACCTCGATCAAGTGGCTGTTACAGGCAGGCTTGAAAATGAACAAGGGGTAGCGTCTAGCTTCGTCTCTCCATTTGGGTTGCTCACGGTTGACAATGAGGCGCCAAGTGGTGTGGCTGAATTAAGCGTCGTCTCGCTCGATGGAGGGATTCAGTTAACCTGGACGCCCTCCATCAGCGCTGATGCGCGTCAAGTCGTCATCACTACTGCCGATGGCAAAAGCGTTTCAGCATCCGCCATAGATTCGACAGCGATCATCAGTGGCTTAACGAATTTCGCGGACAGTGAAATTTTCGTTGCCGTTGAGGATGTCGCGGGCAATCTGAGTCCGGCTCAGCGAATAGTTGGCATCGCGGCACCCGATCCCAGGTTTGCTACGGCAACAGACGCGGACAACGTTCTACCCTCTTTCATTCGAGGAGTGCAGCGTTTGCGGGCATCGAGAAGCCCATACTATTTGGGCCAACCCACGACTGTTGCGACTGACGGCGCGTTGATCATCGAGCCAGGTACGGTTATTGAACTATCAAAAGGTAGCAAGCTCACGGTATTCGGCGCCTTCGCGGCCTACGGGACTAGGTCAGCACCCATTCAGCTAATAACTAAAAACAACAACAGAGTAGGCGAATTCCTCGTATTAAGCTCTAAAGCGCCGTCGCATGTTGCGGGCCTTTCGAGCGAACGGGTGAATCTACCCATCCAAGTTACCTCTGGCGCTCCAGATCTGATCGACAACACGCTGGACCAAACGTTCAACGCTATTGTTGTCAACGGCGCATCTAAACCGACTTTACGCGGTAACGTTATCTCGCGCGCTACTGCAGCGGGAGTGATTGTCAGCGATCAGGCGCAACCCATATTCCAAAACAATAGCTTTACTGATAACGAGCCATTTCACATTCAAAATGGATCCACTTTCCCCATCAACGTCAAAGGCAATGCTTTTTCGCCCGCAGCATCTCCAATGACCATTTTAGGTGCGTCGATCAGTGACGAGTCTTAGGGAGCCTGTTATGCGTCAACAATATCTATGGTTCATCGCTGTCTGTATTTTCGCTTCAGGGGCCAATGCTGCTGACTATGTGGAATGGGTAGGCCCCAATAGCGGGATCAACTGGACGGAGGGCTCTGCAATCGCGGCGGGTGCAGGCATCGCTAAAGAAGGAACACCCCCGAGCCTCTCCAAGATACAGGCCTGCCGGGCAGCGGTCGTCGATGCACAGCGAAACTTAGTCGAATCGCTTCAAGGCGTCCGAGTGGAGGGTATCACAAGAATCGAAGATCTCATGCTCGAAAGCGATGTGATCCAATCCAGCGTTGAGGGCACGTTAAAAGGGGCTGTGATGACCGAGCGTAAGCCTCAACCAGACGGAACGTGCGAGGTAACCGTGCGGGCACCTCTCACAGGCAATCTGGCGTCCTCGGTTTACGATAAGGTATTTGAAGTCGAGGGCGGTGCCTTCCTCCAACCTCATCAAGCGATTGATGCAGAAGCCTGGGTTACGGGGTTACTCGACTTCATGGTGCCGACGGCGCTGGCAAACGCTGGCACGCCCTGGCAATCCGCCATCGATCAACTAGCTAGTAGGCTCGACAAGATCGAAGCAGTGCTCGGTCAGCGGTCGGCACCCGCAGCGCAAGATACATCGCCCACAGGTCTCGTGATCGACGCTCGGGGCTCTAACTTTATCCCGTCGATGTCACCAGCGATTCGCCAGCTGCGTGCTGGAATTCTCTATCCCACCAGCAAAACCAAGCAGGCTGCCAGCGAGCGCGGCCAGCTTGTTTCATTGTTCACTCGAGATTTGGAAACTGCCAAAGCGCACCCGATTGTTGGCGAGCGCCCGGTTGTATTCAAAGCCCTCAGAACTTGGGGCGACACAAGAACATCCATTGTCTTAAACACAACGTCATCAGAGCGACTTTCTCGTATGATTAGGGATGGTCAGTTGGAAGATGCTGGCGTGATCATTGTTCTGTAGCCGTGACAGTGACCCATCCTATTTACGACCATCAATACTAGGAAACAACAATGCGATTTCGATCATTGATCATAGTCCTTACCTTTCGTCGGTGGCTCGCTGCCTGTCTTGTTTTCTTTTGTCTCCCTTTAGCCGTGGCTGACTCATCCTCGATCACCGAAGCCGAAGGCTACTCATGTATGGGCGTCGACTACTCAAGGAAGGAAACCGAGAATCTCGCGTTACAGGACGCAAAGCGGAAAGCGGTCGAGTTTTCTTCCTCGCACATAGAAAGCACGACAGTAATGGAGAATTTCGCGCTCAAACAAGACTTGGTGGAGGCATTCGCAAGAGCCGACGTCAAAGTGATCGATATCATTACCGCCAATTGGCAAGATACTGACCAAGGCGACTGCTACACAATCCGTATCCAAGCTGAGGTGGTTCCTGCTAAGGAGCGCATTGAACGCGTTAATCCCGACATATTGCTCGCAGATCCTAGCGCTCCCTTAACGGTAAAGCTGTGGGTGAGCAATGAGTCGCCCAGCGAGGGAGATGGCCTAAAAGCCTATTTGCTGGGCAACAAACCATTTTTTGGTCGTTTGGTTTACAAAGACGCCGGCGGCACCCAATACCAGGTTCTTCCTAACCCTTATCGGTCCGATGTCTATTTTCAAGGGGGAGTCATTTATGAGGTACCGGGCGGGAATGACCGGTTTGATTTGACCATCACCCCTCCCTTTGGCGAGGAACAACTGACCTTGTATGCCAGCACCGCACCTCTGGGCGATCTCGACTCTACGAATTTAGGTCCTGTTCTTGAAATACAAACTGCCCCGGAAGAGGTTGCTCGAAAAACGCGCGGACTCAAAATCAAAGCCAGGCCTCAGGGCGGTAGCGATAGCAGCGCAGCACCATCAGACGCACCTCTGGTGAGCGAATTTGCAGAGTCCATGGTGGCGCTGACGACGTCTCCTGCGAATTAACAAGGAATCAGCATGAGTAAGCCTCAGTCAGTCATTAGCCAAGGTCGCCGATACATTTTGGCGCTGACAGCTTTCTTTTTGTTAATGCCTGCCATCAGTTTGGCACTTGAGATTGGAGATGAGGCGCCTCAATTCAGGTTGCCTGGCTCGGATGGAGCGACCCATCAGTTATCTGACTATCTTGGGCAAAAACCCGTTGTGCTAGCCTTTTTCCCGAAGGCCTTTACAGGGGGATGAACCCTGGAATGTAAGTCGCTGCGTGACAGCGTCGAGGAACTTGAAGCGCTAGATCTTGCTTACTTTATGATCAGCACAGATACGATCGATGACAACACCCAATTTGCGAAGGAGAACGGCGCTAACTTCCCTATTCTCTCCGACCAGGGTGGGCCGACATCGAGTGCCTACGGCGTGCTGAGTGGCGGCTTCGCTCGAAGAGTGACTTTTTACATCACACCTGATGGCACTATTGCGTACATTGATCAGACCGTGTCTGTTCGAACCGCCGGGATCGACATCGTCCGTCGCCTGAAAGCACTCGGGTACTAATCAAAATACTCGCCCGATTCTTGTGTAGTAGTTACGCTGCCCACCCCCTGCCACGCCAAAACCAAGCTGCAACGTCCCGATCGGGGTATCCGCACCAACGAAGGCTCCTCCAGAAACCACAGACTGATCATTATTAATGTCGTCTCGCTCTTCCCAGGCGCCACCATATTCTAGTGTCACACCAATTAGCCCGTCTAAAATCGGCAGCGGCTCGAATCGTTGATAGTAAACAGCAGAGAGAACGCCCATATAGCGACCTCGACGTTCATGGGTGGATAACCCAGAGAGCATTCCGTAGCCGCCAATTTTGAATTCGGTATTGAGAGTTGGAATACCGTCTGTTCCCCCGACGTGCAGGTTGAGTCCCAGATTATGGTGCTGGTAGTCAAAATATTTTCCAACGTGAACCCGCCATTGACGGAATGCTCTCTCGCTACCTAGCGTGCCGAGGTAATGATTCCAACTCGCGTTAATCACCGTTCCTCTCGATGGAAAGTCGATATCGTCTCTAGTGTCGAACACGAATCGGAAGTCAATGCCGCCCTCCTCCATCTCCGTATTGGAAATCGTTTCAGGACCGGAAACCGCATGAGCCCTACCAGACACACGCGTCAGGCCCAGTGTGACATGCCAATTCTCGTTGTAGCTGTAGCCGAGTCCCACCCTGGCACTCATATTCCTTAGCGCGTACACGGAAGATCTCATGTTGTTCGTGTAGTTGTAGAGCGCCTCATCCTTGTAGCCGGCTTCGGCATAGGCGAACACGGAGCGGACACGTTGGGATGGCCAGTGGAGCGATGTCATAAGTTGTGGTTCATCCCCAAAACTAGCCCAGCTTAGCCATTCGGCGCCAGTCGCGTTCAACGCTTGCTTGGAATATCCGACCAAAAAGGAGAATCGCGAGTCATGCCGAAACTCGCTATCGAGTGACAGCCCAACGTGTAGATAGTTTGGGCCCCAGCCCTTTTCTTGCGCGGTGACGGTCAAAATTTCGCCTTGTTCCAAGCGATTCAATTCGTAGCTGACTAGCTCAAACTGTCCGATTCCATGGATGCGATTCATATCGTCAGCAATGACTTCTAAATTCGCGAGATCCCCCACGCGCGACGTCATATGCTCCCTAATCACGGTATCGTCAAGTCTCGAGCGATTGTCGATTCGAACCTCTGCAAGTCGTCCAAGTTCGAGATTTGGTGCTGAAATGCGCTCAACCGGTTTGTCACTCGCTAACCGGGCTAGAGCTTCAGCATTGTATTCAGCAGCTTTGAGACCCAATTCAATCGCAGGACCAGGATTATTAAATTCGACGGCGGACACGCTCGATAGTTCAGGAATAATCAGGACATCATCGCCCCGCAATCGAAGTCTCTGGGCGCTTGTGTTGTTAACGACCAATAGCCTGGTGAGTTGATCCGTAATCGTTAGTAAATTCGAGACCTCCTCACGCGGCAGCATGGGGGATGTGATATCCACAGCGATCACAACATCCGCTCCCATCGACTTAGCCACATCAATCGGTAGGTTGTTAGTAACGCCACCATCCACCAACAAGCGTCCGTCAATTTCAATGGGAGCGAATACCGCAGGCACTCCCATCGAGGCTCTGAGGGCTAGCGCGAGCTCTCCTTCTTTCAAAATCACGGCTTCACCGTTCACGATATCGGTAGCCAGTGCGCGGAAACGAATGGGTAATTGATCAAAATCTCGAATGAAGGAGACGTGAGCGGTGAGCGCCTGCAATGCCAGAATCACGTTCTGTCCCTGTATCGCACCAGACGGTAAAACGAGTTCACCCTCTCTTACCCCTGGGCTGCCTGGGATAGAAAAAATATCCTCTCGACGCTTCCTCTGAAGTCCTCGATCAGCCCTCGAGACGTCATCGGTAAGCGCACGCTCCCAATCCATACTCAGCATGGCCTTCTCAATTTCAGCAGCGCTCATTCCTGACGCATATAACCCGCCAACGATCGCGCCAAAGCTCGTGCCGGTAATAATGTCCACCGGAATATTGTTAGCCTCCAGATACTTCAAAACACCAATGTGAGCGGCACCCCTGGCGCCCCCACCGGATAACACAAGACCGATCGTTGGCTGATCAGCACTCGCCGGCAGAAGCGAAAACACCGCCAACCAGCCAATAGACAAATAAGTACACACCCTACGAATATCAGAGCGAAACAAAACAGTCCTCTTTACCATGGGAACGACTTCCTAACGACCAAAATTTGGAACATCAACGCTTTACTACTGAAACGTT
>Ga0181572_10001360_pt1 | contig 17714 bp, 16 predicted proteins | sample 101ome_26_FD_133004 | JGI IMG/M metagenome (GOLD analysis project Ga0181572, IMG submission 133004) | Coastal salt marsh microbial communities from the Groves Creek Marsh, Skidaway Island, Georgia - 101408AT metaG (megahit assembly) | ecosystem: Environmental > Aquatic > Marine > Intertidal... | reverse complement strand
AAGACTTGCAGATCACATTTTCATGGATGAGCTATTCAAAGCAGACCTTTATCATAAGGTGAATCAGGCATTTGCAGTTTTTCTGCCAGTCAAGTCAGTAGGTGTGACTGGAGATGAAAGGCGATATGATTTTGTTATTTCTTTAAGAGCGGTCGAGACTATTGATTTTATGACCGCAAGGTGGGCGAGATTGCCTTATGATTTCTTGGATACTGTATCTAATAGAATCATTAATGAAATCAATAGAGTCTCAAGGGTTGTTTATGATATCTCAGGCAAGCCGCCAGCGACTATTGAGTGGGAGTGAATTAATAAAAAAAGGTAATTGATTAATAACTATTTTTTTATTAAGAAGAAGTATGAAAAAAAAACATAAGTTATGTGTTCTTGTTACTGGTGGTGCTGGTTATATTGGCTCACATATGGCAAAAATGCTTTGTCGGGATAATCATGAAGTAGTCATATTTGATAATCTTTCTACAGGAAATAAAGAATCACTAAATTATGGCACCTTTGTTAAAGGAGATCTTACAAATATTGAAGACGTAGAAAACTTATTTCAGGATTTTAAATTTGATGTTGTCATTCATTTTGCAGCATTTTCTATAGTGTCTGAATCTGTTGCGAATCCGGCTAAATATTTCAGAAACAATGTCATTTCATTGTTAAATTTGTTGGATACAATGCTCAAATTTTCAACAAGAAATATAATATTTTCCTCTACTGCTGCTTTGTATGGTGAACCGCAATATCTTCCAATTGATGAAAATCATGTTATCAGACCTATAAATCCTTATGGGGAGTCAAAAGCAATTTGCGAAAAAATTCTTGAAAACTATTGTGATGCTTATTCATTCAATGCAATTTCTTTGAGATACTTTAATGCATGTGGAGCAGATTTAGATTGCGAATTAGGTGAAAGGCATAACCCAGAAACACATCTTATACCCCTAGTACTTCATGCAGGAATAGGAAAAAAGGAATCTATTAAAGTATTTGGTCATGACTACCCTACAAAAGATGGAACCTGCATCAGGGATTATGTCCATGTTATAGATATATGTTCAGCACATAAAATTGCCATGCATAATCTTATTGATCAGAATATAAAAGGATTTGATAACTTCAATGTTGGAGGTTCATCAGGTTATTCTGTAAATGAAGTTATTAAGGTTGCTAGAGAGATATTAAATAGAGATGGGTTTGAGATTAAAATTGAAGTAGAACACAGAAGACCCGGTGATCCTGCTGTTCTGATTGCATCTTCTGGAAAATTAGAGAAATTAGGATGGAAAAGAGAATTTTCCAACCTGGAAACTATTATTTCTAGCAGTTGGGAATTTGAAAAGAAATTCTATAGACCAAAATGAGATATAATTCGTTGAACTGATTTCTGAGGTAAAAAATGAAGTGCGTAATTCTAGCCGGTGGCCTTGGAACAAGACTAAGCGAGGAAACGGCAGTCAAACCAAAACCAATGGTTGAAATTGGAGGCAAACCAATCCTTTGGCACATTATGAAGCTTTATTCTGCTCATGGTATTAATGATTTTGTTATATGCTGTGGTTATAAGGGTTATGTAATTAAGGAATACTTTGCGAATTATTTCCTCCATCAGTCTGATGTAACCTTTGATATGTCGACTAATCAGATGCAGGTTCATCACAAACGTGCTGAGAACTGGAAGGTTACGTTAGTGGATACGGGGGATAATTCAATGACTGGTGGTCGATTAGGGCGAGTCGCCGATTACATAAAAGACGAAGAAGCCTTTTGTTTTACCTATGGTGATGGTGTGGGTGATATTGACATCACATCTTTAGTTGATTTTCATAAGACCTCAGGAAAACTCGCAACTTTAACAGCAACCTATCCACCAGGTCGTTTTGGTGCCCTAGATATAACTGACGGTAAAGTAAGAAACTTCAAAGAAAAACCTAAGGGGGATGGCGCATTGATAAATGGTGGTTTCTTTGTCCTTTCTCCTAAGGTTCTAGATCTTATTGATGGTGATGATACAACTTGGGAGCAATATCCACTTATGAGTCTTGCTAAAAAAGGTGAGCTTATGGCTTTCGAGCATGAGGGATTTTGGCAACCTATGGATACTTTGCGTGATAAGCATCTTTTAGAGGAGCTTTGGGAGTCTGGTTCTGCCCCTTGGAAAGTTTGGAAATAATGAGAAAACTAAAGAAAGACTTTTGGCAAGGAAAAAGAATCTTCATAACTGGACATACTGGTTTTAAAGGTGGTTGGATGTCTGTTCTTTTGAATCATTTAGGTGCAACAGTTTGTGGTTATTCCTTAAGACCAGAAACCACTCCTAATCTGTTTGATGCACTTGAGCTTGAAAAAAATATTGAGTCACACATTGGTGATATTAGAGATTCATCTTTGCTTAAACAAAAAATGACCAATTTTAATCCAGATATTGTAATCCATATGGCGGCCCAACCTTTAGTCCGAAAGTCTTATGTTGATCCTGTGGAAACATATTCAACTAATGTTATGGGTACTGTGAATTTATTTGAAGCGTGTAGAGTTTGCCAGAATTTACATGCTGTTATAAACATTACAACGGACAAATGTTATGAAAATAAAGAATGGGTATGGGGATATCGAGAGCACGATCGTCTTGGCGGTTATGATCCCTATAGCAATAGTAAAGCATGCGCAGAATTAGTGAGTTCATCATACCGCTCATCATTTTTTTCAGAATCAGAGATTCAGGTGGCTACTGTCCGTGCTGGCAATGTAATTGGCGGTGGAGATTGGGCAGAAGATCGTTTAGTTCCAGACATCATAAAAGCTTTTGACAATGGTTCAGAGCTTGTTTTACGAAATCCAAATGCCTCAAGACCATGGCAGTTTGTAATGGAGCCTCTAGTAGGTTACCTCTTGCTTGCTGAAAAGCTCTATCAGGGTGAAAAGGATTATGAGGGTGGATGGAATTTTGGTCCTGTGCATTCGGATATTATGCCTGTTGGCTGGATAGTAGACAAGATGGCTGGTTTTTGGGGTGGTTCTGCATCATGGAGTATTGATAAGTCTGAACAACCTCATGAGGCAAATATGTTAGCTCTCGATATTTCAAAAGCTAAGAATTTATTAGGTTGGCATCCAATTACAAATTTAGAAACTACTATAAGTTTAATCGTTGAATGGAATAAGAGATTCAAAAAAGGTGATAGTGCCTTTGATATTTGTCTTGATCAAATAATGAATAATTTTGGTGAGGTTATTGAATGAATAAAGTAGAAAATGAAATGTTAGATTTGCTTAAACAGTTGAGAGATGAGTATGGCGCTGTTGCTGTGAAAGCAGAATTTGAGGCAGAAGGCACTAGAACGGATGAATTGCTCAGACTAATAGATTTAACAAGACAATCTGGACTTAAGGTTGCACTCAAAATAGGTGGATGTGAGGCTGTAAGAGATCTGATTGAAAGTAAACAATTCGGTGTTGATTATATCATCGCTCCTATGGTTGAGACCCAATACTCTTTATCAAAATTTATTAAAGCTAAGAACACTGTTTATTCACTTGACCAACAAAAATATACTAGTTTCTTATTTAATCTTGAGACTGGAACTACATATGATAATCTTGAAGATATGCTCAAATTGGCATCAAATGAAAACCAGCTCGATGGAGTAGTATTTGGTAGAGTTGATTTTACCTCTTCCATAGGCAAATCTAGAAGTGCAATAAATACTGATGAAATTACCAACTTTGTCTGTGAAGCTTCAGAAAAGGCGAAACAATATAATCTAGATTTTGTTGTTGGTGGAGGAGTCGATATTGACTCGATAAGTGAGTTAGAAAAAATTAATTCAATTCATCTTAACCGTTTTGAAACAAGAAAAGTGGTTTTTGATGCTCAAAATGGTTTAATTGCTGACACCGTCAAAGCTCTTCAATCTACAGTTTATTTTGAGTTGCTTTGGTTAAAAAATAAGCAAAAATATTATCTTGATATAAGTAATGAGGATGTTTCAAGAATATCTATGCTTCAAGATAGATGGGAGAATATTAAATTAGGATATAGTGTTTAGTTCCTATAATCATGTCATCTTTGATTTAGATGGCACAATAATCGATTCTGCCTACAGTTTAAAATTTTTTATAGATAAGTTAAGAATTGAGAAGGGACTCGAACCATATCCGATAGAAAACTACAGAAAGTACTCAAGTGAGGGAGGCGAAGTTTTAATTTCAAAGTCATTAAATATTGATGATAAAGATGAGGTGAATTTTTATTTGGCTAAATTTCGAGAAATTTATCTAGAAAATCCCATCAAAGGTGCAAGTATTTATCCCTTCATTAAGGAACTACTAAATAATTTAAAAGAAAGAGGTGTATTCGTTTCTCTTTGTACAAATAAACCAAATTTATTAATGTTGGAGGTTTTAAAAAGAACAAAATTAATAAATTTCTTTGATGAGTTGATTAGTGCCACGGAATTTGGTTACAAGAAACCCCATAAACAGTCTATTGAGAAAATAATCTTAACTTCAAAAATTACAAAAGAAGAAACAGTATTAATTGGTGATAGCGAGATTGACTACTTAGCTTCTTTTAATGCCGGTATAGATTTCATTTTGTTTTCAAGCGATTATGATACTAATTTTCAATCTAAATATAAAGGTCCTACAATTACTTCATTCTCAGAGTTGATCCAATGAACAAAGAATCAATATTATTAGAGGACTTAGAAAGAATTGAGAGTGATTGTGGAAATGTTCTAGAAAGTCTAAGAAATAAAAAAATATTTTTAACTGGTGGTACCGGTTTTATTGGCAGATGGTTTTTGAATTTTATCTCTCACCTTAATAAAAAAAATTTCAACATATACGTCAAAATTTTGACAAGAGATATCGAGAAATTTAAAAAAAATTATAAAGATATATATTTGTCAAAGAATTTTGTTTTCCAATCCGGCGATGTTTTAAACTTTATTGAAGATAATTCTGAAGTTTTTGATTATGTTATTCATGGAGCAACAGATGCTAGTGCTTACATAACAGAAAACTTTCCTATAAGAATGTTTGATACGATTGTTATGGGCACTAGAAATATTCTTGATTTTGCTATTAGGGTAAAGACTAAGAAATTTCTTCATTTAAGTTCAGGAGCAATATACGGTAATCAGCCATTTGATGTAAAACATATTCCTGAATCATATCTAGGCGGTCCTGTTACCACTGATCCTAAAGCTACATACGCTGAAGGCAAAAGGGCTTCGGAAATGTTATGTGCAATTTATTCAAAAACATATGGAATTCATTTTTCAATAGCGCGAATCTTCGCAATATTGGGACCAATGCTTTCGCTAGATATTCATTTTGCTGCAGGGAACTTTATTCGAGATGCCCTGTCAAATAAAAAAATAATTATTGAGGGGAATGGAAAACCTATCAGATCCTATATTTATCCCAGCGATCTTATTAGTGCATTAGTTTTAATATTAACAAATGGAAAGTCTGGTGCCGCCTATAATGTCGGTTCAGAAGAAAGTTTGTCCATCTACGAACTTGCAAATCTTATTTCAAAGGTTTTACAAAGTGACGCAGGAGTTGAAGTTAAAAATTATGATGACAAGGGATGGAATATTGGAAGATATGTCCCATCAACATCTTTAATTGAAAAGGAGTTAAACTTTAAAAGAAATATTGATATTGAGACTGCAATCTTGAGAACAGGGATATGGAATGGCTGGAAAAATTAAAATTTCGAACTTTATTGCTAATAAGGTATCCGAATTAGGTGTAAAGCATGTTTTCATGGTGACTGGTGGTGGAGCAATGCATCTAAATCATTCGTTCGGTACCCATGAAAGATTGAAGTGTGTTTTTAACCACCACGAACAAGCATGTGCTATTTCTGCAGAGGCTTATTATCGTTATAACAATCAATTAGCAATTGTCAATGTTACCTCTGGACCAGGTGGAACGAATGCTATTACTGGGGTTTATGGGGCGTATGTTGACTCTATTGGCATGGTGGTAATCTCAGGGCAGGTTAAGTGGGAGACGACTGTAAGAAGTACAGGTTTATCACTTAGACAATATGGTGACCAGGAACTTGATATAGAAGAATTAGTAAGACCAATCACAAAATATGTATGTATGGTCACGGACCCATTGAAAGTTAGATATGAGTTAGAAAAGGCTTTTTATATTGCTACTCATGGAAGACCTGGACCAGTTTGGCTTGATATCCCATTGGACGTTCAGGCTGCCATGGTCGACCAAGATGACTTAATAGGTTTTGACCCCAATGATTTATCGGGTTTTGATTCTCCAAATTTCCTTGATAAGGTTAAATTGGAAAATATTCTTTCACTAATTCAAAGTTCTAGTCGCCCAATAATTCTTGCAGGAAACGGTATCCATCTGAGCGGACAAAGAGCAAATTTAACTAAATTAATAGAAAAACTGAAAATTCCTGTTGTTACCGCATGGAATGCAAATGATTTGGTTCCAGAAGATTATAAATTCTACGTCGGAAGACCAGGTACCGTTGGCGACAGAGCAGGGAACTTTGCTGTTCAAAATTCAGATCTCTTAGTTGTCCTTGGCAGCAGATTAAATATTCGTCAGATTAGCTATAATTGGAATTCGTTTGCAAGAGAGGCTAAGATAATTTGGATTGATGTAGACAAAATCGAACTTTCCAAACCAAATATTAAACCTTATATGAAGGTCCACTCAGATCTTAGATATTTTTTACCTTCATTACTGGATGTCGCAAACGAAAGTTATGACTACAACATAGAGCATAAACATTGGTTAGAGTGGTGCAAAGAAAGAAAAAAGAAATATCCTGTAGTCTTGAAAGATTATTACTCAAATAAATTAATAAATCCGTATGTATTTATCAAGGAGTTATTTAAGGAATTGCCTGAGGATCAGATTGCAATAGCAGGAAATGGGAGTGCTTGTGTTATTGGTTTTCAAGCAGCAGAGTTTAAAAAGGGTCAAAGATTTTGGACAAATTCAGGTTGTGCCACAATGGGATATGATTTGCCTGCATCTATTGGCGCTTTAATGGCAAGTCAGGCAGATTCAGTTGTTTGCATAGCTGGAGATGGAAGTATTATGATGAATCTTCAAGAACTTGAGACAATTTCGGGTAATCATTACCCTATCAAAATTTTTATTTTAAATAATTCTGGTTATGTCTCAATTTTTCAGACTCATAGAAATTTCTTCAATGGGGTAGAAGTTGGCGGAGGTCCTAAAAGTGGAGTTAGCTTTCCAAACTTCGAAAAGTTATCTCAAGGCTTTGATTTGCCTTACTTTAGCGTGAAAGCTCATGAAGAATTAAATCAAGTTATAAAAAAATGCATGAAAGAAGAGGGACCTCTAATTTGTGAAGTATTTATTGATGAGAATGTTGTATTTGCACCTAAGCTTGGTGCAAAACAGCATCCAGATGGAAGAATAACATCACCACCTCTGGAGGATCTTTCACCTTTCTTGGATAGAGACGAGTTAAAGAACAATATGTTTATTGAAATAGTTGATGAATAAATTAAACAGTAAGATAACACTTGTCTCAGGATGTTTTAATGAAAGTGAAAACATAGGTGAACTTTACTCAAGAGTTTTAGAGATATTTAATAAATTTAAGAATTATGAATTCGATTATATTATTATCGATAACGCATCTACAGATGCTACAAGAGATATTCTAAGACAAATTGCATTTAAAGATAAACGCATAAAACTTATTTTTAATACCCGTAATTTTGGGCATATAAGATCTCCTTATTGGGGAATACTTCAAGCATCTGGGGATGCAGTTGTTTATTTAGCCTCAGACTTGCAAGATCCACCTGAATTAATTGAAGAATTCATATCATATTGGGAGGACGGATATAAGGTTGTTTTGGGAGTAAAACCAGAGTCAGAAACAAATAAGATTTTTCATTTTTTACGTAAAAGTTATTACAATGTTTTATCAAAAATTAGTGATGTTGAACTTACAAAAAACACCACTGGCTTTGGTCTTTACGACAAAAGTGTAATCCAGGAAATAAAAAAGATTAATGATCCATATCCTTATCTAAGAGGAATAGTTGATGAGATTGGTTACAAAATTAAAACAATTCCTTTTGTTCAACCACAAAGAAAAAGAGGTATAACAAAGAATAATATATTTACTTTATACGATATTGCCGTACTAGGCATAACAAGTCACTCCAAAACTCCATTGAGAATAGCCGCTGTCCTAGGTTTTTTCATGTCGGTTCTTGCTATATTTCTAGCCTTGCTTTTATTTATTTTTAAAATAATATGGTGGGACAATTTTGTAGCAGGTCTTGCGCCAATTGGTATAACGATATTGTTATTATTTGGAATTCTCTTTGCTGTTATAGGTGTTTTGGGGGAATATACAATCTCAATTCAACGTTATGTTAGCAATAGACCAATAGTTGTTGAAGAAGAAAGAGTCAATTTTGATGATAAATAGGTTTGTCGATTTTTTTTCATTCGTTACAAATTCAGAAAAGATAAGATTTTTGATGGTCGGCGGAGTTAATACTCTCTTTGGTTTTGCTATCGGTGTGGTTGGATTAAATCTTTTTATGGAAAAATTACCTGTTTTTATGATCTCAATATTGACTTCTGTAATTGCGATTTTATTTTCTTTTACAACTCAGAAATTTTTTGTTTTTAGAAATTCTAATAAATCAGTATTTAAGCAATTCTTTAGAGCTTTATCCGTATACCTGTTCGTCATGCTTTCTGCGGGAATTTTGATTCACATACTACTAAATTATTATACGAATAGTGTTTACTTGGCACAGTTTTTTTTAATGCTATATTCAGCAATTACATCATACATAGGACTCAAATACTTTGTTTTTCATAAATAAAATTTTCAAAGAAAATTCGCTTGGAATAATTAGTGTAATACTATTAATTTTTCTTTATGATGCCATAGTATCCTTTAGAGGTTTATCTCTAACAGATGGTTGGTGGGAAACGTATATCCAGTTTGGAACTGATAATAATTCTTGGTATACAGACTTAGGTTTGAGACTACCACCTTTATACCCTCTTGTTTTGAAATACCTTTCTGAGGCTGTAGATTTAAACTTTATAAATCTCAGTTTGATATTCTCGTTTATCCATTCAATAACTTTATTAATTGTATATCAATGGATAAAAAGGTTTAGTTCTCAGAGTTCCGCTTTGCTTGGAGTTATTCTTGCTAGTGCAATGTTTATGCTCGAAGGAACCTATAATCCGAAAGATTACCATACTCTTTTGTTTCTATTTGTTTCTATTCTTCTTTTTACATATAGACCATCTTCAACTGGAACTATTGAAGTAAAAAAATTTTTTATTCTATCTTTTGTTTCTGGTTTTATAGTTTCTTTGATAATTTTAACCAAACATAATGTAGGCGCTATTGTTGTAGTCGGTGTTTTTTTACAAAGTTTATTCCTTATTTTTACAAGTGAAGGTAAAAGAGAAAGAAAACTTCACATATATGCCCTAGCATCTGGCATAGTTGGTTCAGTTGCTTGTTTAATTCTTTTTTATCCCCTATTTCCTGAATTTATTAATATATTTTTTGACTCTGGATCTAAGGGGAGTCTATTTCAAGTTTTCTTTCGATTTCTTCTCAATAGAGAGCTATTGATTGTTTTTATTGCAGTTCTTTCTTTAACAATATTAATAAGAATTATTAACTTTGAAAATTTAAAGAAACTTTCTAAAAAGTTGATTCTAAATATTGACTACCTGTTGCCTACTAAGTATTTAGTTTTATTTTTAATATTTATTATTTTCATCTTTTTGGATTCAAAACCTTATGCAATAATTTTCTTAACCTGGTTACTTAACAGAGAAAAGTTCTTCAGTTTTTTTGAATTGAATTATGTTTCTATTAACTCCAGCATTCCTTTGATTTTAGCCCTTGTATACGCTGGAACAATGACAGCTGGTTATAACGTTAACAGTTTGTTCTTTGTGGCTTGTATTTTTGGAGCTGACCTTAATCAAGTTATAGGTAAGTATTATGGTAAATCTATGAGAAACGCACTGCCTATAATTTTATTAACTCTTCTATTTCTAATAAAAGTTGCGAGAGGACAAAACTATTCTTGGTGGTTCTACAAAACAGAAGGTATGTTACAAAAACATTCTAATCCAGTTTTCAACTCTAAACTATTAGAAAATAAGTTAGTTCCTAATTCAACCAATGAAATTCTTGAAATAGTCAAAGAAAGTAGCGAAGAAATTAATAAAAATGATTCTATTTTTGCATTTCCAAACATCCCAATTGTATACCTTTTATTAAATAAGGAGCCAGTGGGAGCACCGGTGTCTTGGTATGACGTTTCAACAAATCAAACTACTCAGAGAACAATTGACGAGATCAAGTTAAAACAACCAAAATATATATACTGGATGAAGCCAAGTGTTCATACTAGAAATGGTCATAGAAACTTATTAAATAAAATTCCACCCCTGGATACACTGGAAGAGTTCATTGTTAACTCTGTAAAAGTAGGAGAGTATTGCGTAGAGAGAACCTATCCTACTTTCCTTAGAGATAAGATAGATTTTTTGTATGAAAGAGTCAGTTTATTAGATATAAAAAATAATAATTCCTCTGATCTTGTTCAGGAAAGATTGTTAAACAAAGAATTTTTATCAAAGAAAAAACTTATATCTTTTCTAAATAGTTCAAAGACTATCTTCGATGCCAATATTGATATTTTTTACTTATTAAAAAGGTGCGATAAATCATGATGCATATGTATAACCGAAATCATCTATTGTTGTTTTTTCTGGCATCTTCTTTTGGATTGATACTATCATTCAAAGGTTTTGCTGGTTTCGACTTATCACCAATCATTTCATTAGCAAGCGGACTAAACAATGGAATGGGTTTTCATGATTTTATTACCAACCCATTTCCACCAGGTTTTGCATTCTTGCTAAAAATTGCAGCCTATCCATTCAATCAAATATCATATCAGTGGTTTTTTGGGATAAACATATTGTTATCTTTCTTATTATTTACAATATTTATCTATTTCTCAAACAAACTTAAAGTTAGTTATAAATATCTAGAATACGGTCTTTTATTGGCATTATTGATTCCAATCATCACAGACGGTCATATCTATTTGCATGACATCAGTAATAGTTTTGCTTCTACAGTATTGGCATTAACCTTTATCTATATCAATCATTTCGAACCCCATAGAAAGCATGAATCGACTTTGTTATACGTAATATTGTTTTTATCTTCATTTTTACTTTTTCTGAGACCAAATACTGGAATTTCTTTCTCATTAATAGTCTTATTTACTCTTTTTACACATAGTTTTTTTCTATCTTTTAACTGGAAGCAATTACTAATATATTTTTTTAAAGGTTTGTTTATTTTTTCACTAGCAACATTACTGTGGTTGTTTACTTTTAAATTATTTCTATCTTTTAATATTGAGGAATATATTCAAACATTAAAGTTAATTAGTAAAACAAGAGGAGGTTTGGACCATGGATTGTTAATTTTTAACCTTTTAGATCCATGGGCACAATCAAAAAATAAATATCTAGCTAATTTATTGTATTTTTCTCAGTTATTAAGCCTTTTGCTAATCTTCGTCAGTTCGCATCAATATATTCGAAAAATTGATTGCAATAAATATTTAGTTTTCTTAATTTGTTTACTGGGAATTAGTTTTTATTCATCCAAATACTGGCAATCTTTTCCTTATCTTTTCATGGTGAGTTATCTTATCTTTCTTTTTTTAAACATAAGAAATACTGAATTTTTTAACATATCAGATAAGGTAAAGCGGATTCCAATCTTCATTATGATATTTTTTTCATTTGTATTCGGATTCATTATTCTAATGCAGGGGTATGATGTAAGATCATCTTCATTTGGTGTTTTGATAATCCCAATATCAATGATGGTTTTTACTGAAAAGCTAGATCAAAGTTTTTTTCAGAATAAACAAAGAATGAAATTCTGGTTGAAAATTTTTCTATTACTTTTAATTTTTGAGGGCGGTTATAGGTTTAAATTAGTATTGGCTGGTCCCCCGATAGATAAAGATGACTATAACGTTAGCCTAAACAATAGTTTTTTTTATAAGCTTTCAACTTCAAAAGGTCACGCTAAGTTTGATAAAGGTGTTTCAGATTTCATTGATTCCAATCAAGAGATTATCTCAGGTGAAAAATCAGTCCTGTTTTTAGCAAGGATAGAATACCTATACGCTCAATATAACATTCAACCCCCTGCGGGCTTGCCTCTTTGGTGGCATAGAAATACCTCTTATCATGAATCAGATAATAACAAAATTAATGAAACTATTTTGAATGCTGTCGATTATGTAATTGCTCTAAATTACAATGGAACTCCAGATGTTGGTTTAATGGATAATGAACTCTTACTACAGACATTTACAAACGGGAAGTATTTCGAAAAAGATACTTCTTTTGAAGGAATAATTATTTACAGGAGGAAAGGAAAAAATGTTTAGACTTATTTTATTTACTTTATTAACCACTAAGAGCGCTTTTGCCTATCTTGACCCAGGTTTCTTTTCGTTAGTTTTTCAATCAATAGTTGCCGGTTTTGCCGCAGTAATGCTTTTCTCAAAAAATTTAACCAATAGTTTCAAACTATTCATTAAAAAGATTTTCAAGAAAAAATAGGTTGAGTTATGAAGAAAGTCCCTGGATCTTTCAAGGATAGATCAAACCAAGTTTTTGTTGATTCCTCAGGAATTTTCAGGACCATAGATTGTAATATGAATAAGGCTTTTCCAGATGTTTTCGACCTTAATATCATTCAAGAAATGGTTAATTCTGGAATGTTAGTTCCCTCAAAATTAATTAGTCAAGAAAGAAGTGGAAGTGAAAACCTAGTAAAAATAGAGCACCAAAAAATTCCTTTTATCTCTTATCCATATGAGTGGAGTAATGCATTTTTATATGCTGCAGCAATTAAAACAATAGAGATTAACTCTTATCTTATAACTAAAGATTATCACCTGATAGATGCTAATGCATTTAACATTCAGTTCATAGATGGAAATCCAATTCTTATAGATATTGGTTCAGTTTCGTCTTATGACGAGAAAAAAGGTTGGCAGGCATTGAACGAATTTCTTGAAGCGTTCTTCTATCCATTGTATTTCTGTAAAACCACTGGATTACGCTTCAATGATGTTTACAAGTCTTTTTTAAGAGGGGTTCCAGTCAGTTTTTTATACAGTGTAAAGCGTTTTCGGGATTTTCTTTCAATAGGCTTTATTCTCAATGTTTTTTTGAATGAGTTGTTACTTAGAAAAATTCTAAGAAACAATAAAAAAAATCAAAAACCAATACATAAAAAAAGAGTTATTACCCCTAAATCATTCACTTCTCTTTTAAATTTTCAAAAAAATCTAATACAAAAGGTTTATAAAAAAATAAATAGAAAGAATAGTTATTGGCAAACCTACTCTGATGATATGCATAATTATGCTGAAAGTGATTTCAATCTTAAAGTAAAGATCATTAAAGAGTTTTCCAAGAAATATAAACCAAATATGCTCCTTGATATTGGTTGCAATGAAGGTTTTTTTTCAATCTTATCACTTGAAAATGGTGCAAAAAGCATTATTTCAATTGACAATGATGAAAATTGTATTGAAAGATTATCAGAAAAAGTGATTAAGGAAAAGTTGCCAATTCTTCCCTTAATTATAAATGTCACTAATGAATCACCAATGCAAGGGTGGCTAGGTACTGAGAGGGATTCATTCTCAAAAAGGGCAGAAAAATGTGACGGCGTTATTTGTCTTGCAGTTATTCATCATATGGTTATTGGAAGCAACATTCCTTTGGAGCAAGCGATAAGATGGATTGTTGGAAACAAAAGTTATGGAGTAATTGAATTTGTCTCAAAAGACGATTCGCAAATTATGGAATTATTAGCCCACAGAGAAGATATATTTAATGATTATTCATACGATCAATTTATTGAGATATTGAGTTCAATTTCTACTATTAAAAAAATAATCCATTCTGAAAATGGAAAAAGATCTTATGCAATTTTTGAAAGATAAGCCGCCGTACTATCTACTAATAGGTTTATTAATAGTCTTAGACCCTATTACTTATGCCTTTTTCAACTATTCATCCGAAGTAGCTCTCTCCATATTTCTTGTTTTTTTAATATTTTCTACAGTCTCTACCATTTCACTATTTTTTTCTAGAGATAAGTTTAAGGATTATTTAATTGCATTTTATTTATCGATAAATTTACTTTCATTCAAACTAGTACCTCATTCCATTTTTGGAGATTTAAGTCTAGTTATCTTGCTGCTAATATTTTTATTACTATATTTATTTTTTTATTTTTCTTATCAAAAAAACTCTAAAAAAATATTTCTTTTTTTTCTAGTAATTACCATCCCTGCACTTGTATTAAATTTTTTAAATAGCAGTCAAAATCCCAATGATTCTAATCAGAATGAAATTATCTCTAAAACTTTTTCACAAGTAAAACTTGATAGTAAACCAAATATCTACCTAATATCTTTTGATTCCATGACATCATCTTCTTGGCAAAAAAAGTACCTAGGCAAGAAACTGGGTTATATTAATTCGCTCGAGAGAGATTACAAGTCTCATTCAGGATTTAATCTATATGTGCCATCCCTTCATGCGATTAATGCAATCGCCCGATTTGATCAAGATCATAAAATTTCTGGAGACTTAATTCCAGGATTGGGACTTGTAAGTGGGGAAAATATAAGTCCTTTGTACTCACTTCTTGCAGCAAATGGTTACGAAATAAACTTTAATCACTATGACTTATTTTATGGACCAAGGGGAAAGCATCTTGATAGACTAAGAACAGCTTCATCTTTATTAATAAGCAATACAGCAGCATGTAGAAGCTTTTCTGAGTTACAAAGAAATATTGTTTATTTAGGCGCTTGTTCAAGACTTTTTAGACATTTTACAGAGGATGTTAGAACGTGGCCAGCAATAGCCCTTGATGATGCAATGCAATCAGCATTATCAGAAGAAAAACCTCAGTTTAATTTATTTTATTTTTACGTTCCAATGGAACATACATCTCATTCATATAACCACGAAAACGAATCACATAGAAATAAATTCCTTAGCAAGTATGAAAAGAATGGTTTCCTATTAGAGGAGCTACTTCAAAAGATTTCAAAAGAAATAAATGAGAAAGACCCTAATTCTATAGTCATAGTCTTTGGCGACCATGGACCATATCTTTCCAGAAATTCAGACTGCAACATTAACAGAGAATTTTGTATTCATAATTCTTATGGGGCAAATATTAGTGTTTTACAAACAAAGAATTCATGCTCTTCTAACTATGAGGCGAATTTAAGAGGAAAAGTAATAACGCCATCAGAAGTATTGATACAAGTTCTAGACTGCCTTGAAAGTGGAAATGAGCAACCCTTAAGTAAAATAAGTCCATACAGACACAAGGTTGAGATTTCGCCTGGTAACTGGATTAGTTTGGAAGATTATCTATACTAAGCGGTGTTCAGCAAACTCATTAAATCTTCTTACGCAATTTATACTCAGATTGGACAATCTGTTTATGGTCTGATTATTATTCTTTTAACACCTCTAATTTTAAATTCATCAGAACAAGGTATTTGGTATACATTGATGGCTTTAGGCGCTCTTTCAAGATTAGCAGATATGGGTTTTCTTAATCTTGTGGTGATTTACAGCGCACATAGTCTTAATAAAAAGACAGACTACTCAATTGATTCAGTAATAAACTATACAAGAAAATTAATGAGATTTTCTTTAATATTAGTCTTTCCAATTATATTTTTAATAGGCGCAATAGTATTAAGTTTTGGTAGTGACTTTGAAACTTATTCTATTTCATGGGCTCTTTATGTTGTTGGTTTAGGATGCTATTTTAATTTAAATTACATACTCTCAATCAATGAAGGCATGCAATTAACTAAGGAAATTCATGTTATAAGAGGTTTGTTTTTTTTAGTATCTGGAGTATTTCTATCAATATTTTTATACCTTGATTATTCGACTTTATCCTTAGGTATAGCACATATAGTTTCATTCTTTTTATTAAGAATATTTATCGCTAAGTCTAATTATGTTAATGATTTTTTTTTCCAGATGAATAGCGGTAATTCTGATTTCCACTCTATCGAGTTTAGAGATATTTATAAAAAGACAATGTTCTCATGGACAGGTGGTTATTTGGGGACACATGGAGTAATACCAATAATATATTTATTTTCAGGTTCTTTTTGGGCGGGCATTTGTGGTTTAACTTTTAATATCTTTATTGTTATGCAAAATTTTGCAAATATATTCTTAACAACTATTAACCCAAAAGCAATAGAACTAATCTCTAAAAGTAGAAATAACATTGCACTTAGAAAGATTAAACTAAATCTCCAAAGAAGTATTTTTTTATATATTGGACTTTTCTTTACTTATTTATTTTTTATCTGGGTCCTTGAACAGTATTTTTCAGATAGAGTCCTTAGCGGCATGAATTTGCTTTTAATTTTCTTAACATTTTTTTCAAATATAACAGTTTTTGCTATTTCAATTTATGTCAGAGCTCATAAAGAAGAGCCTTTCGGGACTATATCTATGATTTCAGGAACTATAGCAATCATATCTACATATATTCTTTCAATATTTGAATTGAACAACCTGTTAATGTTAGGAATCTTTTTGGGATCTTTCTTCTCTCTCTTATTTGCTGCCAGAATTTACAGAAACTATTTATAGTTGTTAGAAAGATATGGTTCAACAAGAACTTTAAGTATAATTAAATAATATTTTTTATTTTCAATAAATGTGACCTTTGCTTTAATAATTCCTTTAGCAAATGAGGCTAATAATTTAGATGCTTTGGTCTCCAGGCTAAGTATCCAACTAAATAATAATGTTATAGATGCCGTCTATTTTGTAGTTGATAATGCGTCGAAAGATGATACTTATAAACTTTGCAAAAAATATTCTAATGCAGATAGTAGGTTCATTTCTGTTTGGGGGGAGGAGAATAAAAATGCAATAGATGCTTATATGTTAGGTTATAAAACTGCATTTGAAGATGGCAATGATTATTTTATTGAGATGGATGGAGGTTTGTCTCATGATCCAGCTGCTTTGAGTTCATTTAAAAGAGCATTATTGGGTGGAAATGAATGTGCCTTTGGATCGAGGTTTATTAATGGAGGCTCAATTCAAAATTCCAGATACTCACGGTTATTTCTGTCTAAATTTGGTACTTTTGTATCTAATATAATTTTGGGCATGCATTTTAAAGATGGAACCTCTGGTTTTATTGGCATGAATAGAGAAATCTTATCCTTAATAATCAAACAAGGTATTAAATCTAAATCTCATTTTTATCAGACTGAATTGAGGTTTCTATTAAGAAAAAGAAAATACATTGAAATACCTATACATTATTCATCTCCATCAAACAGTGTTTCAACTGGATCGATAAAAGACTCAATTAAGTTATTATTTAGAATGCTACTTCTTAGGTTTAGAAATTTTGAACTTTAAATTATTTTTTGAAATTTTCCGCTATGGAATCGTAGGTGCAACGGCAACATTGGTTGATATTTCTATGATGTATGTCTTAGTAGAGTATAACAATTTGCACTATATGCTCGCAGCAATCTTATCTTTTT
>Ga0181572_10001345_pt1 | contig 17827 bp, 21 predicted proteins | sample 101ome_26_FD_133004 | JGI IMG/M metagenome (GOLD analysis project Ga0181572, IMG submission 133004) | Coastal salt marsh microbial communities from the Groves Creek Marsh, Skidaway Island, Georgia - 101408AT metaG (megahit assembly) | ecosystem: Environmental > Aquatic > Marine > Intertidal... | reverse complement strand
GATCAGCTTAGCTTAGTAGTTGATGACCTAAAGAATAATCCTAATTCTAGGCGTCATATAGTTTCAGCCTGGAATCCGAAGGAGATACCTATAATGATTAAGTCTGGACTTCCACCTTGCCACACTCTATTCCAATTTTATGTCAGCGAAGGAAGGTTATCATGTCAGCTTTATCAAAGAAGTGCAGACGTCTTTCTAGGGGTTCCTTATAACATTGCCTCCTATGCTCTATTAACTTACATGATTGCTTCAGTTACAGGCCTAAAAGTAGGAGATTTTGTTCATTCATTAGGAGACACACATATATACCTTAACCATTTAGATCAAGTTGAGGAACAGCTTTCAAGGAAGCCTCATCCTTTACCCAACATAAATATCAATAAAAAGGATGATCTTTTTGATTACGAATTTGAAGACTTTACTCTTGTAGATTATAAATCCCATCCCTTTATAAGTGCTCCAATAGCTGTTTGATGGAAATAGTATTAATCGCTGCTGTGGATATAAATCTTGCGATAGGTAAAGATGGAACAATTCCATGGGACATAAAAGAAGACCTTAAGTTCTTTAAAGAAAGAACAGAAAATACTGCAATAATTATGGGTCGTGCAACCTATGATTCTATTGGAAGACCACTACCAAACAGAAAGAATATTGTGATGACCAAGTCAATTCAAGGAAGAGAAGGAGTGACTGAAGTTAGTTCCACTGAAAAGGCACTTGAAGAAGCAATTGAATACTCCAAAACAGTTAATGTTATTGGAGGAGAATATATTTATAAAGAATTTCTTCCTTTGGCAACAAAATTGCTGATTACCGAAATAAAGCTAGAAGTCGATTCTGCAGATACTTTCTTTCCTAAGTGGGATAAGAGCCTGTGGAAAGAAAATTCTAGACTAGAAAGATCAGAAAGTGGAATAGAGTTTAGCTTCGTTGAGTATGTAAAAAGTTAGACACCTAGAGCTTTTCTCTTGAGTTTCAAGGCCTCAACTCTTTCTTCTTCACCCTCGGTATAAGTTACCCATTTTCTAGCCTGATCTTGAACTCTTTTCTTTTTCTCTTTCTGCTTTTCTTTTTTATCATCAAACTGTCTTTCAGCTACATCGATGCATTTTCTGAATGACTCAATAGCTGATTCCCACTTTTGATTTTCAAAGTTAATTTGACCCAAAAGCATATAAGCGGCAGCTTCGTCTTTTAGCTTACCTTTCTTTATACCCTCCTGAATGGCTTTCTCTGCCTTATCAAATTCATCAAGGCTAAAGTGTACCTGCCCAAGGAATATAAAGAGTTCACCTTCTTTAGATTTTGATGCAGCTTGTTGATAATAAGGTTTAGCCCTTTCTAGTTCTTTTGCAGCGTGCCAATATTGAGCTGCAGCTTTTAAAGTTTTTTCTTCTTTTTTAACTATTCCTTGATTGAGACCGTCCTCTATAACTCTAGCCGCCTTACGAGGGTTTTCGAACATAAATAGAAGCTGTGAAAGTGCAGTGAACTCTCTTTGCTTGTCTAACAATCTGTCATCGTAAGCTGCTTCTAATGCGCCCATTTGATCCATTTGCCTATCTTTTTGTCCGTAGAGACCAGAAAGGTTCGTCCAATAGCGCTTTTTTGGATAATGTTGAACCAATATTTCATATATTGGTAAGACTTCAAGATCCTTTTTTAATTCGGAGTAAAGCGCCATTTTTAGCAAATAATGATTTTCTTTTGCAACTCCTTTGCGAGTTTCTCCTGTTTCAATCATCTCTCCCGTTTCATTTCCTTCAGCATCAAGAACAGGAACTTTTATAGCAATATCTCGTGATTCTTGTATTTCTATTGCAGTATCAATTGCTTCAACAGACTTTTGAAAATTTTCAACTTGGTAATAAGCTTGAGCGAGAAGTCCATAACCATCTGAGCTGGGCTCTTCTTCATTATCTAACCACTCTAATAAGTAGCTTATGGCACCTTTGTAATCCTCAGCTATGTACCTAAGTTGAGATAAAGAATATATTGCACCCTGTCTTTCTTGATCGCTTGAATCCTCTTCAGCAATTAGATTTTTATAAGCAGTTTCAGCCATTCCATATTGCTCTTTAGAAAAATAAATATATCCTCTGTAGTAATACATTTTGGATCTGTCTGTACTAGTAAATTTTGAATCTACGGCAGCAACTGGCTCTAATGCCAATAGTGCTTCATTCCATTGTTCTGCCTCAATAAAAGGTACAATAGTTTGCAAAATTCTTTGCATCTTTTTACTGGGTAGTTTTGTTCTTCTTCTTTTTTTCTTCTTCTTGTTATCATCCTCTGCTGCTTCCAAAGAACTTCCTTTATAGTCCAAAGGTGCAACCCCCAAAGTAACTGGCAACAAACTTATTACTGTTGCTATAAGAAAAATTTTTAATGGATAACCTAATCTAATCATAACTATCTACGCACATCCCTCAGGTGTGTAATCAGCAGGCTTACCGGGGTCATCTATTTTAAAAACAATAATTGTTCTTACGTTAGGTACTTCAATAGCCTCGCCGTCTCTTATCTGAGGTTTATATTTATATTTCAAAGCTGATCTCATTGCAGCTCTATCAAAAATTCCTGGAGGAACAGCCCATTCAACTTCCGGTTCTTTGGTTGATCCAACTTTAGTAACCGTAAACTTAAGCATAACGCAGCCTTCAATACCTCTCTCTAGTGCTCTTCTTGGATAAACTGGCGGCACCTGGAATATTGGCACATAAGAACCGTCTGCAAAGACGCCAGCTTTTTTTCCTTTAAAGCCCAAATTCGGTCTTGCTGCAGATGTATCTAAATCAGCTGGAGGGGTCATATCAAATTCTGGAGGCATAGTTTCAGGTGGAGGCTCTTCTTCTTGAGGGCGTTCCATGTCCATCATCAATTCTAGCTCTCTTTCTGGCATGGTTACGTCGGCTATTTTGATGGACTTGTCATTTAACTCAACATCACCAACATCAATTAGCCATTGCATTGTATAAAATATTGCAACCGTTAATAAAAGAGAACCTGTTAGGGTTGTCCCTAACATTTTAAGATTTTGTTCAGCAAAAAATCCCATAAAATTTAAAACTTAGGTTCAGATGCTAATGAAATTGCATAAACTCCAGCTTCTCTAGACTGGTCCATTACTTGTATTATGGCATCAGCTTGTGCCTTCTCATCTGCCTGAATAACTACAGAACCTTGAGGATTGTCAGCTAAGAGTTTAGTTATATTTGCTTTTACCTGTCTGACATCAACTCTTCTTCCATCAATCCATATGTCGTTTGTAGCTCCGATAGCTATCAAAATCGCGGCATTTTCTTGAATATTAGAAGTTTCAGCATCAGGTCGATTTACTTCAAGGCCTGGCTCTTTAATGAAATTTGCAGTTACGATAAAGAAAATGAGAAGAATAAAAACAACATCTAACATAGGGGTTAGATTAATATCTTCTTCTTCAGCTACTGCACTACTTATTGGTGATCTTCTCATATTATATTCCTATTCTGCGACCAGCTGATCTACCAGCATGTCTTTTTCCTTTTGTGCTCTATTAACTAAGAATTGATTAGCAAGCGTTCCGGTTAATGCTACTGCGAGCCCTGCCATAGCAGGTATTGTTGATCTAGAAACTCCTCCAGCCATAGCCTTAGCATCACCACCGCCCGTTACGGCAAGCAGGTGGAAAACTTCAATCATCCCAGTAATTGTTCCAAATAATCCAAAAAGGGGAGCTATTCCAACACACATCTTGATCAAACCAAGATTCTTATCAATTCTTATTTCATTTTCTGAGATCAGCATGTCCCTTATTGCTTTAGAATTCCAAGAACTTTTATCTTGCCTTTGATCCCATTCTGTCATTGATTGACCTAGATAAGTTTTGTGGGTGTAGAAATAGAACCACATTCTCTCAAATATGAGGAACCACATAACAAATGCAAGAAGTCCTATTAAATAAAGTACATCTCCACCTCTTTGCATAAAAGCAAATAGAGCATCTGAAAAGTTATAAAAAAATTGCATTCTTTATTTCTTCAGTGGTTATTAACTTGTTCCTTCTGACCTTTTAGCTGCCATACCAGTACTTGACTCTTCAATAGTACCTAATATTCCTCTAGAAATATTATTTACAGTTGCGTACATAAAAGTAGTTGGAATTGCGACCATTAGTCCTAACCATGTTGTTACAAGAGCAGTAGATATACCACTCGCCATTGTTTTAGGATCTCCAGTTCCAAATAAGGTGATCATGGTGAATGTTTCAATCATACCGATGATTGTTCCAAAGAGTCCCATCAGAGGAGCCACAACGGAGACAATCTTAAGGACCCAATTTAATCCTTCTACAGTTGGTCTTTCTTTCAAGATTTGCTCAGCCATCTTGAGCTCTAGGGTTTCAGTGTCTGCTTCTTTGTCGTCTTCTGCGATCTTAAGAATCCTTCCTAAAGCATTATCATTACTTAATGTTGAAGAAGCTGATTGAGCTATAACACCACCCCTTATATTCCAAAGTTCATAGAATCTCCAAATAAATAAAAGTGTTGCTAAAACTCCTATTGCCATAAGCATATAACCAACCGGACCACCTTCTTGCATTTTACCCCAAGTACTTGGCATGGAAATCAAGCTGGCTAACAATGAACCTCCTTGAGGGCCAGTTGGATCAACAGCAAATTGAACCGGGAAAGTGTCTCCTTCAAGTATGTCTGAAGTCTGCGAGGTATACCTTCCAGCAGGTTGAGAAGGAAGTTCGGAATATGTACCACGAGAGGGAGAGTATGTTAGATACTGACCGTCTGATACTACATTAAAGTTACCTACTCTAACTACGTCTCTATTCTCAACGTTTCCATCTGTTGTGATTACTTCGGTATTAAACTTAACAACCTCACCAGAAGCATTGATCTCTCTTTGTAATTAGTACCATAAAGTTTCAAGCTCTTCTATCGAAGCTAATTTGATACCTTCGTTCATTTTCGAGCCCAAGGCTGTCATGAACTCTTCTCTATCCTTACCAAATTGAGCTGCAGTAATAGATTGCTCCATGATGTTACGGGCTTCAGTTGTATTTCCAGCTAAATGACCAAAGATTTCATTGAGTGACCCTAGCCTTTCTCTTAACTGTTCTTCAGCTACAACTAAAAGAGCCTCATTAGCCTCAAATTTTTGCTCTAGTCTAGCAGCCTCTCTCTCGAGCCTGGCTCTTTCATCTTTGGCATCAGAAAGAAGCTTTGCCTGTCTATTTTTTTCGTTTCTAAACTGCGCTTCTCTATCTCTCTGTTGTTGTGTATCTGCAAACTGTCCTTGTTTAACAATTTCTAATAGCTCTTGAGGATTAGAAGGTTGAACTGCCTCTTCTTCGCCATCTTCAGAAAAAGATGTTGAAGAGATTAGCCCGAGGCTAAGTATAAGTATAAAAAGTTTTAATTTTCTCATTTTAGTTTGCCTCCGTTGCTGCTGGTAAAGGAAGTTCCATTAAGTCAACTGTAGCTAACTTATTTGCAATTCTTAAGCCTCTCTTAGTAGGATTTCTGTAGCTATTATCTAACTCTTCCCAAGACCTTGTTGCGTTATTCCAAGCATGAGTTTGAGTTTCGTCGGCTGTCTGGAATACCATGGCTAATCTACCTACTCTAAGGATATTTCCTTCTCTTAGTTCACCGTCTATAACGATGCTGTCTTTATAGGCGTCAATTTTTCTTCCGTATTCTGCTTCTACATTGAAAGCTTCTAGAACCTGTCTTAAACCTTCAGCAGGAGATACAGTTGGGTTATCTAGAGCAGCTTTAGCAAAAGCTATACGCTCTTTCCTCTCAGCTAAGTGGAAAGGTAAATCCAATTCAATAGAGGTTTCTATTCCAGCAAGCATTCTTCTTGTGAAAGGTGGGATTTGTCTTTGCATAACTTGAGCTTCTTTTAAAGTTCTATCTATTTCTTTCAGACGTTCTTCTTGACGCTGAATTTGTTGTCTCATTTGAGCGTTATAAACTCTCAAACCTTCTATTTGTTTGCTGACTGTTTTGAACTCACTTATTATCACTGAAGTCTGTTCATCCATTTCATCAATTTTTGACTGAGATGTTTTCTCGGCAACCTGCCTAGCGGCTCCAACGTCTAATAGGGGCTGGATTTGATCACTAAACACAAGGCCTGAAACTGAAATACCGACCAGCACGAAAACAAATTTACAAAGACGCGTCATAGCTATCTCCTAATTTCTAAAAATTCTTATTTAATTTACTCACAAAGTAGATGAAACAAATGTGCTTTGCAAGCACATATTTTCACCTTCCCCGGTTGCGAACGGTTAAACTATAGAGATAAATAAGACTCAATGCAATGCCAAAACAATGTAACTTTAGAAAACTTAACAGATGTCAAATTTTGTTTTTATATTAATGTTGTTTTTTTTCAACTCAATATTGTTGATAGCTTTAATATTAAGCAGTATCAATAAAAAAAGTCCGAGAAGATTATTAAAATTCTTGTTCTTACCCATTCTTTTGAGTTTGTTTATAAGTTTAGCAATTCAATTTCAATTACAACTATCAGAAATTTCTCAAAGGCAGCTATTTGCTAATTTAATGGTGATTTTATGGTGTTTAAAATCTTTTAGCGGTTATAAATCAATAAAAGCAACTCTATTTAAAGAGATTCTCCTGTCCATTAGGGATTCGATTTACAAAAAGAAATTTTTTACTATCTTATTTACTGTTTTAAAAATATCTCTCATTCAGATCATCTGTTTCAGTTCCGTATTTTCGCTAAATTATTTATCAGGATACTCGTCATTAAACTATCTAGACATACTAGGAATTTCTCTAGGTATATTGGGAATATCTATTGAATTCATCTGCGAAAGACAAATTAAGCATGCCAAGAAAAAAGGGGGTAATTTGATAACTACAGGATTATGGAGTTATTTGAGACATCCAAACTTAGCGGGCCTGCTTTTAATGTTTTCAGGTCTTCATGTCCTGGCATTAAGCGGTGTTGGTTCACAGTGGTCAATTTTAGGCTTAATGGTAATTGTCTTAATAATCTATAAAAAATTAATTCCTGAAATTGAACAACATTTACTAACCAAATATCCTGAATACCAGAAATAAATCGATACAATGCCAAAGTTATTCACTGCTTTATAGAGATAATGCATAAATTAGTTCCTCATTTACTTCTAACTCTCTTGCTGGGTATGCTTGCAAACAGCAAGGTAAGAATCATTAAAAATATTCTAATAAAGGGCTTTATATGGCTCTATAAGCCCGATCTCAATGAAGCAATATATTCTGATATAGAAAAATATAGTTCATATAATGATTTTTTTACCAGAAAACTAAAACATGGCTCCAGAGTTATCGATAATGTAAATACATCCTTTATTTCTCCTGTTGATGGAGAAATAGTTGATCATGGATTGATTAAAGAGGGACAACTAATCCAAGCAAAGAAGTTTAATTATTCACTAGAGGATTTAATTGGAAGAGATTACAAATCTCTCTACAGCGGGGGTTACTTCATAACAATTTATTTAGCTCCTACAGACTATCACAGGATACATTGCCCTTTTAATGGACAAATAACTGATTCCAAGCATTTAGGAACATCTCTCTATAGTGTAAATAAGAAAGCGCAAGAATCTATACCTTATCTTTATATTAAAAATGAGAGGTCTGTCTTACAAATTAATTCTGATGGTTTCAAATACTCTCTTGTTTCAGTAGGAGCTTCGGTGGTTGGCAGCATTGTCCCCTTCTGGAGCACTGATGAAAATTCTTCTAGAAAGAAACTAATCCAAGAATGGAACGATGGACCTGGTCAAAAAATACAAATAAACAAAGGAGATGAGTTAGCGTACTTCAGGATGGGCTCAACTGTCATTCTTCTTTTTGAAGATTCAAGCAAATTAGATTTAGATTCCTTGAAAGAAAATATGCTAGTAAAATTTGGGAATAAATTGGTTTCGTTAAAAAACATATAAGGAAAAAAATTGGTATCTTATTCAACTAGCGATTTTAAGGTGGGTCTAAAAATTATCATAGACAACGACCCTTGTGTGATTATTGAAGAAGAATTCAACAAACCTGGTAAAGGTCAGGCTTTTAGTAAAATTAAATTTAGAAACTACCTAACGGGAAGAGTTGGAGAAAAGACTTGTAAAGTAGGAGAGTCTCTTGAGGCTGCAGACGTGGAAGAACTTGATATGCAATTCCTATATAGTGATGGAAGTGCTTGGTTTTTCATGCACCCTGATACTTATGAACAAATACCCGTAAGCACTGATACGGTTGGTGATCTAGAAAAATGGGTTACTGAAGAAGATATTTGTAAGGTTCTTTTGTGGAACGATAATCCAATCTCAGTAGTTGGACCTACATTTGTAGATCTAGAAGTTACTCAAACAGATCCAGGTGTCAAAGGAGATACCGCAACCGGAGGTTCAAAACCGGCTACTCTTTCAACAGGGGCAGTTGTTAAAGTGCCACTATTTGTTTCTGAGGGCGAAATAGTAACCATTGATACAAGAAATGGTGAATATCAGGGTCGTAAATAAAAAATAAATGAAAGAAAAGATCCAAGAGAACCTAAAAGGGATTTTAGGTGATTTATATAATAGTGCTGATTTTGATATTGAAGAATTTGATATCAACATTCAGGAGAATAAAGAAAAAGAGCATGGAGACTTAGCGTCAAATATCGCTCTAGTGTTATCTAAACCTCTTGGCAAAAATCCCAAAGAAATAGCAGATCAGATTAAAGCTAATTTTTTTACAGATGAAGATATAACAAAAGTCGAGGTAGCTGGACCAGGTTTTATTAATTTCTTCTTGTCAAAGAAATCTCATGGATCCGTGCTTAAAGAGATCTCTTTAGAAAAGGATAATTATGGTTCATCCAAATCAAATAATAAAAAAGTATTAATAGAGTACGTTTCAAGCAACCCTACTGGTCCGTTACATGTAGGGCATGGAAGAGGAGCTGTTTTTGGATCAGTTCTCGCCAGGCTCCTAAGTGAAGCAGGATTTAAAGTTGATGAAGAATATTACGTAAATGATTTCGGCAGACAGATGAATATTCTAGCTGCGAGTTTGTGGATAAGGTACGCACAAATTTTCAATAGTCAGTTAAAGATGTTTAAAAATGGTTATCAAGGCGAGTACTTGAAATCCATAGCTCAACAATTAAAGGAACAGAAGTCAGATGGGCTTTTTTTGAGTGATCTAGATTTAAATGACCTTCTAGACAGGGATAAACAAGATGATGAAAGTTTTGCAGATTCAGTTGTTGAAGCAATTAGATCTAGGCTTGGAGATGAATTTATATTTATTAGAGATTTTGCTCTTCAAAAAATTCTAGACTTGATTCAGGTCGATTTGTCTGAGTTTGGAGTAAAACATAATAAATGGTTTTCAGAATCGTCTCTCTATAAGAGCAAACCTGGTTCAGTAAGTATTGTAGATAAAGCCATCAATGAACTTGAGTCCAAAGGGTTTATTTATGAGCTAGAAGGTGCCACTTGGTTTAAATCATCTGCATTAGGAGATGATAAAGACAGGGTACTAAAAAGAGGTAACGGAGAATATACTTACTTCGCCTCTGATGTAGCCTATCATTTAGACAAATATGATAGAGGGTACGACAGAATCATTAATATTTGGGGCTCTGATCATCATGGTTATATTCCAAGAGTCAGGGCTGCAATGGAGGCTAGTGAAAGGAATATTGAAAAATTAGAGGTGGTCTTTATTCAATTCGCGAACCTGGTAAGGTCTGGCAAGAAAGTACCCATGTCCACAAGAAGCGGCGAGTTTATTACACTCAAAGAGTTAATTGATGAGGTTACAACTGAGGCAGCTAGGTTCTTTTATATTAATAGGAAGTCAGACCAGCATTTAGATTTCGATTTGGATCTTGCAAAAGAACAATCTAAGGACAATCCACTCTATTATATTCAATATGCTCATGCTCGGATTTGCAGTGTATTAAATAAGTCAGATATAGATGTAGATAAGCTTTCAGGCTCTGACTTAACTTTATTAGAATTAGATAAAGAGGTTGAATTACAGAAAGCTTTAAAACAGTATCCCAAATTGATTGAAAGGGCCGCCCTATCTGGTGAACCTCATTTGATCTGTTACTACCTTAAGGATTTAGCTGGTATCTTTCATAGCTACTACAACAGTGAAAAATTTCTTGTTGAAGACCAGAGCCTGATGAGCTCTAGATTATTCCTTCTAAGCGGAGTTAAACAGGTCATACATAATGGGCTTTCAATTTTGGGTATCAATGCTCCACAGGAAATGTAGCTTGTGAAATCAGAGAATATCCAAAAAATCATTCTGGACATAAAAGAAAACTGCAATCTTTCTAAAAGGTCTGTTGAGGATGTTGTCCTTATAGGAGCCAGCAAGTCACAAACTATTGAAAAAATCATTGTTGCTTATGAAGAAGGCATCAAAAATTTTGGGGAAAATTATCTTCAAGAAGCAGAGAAAAAAATATCTCAATTAGATCAGGATATAATTTGGCATTTTATAGGTTCTATCCAATCCAGAAAGGCGAAGAGAATAGCGGAGATTTTTGACTGGGTGCACACCATAGATAGCTTTAAGGTTGCAGAGAAACTTAATTCTTCAAGGCCCAAATCAAAAGGCGCCCTTAATGCATGCCTGCAATTAAATATCGATGATGAAGAAAGTAAATCTGGGTTAAAGATAGAAGATCTTGAAGAAATTATCCAAAAAATAGAGGCTTTGGAAAATTTAAAAATAAGAGGATTGATGGTAATTCCTAAGCCTAGAGACTCTAAAGAAGAGCAGAGACAGGTTTTTAGAAAAGTAAAAGAAATCTATGATTCACTCATTAGACAGGGGCATAATTTTGACACCCTATCGATGGGGATGACTTCAGATTATGGTGTAGCCATTCAAGAAGGCGCTACAATGATAAGAATAGGAACAGGTATATTTGGTCCGAGAATATGAAAAAACTTAACGAGATAATTGGTTTCATAGGTGCAGGCAATATGGCAACAGCCCTAATATCGGGTTTGATAAATAACGGCCATGAAACTTCCAAAATTATTTCTTCTTCACCAGAGAAGGAGCATTTAGAAAAGCTATCCAGAGATTTTGGTGTAATGACATCTACGGATAATCAAAAAGTCTCGGAAGAATCCGATTTAATAATTTTGGCTGTAAAACCTAATATCATCGAAACAGTATTATCTGAAATCAAAGAAACTATTATAGAAAAGAACAGTCTTGTTTTATCTATTGCAGCTGGTGTAAAAATAAAAAAAATTGAATCCATCATAGGCTCATCTGCAAGGATAATAAGGGCAATGCCTAATACTCCAGCTAGTATTATGCAAGGTGTAACAGCAATCTCTTCAAACGAAAAAGTAGAAGAAACTGATATAGAAAAAGCTAAGATACTATTTGGTTCGGTTGGTAAAACTGCTGAAATCAAAGAAAAAGAACTAGATATTTTTACTGCCTTAATTGGTTCAGGGCCAGCATATGTATTTTATTTGATTGAGTCTTTACTGGAGTCATCCCAGAATCTTGATCTCTCAAATGATGACAAAGTTAACTTAATCGCCTCTATGATTTCGGGTTCTGCTAATTTGGCAATAGCTTCCTCAGATACACCTCAGGATTTGAGAAAAAACGTAACTTCTCCGGGAGGAGTTACACAAAGAGCTATAGAAGAATTTGAGAAAGAAGATTTCAAAGAAATAATTAAAAGATCAATGAAAGTTGCTGAAGAGAAATCCATCGAATTAGGAGATAAATAATGTCAGAAGCTACTTTCTTCTTATTCAAGGCCTTGATGGATGTATTTACACTTGGGGTTGTATTCAACTTCTTATTTCGTCTACTCAAAGTTGACTACTACAATCCTCTTGTTCAGGGAATAATAAGAGCTGTAGATTTTCCAAGTCAATTTCTGAGGTCGTTTATTAGACCAATTTATAGTGTGGATTTAGCGACTTTTTTGGTGGCTGTTTTTATTCAAGCAGGTGCTTTCTACATGGCGGCCATAGCTGGCTCTATAGAATATGCTCCAATTAAAATTTTAATGTGGTCTACCTATTCCGTTCTTCTTCTAATGCTGAAGATGATCTGGTGGATTTTACTTGGTGGAATCATCTTGAGCTTCGTAGCAGGTAATAATTTTCATCCTGCCATTGTATTGATTAGACAAATGTCAGATAAATTATTCAATCCATTCAGAATCTTCTTACCTCCGATGGGAGGATTAGACTTTTCTCCCATTTTTGCTTTTATTGCACTTAATTTTTTACAAGCAATTTTCGTGCAATTTGCTTTAGAGTCAGGTCTGCCAGTATGGCTGTCTGTTGGTTTCTAGCTATAGATTCAATATAATAATGTTTTCGCCGATTTGATATAGCTTGCGGGCGTTTAATTGAAATACAGCTAATGCATTAAATTAAACCTGTTTAGCGAAGGCGAACAGGTTTTTTTATGAATGAATCAGTTGGTATAGTAGAGCCCAAAAAGCTTACCCTTCAGGGTAAGTTGGATCTAGAGTGTGGCCAATCACTTACAGATATAGAAATTGTCTATGAAACATACGGCAACCTAAATCAAGATTCTTCAAATGCCATACTTATCTGTCATGCTCTAAGTGGTAACCATCATGCTGCTGGCATCTATGAAGGAGAAAAGAGGCCTGGCTGGTGGGATTCTCTTATAGGTCCGGGAAAAGCCATAGATACAAATAAGTTTTATGTTGTCTGCCCGAATAATATCGGAGGTTGTCATGGATCGTTAGGACCCTCTTCGATTAACAAGGAAACAGGTGACTATTTTGGCCCTGATTTTCCAATTATTACTGTTAAAGACTGGGTGAGATCTCAATCTTTGCTATCTGATTCTCTTGGTATAGAAAAATGGCATGCCGTTGTAGGAGGTAGTTTGGGGGGAATGCAAGCCCTTGAATGGTCTCGCCTTTTTCCAGACAAAATTAAAAAGGCCGGAATAATTGCAGCTGCTCCAAAATTAAGCGCTCAAAACATTGCATTTAATGAAGTGGCCAGACAAGCAATACTCAATGATCCAGATTTCGCGGCTGGGAGATATTTAGATACTGGACAATCTCCTAAGCAGGGCTTAAAGCTTGCAAGAATGGTAGGTCATATTACTTATCTGTCTGAAGAAGCCATGAAAAGTAAATTTGGCAGAGACCTCAAGGAAGAAAAATTGAATTTTGTTTACGATGCAGAATTTGAGATCGAAAGTTATTTGCGATACCAAGGTGACGTATTTTCTGAAAATTTTGATGCGAATACTTACCTTTTGATGACAAAACTCTTAGATTATTTTGATCCTGCAGATGATCATCAAGGAGATCTTGCGAAAGCTTTCGAAGCAATAGAAGCGCAGTTACTAGTAGTGTCTTTCACAACTGATTGGAGGTTTGCACCTGAGAGATCTAGAGAAATTGTAAATGCCCTTATAGCAGCGAAAAAGAGAGTTAGTTATCTTGAGATTGATAGTCCACATGGCCATGATTCATTCTTGTTTGCTGATGAAGACTACACCAAAGGCTTATCGTCTTTCTTGGAAAATTAAATGGATACAATTGAGGTCATAAAAAATTGGGTTGAGAGAAATTCTGAAGTTCTTGATCTAGGTTGTGGAGATGGTGAGATTTTAAAAATTCTATCTACTGAATCGGAATCAACCGTTATTGGGGTAGAAATAAATCAAGAGGACATCAATTCTTGCATTAAGTCTGGGCTCAATGTTATCCAACAAAACATTGATGAGGGCTTAGAAAATTTTGGTGATAAAAGCTTTGATGTTGTCATTATGAGTCAAACTATTCAGGTGCTTAAAGAACCAAAAAAAGCGTTAATGGAAGTGACGAGAATTGGCAAAGAAAGTATTGTCACTATCCCCAACTTTGGCTTCTTATCAACTAGATTAAGCCTTTTGTTTTCAGGCAAGATGCCTGTTACGGGATCATTGCCAAAGAACTGGCATGAGACAGACAATATTCACCTCTGTACCATCAAGGATTTCGAAATACTTTGTAATGAATCTTCAATAAATATAATTGAAAAGCGGTTTTTCAATAGTTCAGGCAATGAGAGTCTTTTGGCTAAAATTTCTCCAAATTTATTTGCTGCCACTGCAATGTATAAAATTTCTCAATGAAAATAGCAGTAGCAACAAAAAACCAGGGCAAACTAAAAGAATTTAAAGAATTAGCCTCCAATAGCGATTACGAATTCATCCACTTACCAGAAAATATTGTTGATCTACCGCCTGAAACAGGAAGTTCTTTTTATGAAAATGCACTTATCAAGGCGCAGTTTGTATCCAAAGAATTAGGTATACCAGCAATTGGTGATGATTCTGGTCTTGAGGTTGATGCTTTGGAAGGTAAGCCAGGGATATATTCTGCCAGATACTCCGAATCAGGCACTGATCAAGATAATTGTTTGAAACTACTAAAAGATATGGAGCCTTACGAAGCTAATTTAAGATCCGCAAGATTTAGATGTTGTTTAGTTGGCTACTTTGAGGGAATGATCATAAAAAGTTATGGAAGTTTAGAGGGAGATATAGCGACTGAATTCAAAGGATCACAAGGCTTTGGCTATGACCCTATATTCATAACAAAGAATGGTTCACACTTAGCAGAGTTGAGCAAAAAGGAGAAAAATAAAATTTCTCACAGATCTGAGGCCTTTAAATACATACTGAAAGAACTTGATAAATTGGTTAGCTAATTCTTTGTAAGATAATCTCATTGAGCTCCCTTTTGGCAAGCAAAGCTTTTCTTTCAAACGAGGTTTGAGGTAAATCAATCAAGTAATTTTCTAAATCCTGCTTTTCTAATACGGACCATTTTTTATCCTTAGCAATAATCTTCTTTACTTCCTGATAATAATGGTCCCAGTCGGTTTTGAAATAGAAGATTCCTTTAGGTTTTATTTTTCTATTAAGTAGATTTATAAAATCGTTGTTGATTAACCTTCTTTTGTGATGCTTTCGCTTGGGCCAAGGGTCAGGATAAAACATCAATATCATTTCAAAGAAATTATCGGATACCTTATCTTCTAAGAAAGGAGCAATATCTGAATTGAGAATTCTTATATTATCTATTTGTTCATCATTGGCTTTGCTTAGTAGTGACCCAATGCCAGAAAGATAGACTTCGGCCCCTAAAACAAAAGTATCTGGTTTTGCTTTAGCTATAAATGAAGTCGTTTCGCCAGCTCCAAAACCGATATCCAAAATTGGGTCAGTGTCTGGATAGATATTTTTAACCTCTTTGTTGCTGTCTAGTATGTACTTATCCCAAAGGGTATCAATAGCCCTTTTTTGATTAGAGGTTATCCTTCCTTTTCTTAGTACAAAGCTTTTAAGGCGATCTTGAATTTGCAAGCTATTCTCCGGAGGAGAAAGACTGCTTAACTTTTTTCATGGCATTTTTTTCGATTTGACGAACACGCTCGGCCGAAATGTCATATTTTTCCGCAAGTTCATGAAGTGTCAGCTTTTCATCTGCTAACCATCTATCTTGAAGTATATCTCTACTCCTATCATCTAATTGGTTTATAGCTTCATATAATTGAGTTGCATTGCTCTCATTGAGGGTATCTTTTTCAAAGATTTCTGCTGGATCAGCATCTACATCTTCTAAATACTGCGAAGGAGCATACGAAGCCTCTTCGTCATCAGATTCAGATAGAGGATCGAAAGACATGTCGATACCGCTAAGCCTCTTCTCCATCTCCCTTACTTCTGATGGTTTGACACCCAGATCTTTTGCCATAGATTCAACTTCTTCCTCCGTCAACCACCCTAATCCTTTTTTCTTGCTCCTCAGATTAAAGAAAAGCTTTCTTTGGGCCTTAGTTGTAGCAATTTTGACTATTTTCCAATTCTTTAAAACATACTCATGGATTTCAGCTTTTACCCAGTGAACTGCAAAGGAAACCAGCCTAACTCCCATCTCAGGATTAAATTTCCTTATAGCCTTCATAAGTCCCACATTGCCTTCTTGTATGAGATCTGCTTCTGATAAACCGTAACCTGAATAAGTTTTCGCAATATAAATAACAAACCTTAAGTGAGCTAATACTAGCTTCCTGGCTGCATCAAGATCATTTCTGTAATACAAATCTTCAGCAAGCTTTTTTTCTTCTTCGGAGGATAAGATACCAATGCTATGTACTGAATTTATGTAGGCCTGAAGATCACCTCCAGGGGATAGGGCCTCCATTTCCTGAAGAGCCGTTCCTACTGTTTCTGCGCTTTTGAGCTCTTTTTTAGGCATAACTTTGGTGAATTTTACATTTTTAGTGAATATTGGTGCAAATTTAGCTAAAAACCTAAAATTTATACAAGAGAGGTATAATCCTGAATTCTTATATATGAAAGCAATAGAAGTTATAAATAACAAACTTGAAGTCAGAGAAGCTCAATTGCCTGAGCTGAAAGACGATGAGATATTAATTAAGGTTAAAGCAGCTGGACTAAACCGGGCTGATATAGCTCAAAAAAATGGTCTTTATCCTCCACCCCCTGGAGCAAGTGAGATTTTAGGGTTAGAGTGCAGTGGTATTATTGAGAGTGTTGGTAAGAAGGTTTCATCGAAGAAACCTGGAGAAGAAGTAATTGCACTTCTAGCAGGTGGAGGTTACGCAGAATATGTAGCCTGTCCTGAGTATCATGCCATAAGTAAGCCTGATGCACTGAACTGGGTTGAAGCAGCCTCCATTCCAGAAGTTTATGCAACCTGTTGGCTTAATCTCTTTATGGAAGCAGGTATGAAAAAAGGAGATAAAGTAGTTTTTCATGCCGGAGCAAGTGGTATTGGTACAGCGGGAGTGCAGTTAGCTAAAGTATTTGGCTGTGACAGCTTTGTCTCTGCCGGATCTAGAGAAAAAATAGATTTTTGCATAGATTTAGGAGCCTCGGCAGGTGAAATTAGATCTAATGACATATTTGCAAGCATAATGGATTGGTCTCCTAAAGGAGCTGACATAATCTTAGATCCAGTTGGGGCAGAGTATTTAGAAAATAATTTACAAGTTCTAGGCATGGAAGGTAGGTTAGTGATTATAGGGTTAATGGGTGGAGCTCAATCTAACTTAAATTTGGGGCACTTGATGATAAAGAGACAGAAGATTATAGGTTCAACTATCAGAGCAAGAAATAAAGATAAGAAGAACGAAATTATGAAAGAACTTTCCAATAAAGTTTTACCTCTTTTCGATCAAGGTCTGCTGAAACCGATTATTCATGAAGCTCTACCCTTTTCTCAGTGTGAAAGGGCTCATGTAATCATGGAAGCAAATGAAAATATAGGAAAGATAATTCTTAATCTAGACTAATTTATCGAAGATATTTTTCCACGGAAATAAAGGGTCTCCCGAACAATAAAATAGAGGATTCTTTTTCTCTGATATAAATTCATACCTCAGAGGCTTTCCCTCAAGATTAGAAACTGTACCACCTGCGGCTTCCACCACAGCTTGACCTGCAGCAATATCCCATTGATAAGTTGGACCCATTCTGCTGTAAATATTAGCTTTACCTTCCGCAACTCGACATAACTTTAAGGAACTTCCAGTAGGTAGTTCCTCAACTTTCTTAAATTCTTTTTTACAAAAATCTATAAAGTTATTGTCTTTGTCACTTTTATGACTCTTACTGACCGTGACCAAGCAAATATCTCTAGTCTGTTTTTTAGAATTTATCACAATCTCTTTGCCATTTGATATCTTGAATGCCTGCCCCTTGAAACCTACAAAACACTCTTTAATAGCAGGGGCAGATACGATGCCAAGAAT
>Ga0181572_10001339_pt1 | contig 17859 bp, 17 predicted proteins | sample 101ome_26_FD_133004 | JGI IMG/M metagenome (GOLD analysis project Ga0181572, IMG submission 133004) | Coastal salt marsh microbial communities from the Groves Creek Marsh, Skidaway Island, Georgia - 101408AT metaG (megahit assembly) | ecosystem: Environmental > Aquatic > Marine > Intertidal... | reverse complement strand
TAGAAACTTTATTGAAAAACAAAATCTTGGTATCACTCTTTTAAGTGATGAGTCTACAGATATGATGCAAGAGTATGGTGTTTGGCAACTAAAGAAAAATTATGGTAGAGAATATATGGGGATCGTTCGTTCTACATATATTATCGATCCATCAGGAACTATAAAAGAAGTTTTTGAAAAAGTTCGTGTGAAAGAACATGTAGCAAAAGTAAAGGCTAAATTAGAAGAATTGCAAGCATAAATTACCATATTAAGCGCATATAAAACTTTTTTTAAATATAATTCGCGGATTTTTCTTTTCCAATGTGAGAAGAAAATATTAACAGATTATGTCAAAAGTTAGTGCGCCTTCCTCTTTTTAGGATAGATACGTCCGACATCTTCAAAGATTAACTAACAAATATCTCTGGCTGAAATAAGCCTTTAAGGATTACCTATGGTAACTATGAAAGACCTATTGGAGTGTGGTGTACACTTCGGACACCAAACTCGTCGTTGGAACCCAAAAATGAAAAAATACATTTTCGGTGTTCGTAAAAATATCTATATTATAGATCTACAAAAGACTCTTCGTTATTTCCGTAACACATATCAAATTGTTGTTGATGCAGCTGCAGAAGGAAAAACTGTACTATTTGTTGGTACAAAAAAACAAGCTCGTAACTCTGTAAGAGATGCAGCAATTGCATGTGGAATGCCTTATGTAGATAACAGATGGTTAGGTGGTATGCTTACTAACTTCCCAACTATTCAAAAATCTATTCGTAAACTTGATGTTATTACTGAGATGCAAGAAAATGGTCAAATTGATCTTTTAACAAAAAAAGAAGCTTTAATGCTTGGAAGAACAAAAGAGAAACTTGAGTCATACTTTGGTGGAATTCGTAATATGAAAGAATTACCAGATATGTTATTCGTTGTTGATGCAGTAAAAGAGCACATTGCAGTTTTAGAAGCAAAATGTCTTGGCATCCCTGTTGTCGCTCCGCTTGACACAAACTGTGATCCTGATCTTATAACTTATCCAATCCCTGGAAATGATGATGCGATCCGTTCAATTCAACTTTTCTGTCGTGAAATGACTGAAGCTATCAATGAAGGGAAAGCTTTACGTGATGGTCAAACTGAAGATGCAGAAGCTGAGATCGAAGAAGCTCAGACTGAAGTAGCAACTGAGGAAGTTGAGGTAGCTACTGAAGAAACTGTAGTAGAGGAAGCATAGTCATGGCAGTAACAGCAGCACAGGTTAAAGAATTAAGAGCAGCAACTGATGCTCCAATGATGGACTGTAAAAAAGCTCTTGTAGAAAGCGATGGAGACATGGCTAAAGCTACTGAGTGGCTTAAAGAAAGAGGAATTGCAAAAGCTGCTAAAAAAGCAGATCGTGTAGCAGCTGAAGGACTTGTTGGTCTAAAAATCGCTGATGATTTCTCTAGAGCTACAGTTGTTGAAATCAACTCTGAGACTGACTTTGTTTCTAAAAATGAAGGTTTTCAAAACTTGGTACTTAAAACTACTGAAGAAGTATATTCAAACAATCATTCAGATGTAGACGGTGTAATGTCAAGTGAATTTGGTTCTTACTTTACTGAGCAAGTTGCAAAAATTGGTGAAAAGATCGAACTTCGTCGTTTTGGAACACTTGAGGCTGAAGATGAAACTATCGCAATGAATGGATATGTGCATTCAAATAACCGTATCGCGGTTATCGTAAAAGCAAAATGCGATAGCGCAAAAACTGCTGATGCTCTTAGAGATACTTTAAAGCAAGTTGCAATGCACGCTTCTGCAATGAAACCTACAACTCTTTCTTATAAAGATTTTGACTCTGCATATGTAGAGAGTGAAACAAAAGGAAGAATTGAAGCGATCAAAAAAGAAAATGAAGAGCTTTCAAGATTAGGTAAAACTCTTAAAAATGTTCCTACATATGTTTCTATGATGCAACTAACTGACGAAGTTATGAAACAAGCTGAAGATGATATCAAAGCAATGTTAAAAGAACAAGGTAAACCTGAGAAAATCTGGGATAAAATTGTTCCTGGTTCAATTGCTCGTTTTATAGATGATAACACTACTTTGGATAAAGAACAATGTCTTCTTGATCAGACATATGTTCTTGATGATAAAAAAACTGTAGCACAAGCTATTGAAGATGCTGCTAAAGCTCTCGGTGGTACAGCTGAAATTACTGACTTTATTCGTCTTGAAGTTGGTGAAGGTATTGAGAAGAAAGAAGATGATTTTGCAGCTGAAGTTGCTGCACAAATGGGTTAGGAATTTATCTCCTTTCTAACGCATCCTAGCTTTTATTTACAGCTCACTCTTTACAGAGCTATTCTCTATAGCTCTGTTTTTCCTACTTGCCTATTAAAATGATTGATCATTATCTTTACTCTTAGCTTTAAAAAGAATATTCGTATGTTTTAAACGTTGCAATTTTAAGTGAAGTTTGTGATTTTTGCGTAATGTAATGTGGAAAAAATGCTAAATGTAAAGTGAGATAAATAACACTTTACATTTAAGTATCAGATGAGAAAGTTAATTTTTGAATCTTACCAACGTCTAACAATAGCGTGGCAGCGAGTACAACTATGGATAATTCCTGACATACTATCTGAGGCCTCAACAATTTCGCCTAATTCTACATACTCTTTCATTCGTTCAAGGCTTAAGTTCATGTTGTATGCACTTAAAAATGAAACCTTTGCAAATCTTTGTTTATTTTTCGGTAGATACAATGCTGAAGATTTTTCATCATGAAAAATTTTATTTGCATCTTGAATTTTTTGAATTCCTGCTAATATACCTTCTTTGTTATTGTATGAAAAGCCATCTTGGATAAGTTGAAGTCCATTTCTCATGTCTCTCATGCTTTTTGAAAGTTCATCATTTGCCATTGCTTGAAATCCTAGGGCAAGAAGCATAGAAAGTCCGATTATTATCTTCTTCATTGTTTTACACCTTATTATAATATTTATAGAGTTTAATGATATATAAATAAAGCTTAAAAACAATATATCTTTTAATAACATTCGCTATAATCTATTTATGAATTTACTAACTGCAAGCAATGTATCACATAGTTTTGATTACCCGCTTTTTTCAGATGTTAACCTTGAACTTAATTCAAAAGAGTCGATTGCAATCATAGGAATGAGTGGAAGTGGAAAGTCTACTTTACTTCATATTTTATCTTCTCTTTTAAAACCTAATGATGGTGAAGTATATCTTTTTGACAAAGAGATTTACTCTATGAAAGATAAAGAGGTTTCAAAGATTAAGCGTGATCAATTAGGCCTCGTGTTTCAATCTCATTATCTTTTTAGAGGTTTTAGTGCATATGAGAATTTGGAAGTTTCAGCAATCTTAAGTAATCAAACAATAGACGAAATATTACTTAAACGTTTAGATATATCTCAATGTATACAACAAAAAGTGACAGAGCTTTCAGGTGGACAACAACAGCGTGTTTCTATAGCAAGAGTACTTACTAAAAAACCACGTATTATCTTTGCTGATGAACCAACAGGAAACCTTGATTCAAGTACAGCACAAGAGGTAATGGACCTTTTTTTTGAATATTGTGAACTTGAAGATGCAGGTATGTTGTTAGTAACACATGATGAGAACTTAGCTTATTTATGTAATCACGTATATAGATTAGAAAACAAGGTTTTACAAAAGGTTAAGTAGATCTTTATGGAATGGGTTGAGATAGTTAAAGAGGAAAATATTGTTCGATTTATTTTGCTCTTTTTTCGTATGGCAGCACTTTTTTTAGTGGTTCCAATATTTTCACATATGAATATACCTATGACTGTAAAAGCTGCCTTGGCATTTTTTTTTACAGTAGTTTTTTTTGCTTCGGTACCTGAGTTACAGATAGCGGTTAATGTACCAAGTATTGTTATTGCAATATTGAGCGAATTTTTATTTGGTTTGGTCATTGGAACTATATTGTTGCTTGCATATAATGTTATAACCTTCGCAGGTGGTCAAATCTCTTTTATGATGGGTTTTTCTATGGCAAGTGCAATTGACCCTCAAACAGGTGTTTCAATGCCTATAATCTCACAGTTTTTATCTTTGATTGCATTGATGGTTTTGTTGGCACTTGATCTGCACCATTGGGTACTTTTGTATGCACATGAATCATTATCTAAAATACCTTTAGGTGGATTTATTTTAACGGAAGATTTATATAATTATATTATTTATGCTACTTCAAAAATGTTGCTTGTTGGTTTTATGATTGCATTTCCAATTATTGCTCTTTCATTACTTGCAGATGTTATTTTTGGAATGCTTATGAAAACAATGCCTCAGTTTAACCTTTTAGTTATTGGGTTTCCTATAAAAATAATGGTTGCCTTTGGTGTTTTGATCGCTACTTTAACAGCTACGATGCTTATTTTGAAATCGGAAATGATTGAAGCTTTTAATGCCTTAGAGATGTTTTTTTAACTTTTTCTGATACAATATACAGATAATAATTTTTTATGGGATGAAGGATACAACTTGAAAATACTACTGCTAAACGAGAATCCTGTTGTTAATAAACTTGTTACACTTAGTGCACAAAAAACCTCTGATGAACTTGAAGTTTCTGGAGACCTTGATGCAATAAATGGGAGCGATTATGATTTAGTAGTAGTGGATGATACACTCTATAATGAAGAGCTGTTTGATACACTTCAAGAAACAATAAATTTTTCCAAATCTTTATTTATATGTTCTCGAGATACTCCTGAGGATGACAGATTTACTAAAATAATTAAAAAACCATTTTTACCTACAGATTTAGTAGAAATTTTTTCTATCTTAGGTAAAGAGGCTAATGAAATTGATCTTTCTTCAGATGATGAAATTGTAGAAGAAAAACAAGAAGAAATTGAAGATACTATACTAGATGAACCTAGTGAATCTATTGAAGAACTTGATGGGATTGAAGAGCTAGAAGAACTTTCAGATGATGATATTGGAGATTTTGCAGATGATATGAGTCTGGATGAAGAAGACGATTTGGAAGGTTCTGAAGAGCTTGAAGATCTAGATTTTGGTGATTTAGATGAAGATATTTCAGATGATCTGGATTTAAGTCTTGATGAATCTGATGATATTGAAGAGAAAGAACAAGAAGATGAATTGGACTTTTCAGATGATCTTGAATTAGAAGAAGAAATTTCTTTGGAAGATGACGAGGAAGTTGGCGAGAGTGTTCTTGATAAAGATGAGCTAGAAGAAGTTCAAAACCTATTAGATGAAGCAGAATCTGAACTCGATGAAACAGATACTATAGATGATGATTTACTTGAGGATTTAGAAGAGACTGAATCTGAAGGATTAAGCGAATCTCTTGATGATCTTGAAGATAAAGAAACTGATCTTGGTGATAATTTAGATTTTGAGGATAACGAATCGGACAACGATGAATTGAGTAATGAACTTGATTTAGATGATCTACTTGAGATTGAAGATGAAGAAAGTGCTTCGGAACTTGAAGACAATGATGAAGAAGATTCTTTAGAAGATGAACTATCTGAAGATGGCTTAGATTTAGATACTCTGGAAGAAGGTTTAGAGCCTGATAGCAAAGAGGAGCTTGAAGATTTAAGTGATGAACTTGATTTTGATGAGATAGATGATGCACAAACAGAAACCGAGGATAATGAAACTTCTCAACCTGACTCTGATCAAGATGCTGCTTTAGAAGGTGAAATCCTTCAAGATGATTTAGAAATTGATGATACTGAAGTTGGTGATGATGACTTGGAATCATTATCTGATGATCTTGAGGATATTGAAGATGAAGAATCAATCGATGACCTTCTTGAGGGAATTAATACTGAAGAGTCATCAGAAGAGACAATGGAAGGTGAAGATGAAATTTCTGAAGATGAGCTGCTTGCATTAGATGATTCACTTGATCTTGATGGTGGTTTAGATGAAGATGACGAAGATATTGTAGAGGTTGATGATGATAATGAAGAAGATGAATTTGAAGAGAAGATCTCTGAAGAACTTACCTTAGAAGACCAAATTGAGAGTGCGGTTGGCGAATTAACTGAAGAGGAGCTCGAAAGTGAACTTGATGAAGATACACTTTTAGGAATTGTTTCTAGTGAGATGGATGCAATTGATTCATTAAATGCAAGAGATCTTCAAATTGCTATTGGTGAAGAGGTAACGGCTGAAGCTCCTGAAGAAGAGGAAAAAACTACAAGTTTGGATGAAGATTCTGAAGATACTATGCAAGAAGATCCAAAATCTGATGATGTATCTAACCTGGAGATTGAAGCGAATAATGAAGGCATAGAATCACTCAAAAAACTTTTGGAGGCTTTAAGTCAGAAAGATGTTGCCGCATCAATGAAGGGTGCAAAAATCAGTATAAATATAGAATTAGGGGACAAGTAAACTGTGAATTATAATTCAGGTGCAATTTTAGTCCTCTCTGGCCCAAGTGGAGCAGGTAAAAGTACACTTTTAAAAAAAGTAATCGATGATATTGGAGATTCATATTTTTCAATTTCTACAACAACTCGATTGCCTAGAGATGGTGAAGTTGATGGAGTGGATTATTTCTTTGTGAGTAAAGAGGAGTTCCAAGCAGATATTGAAGAAGATATGTTTTTAGAATATGCTAATGTTCATGGTAATTATTATGGTACTTCTCTAAAGCCAGTTAAAGAAGCACTCAAGAATGGACAATTAGTTATTTTTGACATTGATGTACAGGGAAATGCTGTTGTAACAAACAGACTTGGCGATATAACAACATCAGTGTTTGTTTCACCTCCAACACTTTCAGAGCTCAAACAAAGACTTGAGTCTAGACAAACAGATACTCAAGAGGTTATTGATAAACGTTTGTTAATGGCAAAAAAAGAGATCCAAAGAATCTCAGAATATGACTATCTTATTATCAATGATAATTTAGAAGAAGCAGCAAATATCTTAAGAACTATTGCAAAAGCCGCACGTTTAAAAGTTCCCGGAAATGAAATAAATGAATTTGCAAGAAAATGGGAAGATATAGACTAGATTAATCTTAATTAGTTATAATCTTGCACTAATTTTTTAAAAGGAAGTTACTATGGGAATGCCTAGTGGAACTGAGTTATTACTCATCTTTGGAATTATTGTACTGTTATTCGGTGCGAAAAAAATTCCTGATCTTGCTAAAGGTATCGGAAAAGGTATCAAAAACTTTAAAGCAGAGATGAAAGATGATACCGCAGAGGTAGTATCTGCTGATGAACCTAAAAAAGTTGAAGGTTCAGAAGAAGTTGCAAGTACTGAAGCACCTAAACAAAATACTACTCAAGCATAAAAATTGAAACAACGAGTATCTGCGCTTTTACGCGAAAAATTTGGTTACGAAGTTGTTTTAGAAAAGCCTCGTGATCGATCTTTTGGTCACTTTGCAACACCAGTTGCATTTTCTCTCGCTAAAGAATTACGAAAATCTCCAATGATCATTGCTGAAGAACTAGCTGCTTCATTTAAAGGTGAAACAAATCTTTTTTCTAGTGTTGAATCTGTCAAAGGATATTTGAATTTTCGTTTAAGTGAATCTTTTTTAAGTGAATACGCATCTTGGGCTCTTCAAAATAGAGAAGAGTTCGGAAAACAAGAAAAACAAGAAAAAATTCTTTTAGAGTTTGTTAGTGCAAATCCAACGGGTCCATTGCATATAGGCCATGCAAGAGGTGCTGTCTATGGAGATACTCTTTATAGACTTGCGAAACATCTTGGTTACGATATAACTGCAGAGTATTATGTAAATGATGCAGGAAATCAAATAGACCTTTTAGGTTTGTCAATTGCTTTATATGCTAAAGAAAATATTCTTGGCGAAGCAGTTGAGTATCCTGAAGCATATTATCGTGGTGAATATCTTCAAGCTCTCGCAGAAGGTGCAATCGAAAAGTTTGGAGCTGAAATTTTTTCTGATGAAAGCCGATATAAAGAGCTTGCTATTTGGGCAAAAGATGGTGTTATGGATATCATTGTTCAAACTTTATCAGACACAAATATTCATTTCGATACTTTTGTAAACGAGTCATCATTATATTCAGATTGGGATCGAGTGATGACAAAAATGGGATCTGGTTGCTATGAACAAGATTCAAAAATTTGGATTGCATCAGAGGCTAAAGGTGATGATAACGATCGTGTAGTTGTACGTGAAGATGGTCGTCCAACTTACTTAGCTGGTGATATTGTGTACCATAATCAAAAATTTGAACGTGAGTATGACCATTACATAAATATTTGGGGTGCAGATCACCACGGATATATAGCTAGAGTAAATGCGGCTATTGAATATCTTGGTTACGATAATAAGAAATTGGAAGTTTTATTATCTCAGATGGTTTCCCTGCTTAAAGATGGTGAACCATATAAAATGAGTAAACGTGCTGGAAATGTTATTTTAATGAGTGATATAGTTGAAGAGATTGGTTCAGATGCTCTTCGTTTTATTTTCGCTTCTAAGAAAAGTGATACAGCATTAGAGTTTGATCTTTCTGAGTTTCAGAAGCAGGATAGTTCAAATCCTATTTTTTATATTCAATATGCGCATGCACGTATTAGTACAATTCTTTCAAAATCTACACTTAGTGAAAAAGAGATTGAAGAGAGTTCATTACAAGGGCTTGATGAAAATGCAGATATTTTGTTGTTTGATGCGTTAGTTTTACCAGAAGTAATTGAAGATGCATTTAGATCCCGTCAAGTACAAAAACTTACTGATTATTTAAAGGCACTTGCTGCATCTCTTCATAAATTTTATTACGATGTAAAAATTATTGGTAGTGAAGATGAAGCAAAGCTTCTTAAAGTTTTTATGTTGGTAGCTCTTTCTATTAAAACAGGGCTTGGACTACTAGGTATAGAAGCTCTTGATAGGATGTCTAAAGAGGATTCTTAGTGTAATAGTTCAGAGTTTTTTAACTCTGGGTAAAGTTTTATAACTTCTTGAGAAGATCTCTTTGGGATCTGAATAAGAATCGGATTTTTTTCTTGATCAAGCCACTCAACAATATCAGATAATTTTTCATATTTCATTGAAGTACATCCTGCTGTTCCAACATCTTTACCTTTTTCAACATGTAAAAAAATACATGAGCCCCTTTGTGGTGTTGCTGTAAAATTATGTAAAACTTCTACCCCTAATTTATATTGATCATCTTTTCTTTTCATAGTTTCAAAACTGATTGGTTTGTTTTTTTTTGGCATAAAAATGATTTTATTGTAAAGATCTGAATTACTATCATCAACACATATTAGATTTTCTGATGTAAATGTATATGGAATTTTTAATTTTTTATTACGAGCATATCCAAAACCTGTACCCAATTTAAATATCCCAGCAGGTGCTTTTTTATCACCTTCATACTTTAATGGTTCAGCTTTTTTTTGTTCTAGCATATGTATTCCAAGTCCCCATCCTAAGCCATTTTTGCCAAGATTTACTGCTATTTTTTCAAAAATCTTTTTTCCATTTTCATAGCATATCATTTGAGCTTTTGGTGTTTGAAAGTCTTCTGCAACTACCAAAATAATTTGCTGAGAAGCATGTAAGAATATTGAAAAAGATAATGTAATTAAGAAAGTTTTTATCATAATGTATGTTACTATTAGTAAGATATGAATTAAATTAAAACATGGAAAAATTGATGAGTATTCAGATACGAAAAGCTACAGAAAAAGACTCTCCATTTTTAGCGCAGATGATTTTGTTGAGTTCAAGAGCTGGAAAAAAAGACGGAATCTTTGATTTGATTTTTGGAACTAATGATCAGGCGGTAATTCTTCCAAAGATTGAAGCTTTGACTAAGACCACAGCTAAAGCTCACTGCAATTACAATAATTTTCTTGTAGCAGAGATGGATGGTAAACCTGTTGGAACATTATGTAGCTATGAACCTCGTATCTCAACAAAGGATGCTTTTGTAGATGCTCTTAAAGAGATTGGCTGCGAAGATAGTTGTGAAGATGCCCTTGATGTTATGAAGTGTTGTGATTTTGGTTTAAATAATAGAACTCTTATGTTTGATTATATGGAAGAACTTGAAGGCTTTATAGATATCGGTGTTTTAAAAAGTTTAATGACAAAATCGTTGTTAACTGCAAGGTTGAAAGGTTATAGAATAGGTCAAACATTGGTTGAAATTGGTTCTCTTGAGACTATCATGTTTTATAAAAAACTTGGATTTAGAGTTGTTGAAGAAAAAGAGTGTGAACTTTATAAAGAGAAGTTTGGTCGAGCTGGACAAGTTCTTCTTGAGATAGATTTTTAGGAAAGTTTATCGAACATTCTGCATTATCACTTCTTCCATCACTGTTAGCCATTTTTTTAGCGCTTCTTACTCGAAGTGTTAACCTTTCTTTGTTATCCGGAACATTGCTAGGTTTATTTTTTCTTAATGATTTTTACATTGTACATACTTTTGAAGCAACTTTTAGTTTATTTTATAAGTTATTAACAACTGCTTGGATTGTTAAAACACTTGGGTTTGTTCTTTTGGTTGGAGCAATCATAGCATTAATTGAAAAAAGTGGAGGAGTCGCTGGCTTTATAGATTATGCGCTACATAAAAGATCTTTTGTTAAATCTTCAAGATCAGCTTTAATGCTTAGTTATGTACTAGGCATAATTATTTTTATTGAGACATCTATTACAGCACTGATTTCTGGTGCGGTTGGTAAACCATTTTGCGATAAATATAAAATCCCTCATGCAAAATTAGCATTTGTATGTGACTCGACATCGGCACCAATAGGATCATTAGTAATATTTAATGGATATGGTGCATTACTTTTGGGCTTGATTACAACACAAGTTTCCGAAGGGATATTACAGGTAAATAGTTTTTCACTTTTATTAGAAGCTGTAATTCTCAACTTTTATGCATTAAGTGCATTGGCAGTTGCATTTTTGTATATATGGTTTTCTTTTGATATTGGACCAATGAAAGATTTGGTATTTAAAAAATCTGAGAATTATTTTGAACAAAAACCTCAAAGTATGTATCTCATGCTTTTACCAATATCTTTAATGTTAGTTTTGATTTTTGTATTTTTATATATAACTGGCAATGGTGAAATTTTAAAAGGAAGTGGATCAAGTTCAATTTTTTACACTATGTTGAGTGTGCTTATTTTTATGTTTGTTTATTATATTTCGACTAAAAGTATGCAAGTAGGTGAATGGTTTAGTACAGCTTATGTTGGTATAAAAAAATTATTTTCAGTCTCTATTATTTTAATTTTTGCATTTTCTATTGGTGAAGTAACGACACAACTTAAAACAGGGATGTATCTTGCTTCATTTGCAAGTGAAAATCTTGATGTAGTGTTTTTAGCAAGTATAATATTTTTACTAAGTAGTGTGATCTCTTTTTCTACAGGAACATCTTGGGGAACATTCAGTATTATGATCCCAATAGCATTACCAATGGCAGTAGGTATGGATGCAAATATTGCATTAGTTGTTGCTGCAGTAATCTCTGGGGGGATATTTGGAGATCATTGTTCTCCAATTTCCGATACCACAATTATATCTTCCATGGCAGCGGATTGTGATGTTATTGAGCATGTGAAAACGCAACTACCTTATGCTCTTATAAGTGGTTGCATAGCATTTATTTTGTTTTTTCTTTTTAGTTACTTTGGATAAAAAAAGAGATTAGATCTCAAGAACTTGGTTGATAGAATAACGTAAATCTTCATCTAGGTTTTCCATAGAGCTCAACATCCACCTCAAATATCCTGAGTCTGAACTTGCTACTTCCGCTAAAGATTTTCCTTTATATTTTCCAAAGCGGAAATTTTTGACAAGAATTGGAGTATTAGTTAGATCAACCATTTTATCTACTGGATTTTCATTTGGGTATTGCTCTACTATCAGATCTTTTAATTTAGAAAGTAGAAGTTTTAAAACTAATACATCTCCAATCGCATCATGCGCTTTTACTTCAATATGAAGTGCATCAGCTTCTTTTTTTTCTTCTTTATATAGTTCAAATTTATAACGAAAGTATTGTAATCGATGTGCATCCTCATCTGGAAGGATATGTTTAGCAACACGTAATGTGTCGATAACTTTCATCTGAGTTTGAAAACCCTCTTTTTCAAGCATTCCTAGATCAAAAGGAGCATTATGGATTATTAAATAGTTCTGGGGAGTATTAAGCTCAAGTAGTCTTTTATAAGCATCTGTTTCAATACAATGAGGCTTTCTTTCAATCATCTCAGGAGTTATCCCATGTACTTCCATAGCACCGTAGCTAATAGTTTGATCTGTTGAGCAAAGTTCATTATGAACTTCAATCTCTTTTCCATCAAGTACAATATATCCAAGTTGAATAACTCTATCAGCTTCTGCAGCACCAGTTGTTTCGGTGTCTAAAAGTATATATTTTTTTGACAATCTGATTCCTTTAGTTTTGAACTTTATTTTTATATTGAACTTTAAACTCTTGTGTACTTTGTGGAGATAGTGAAACTTCAAACTCCACAAAGTTTCCTTGAGTTCTTTTATAAGCTACAGAACTTTTGATTTTATCTCCACTGCTGTTTGAAAATGGAACATAAAGTAAAATCGTTTTGTGTTCGTTGGAAGAATTATAAAGTTTGTATTGAATTTCATTGTCATGATATGTTGATCGTTTATCGCGTCTTAGAAGTGTTTGTGTTACTTTAAGGTCAAAATTTTTCCCAATTTTAAGAGACAGAGGATTTTTTTTAGGTGTGTGGTCAATGTGTGTTTCACCCAAGAGGATATTTGTGTTAGATGATTTAGAATAGGTGCGTATTATCCCCTTTGGAAGAGGTACTTTTAGTTGATCAAGTTCTATAAATTGTTCAACATCTTTTTTGATTTGACCACTAAAATAGTTTGGATGATTTAAATATACTGAGTATCTCCACTTGTATTTTACGTCAGATAAATTGAGAAATAAAATTTGAGTTTGTTCATTGTTTGAGAGATTTACTTTAAAAGGTATGGAGTAAAAATGATATCCATTTTTAGGTTTGTGTACAACTTCTGGTGCACTAGTTGCTACTTTTGCTAAAGTTCGCATTATCGTATAGTTTTCTTGATACTGCTTAGCTCTGTTAATATCTCCAGCTAATAAGAAAAGTTTTGTATCTTTAAATGCCTTACCTGAGCGGTTGTCAATGTTAATCCAACCTGATAAGCTTGCAGTTTCTTTGTTTAGATTTAGAACATAATTACTTTTCCAAGAGATTTGATCTATAAGATAATCTATATCAATTTTTGAATCTATATTTTTGTTGGTTTTGACATTCCAAACTAAAGAAGGTTTTGTAATAAGTTCACTAGGAATATTGGAAAATATGATAAAGTCATTTGCTACTGAGATGATTATATCGTTTAATTGAATGAGAGAGTCTTCTCTATCGCTTGAGAGTAAAGTACCTGAGATGATTTCAAACTCTTTAGAGTTTTTTAGAACTTTCGCCTGAATATCTTTTCCAATATGAGCTTGGAGTAGTTTGTCTCTTGTAAGTTTATCAAAGCGAAATTGCTGTGAGTAAAGTGTTATTTCTTCAGGTAAAGATATGTTGACAGATTCAGTATTGATACTTGAAGCAACATCTTTGTAAACGATTTGAGTCTCATTTTCATGAAGAGTTACTTGTCTTGTTTCATGTACAAGTCCAAGGTTTGAATTGTATACTATAAGAGAATTATCAATATTTTTCGAATCAAGGGTAAGTGCATAGATTAAAGAGAAAGAAAAAAAATTGAAGAAAAAAACCGCTTTGAGTATTGGCATAAAAACTCCTTGTGATATATGGTACACTATCAAAAAAAATAGCAGGTAACGGTTTATGTCTAAGATTTTGATTTTTTTTATTATTTTGTTTTCAGCTCTGCAATCGTATGAAATTAAGCAAACACCCATAAAGTTTTCTCAAAAGAGAGTTGAATTAACTAAGCAATATATTCGCCAGCATTATGGACTGAAAGTTGAAGACATTAAGATAACTCCACAAATTATTTTAATTCATTATACAGCTATCGAGGGTTTTAAAAAATCACTAGCAAGATTTGAATCAGAGACTCTTCCAAATGATAGGCCGGATATAAATAAAGCTGGTTCATTAAATGTTTCAACTCATTTTATGGTTGAGCGTGATGGAACAATACATCAGTTGATGCCACTTAATTATATGGGACGGCATGTGATTGGTTTGAACTTTAACTCTATTGGAATAGAAAATGTAGGTGGGGAAGGTTTTGTAGAGAACCTTACAGTGGAGCAATTACTTGCTAATATTTTTTTGGTAAATTATCTCAAAAAGAGGTTTGAAACTATTGAGTATGTAGTTGGTCATCATGAATATAGATGTTTTGAAGATACAGAGTTATGGCTTGAGAAAGATGACGGCTATAGAACAAAAAAATTTGATCCAGGTCCAAGCTTTATGCGTGATTTACATGCGAATATAAAAGGTTTTAAAAAGGCACCGTGTGATTAGCTCTCCAATTGTTTATTTGCTTACACTTGCTTTAGTGGCAACTTTTTTTTCTTTACTTGAAAAAAGAACTTCTTTGAAAGTTTTTGATTATGTCCCAGCGGTAGTAATGATTTATGCAAGTAGTATGGTTTTAGCAAGCTTAGGGGCTTTTGATTATAACGAAGAAGTGAATAAAATATATTCTCTTACAAAAACAAATCTTTTACCGGCAATGCTTTTTCTAATGCTTTTACAAGTTGATTTAAGAAGCTTTGTGAAACTTGGGAAATCATTACTCACTTCTTATGTTCTAGCACTTTTTTCACTTGGACTAGGATTTATTCTAGTTGCATACCTTTTTGCGTTTGACAAAGAGATGGCATCTGCTTTTGGAGCACTGGCTGGAAGCTGGACAGGTGGAACAGCAAATATGATAGCAGTTGGATCAGCTCTGGAAGTACAACAAGAGGCTTTTGGATACGCTTTGATAGTTGATAGTATAAATTATACTTTTTGGGTTATGTTTTTGTTGTTCTTGGTTCCATTTGCCAAATTCTTTAACCAGTTTACTCAAAGTGAACATACAACTAGATATCAGAGTGATATAGGCTGTGCTTGTACTGTTGGAGCAAAAAAGTATTGGTTATTGATAGCTTTGAGCTTGCTTGTCTCATATCTTGCTCAGACATTAGCTTGTGAGTTTAGCTTTATCAATAAGACCACAACAATTGTTCTTATAGCAACTCTTATGGGTGTTATAGGATCTTATACGAAACTAAGAGAATTAAATGGTTCAAGTGAAATAGCAAACACTATGCTTTTTATCATTGTGGCACTTATAGGTTCTAAGGCAGTATTTGATTCTTTTTCCAATATTGGGGTATATATATTTGCAGGTTTTAGTATTTTGTTGATACATGCTTTTATTATGTTTTTGGGTGCTAAGTTTTTCAAACTTGATCTCTTTTCTGTAGCGGTTGCATCACTCTCAAACATAGGTGGAGTCGCTTCCGCACCAATTTTAGCTGCAGCATACAATAAATCATTAGTAAGTGTTGGAGTATTAATGGCGATAATGGGATATCTTATTGGAACATTTGCAGGGCTTTTCATAGGAAATATTTTGATAGGTATCGCAAGATGAAAATAGTAAATATTGAGATTACACATGAAGAAATACCACTCAAGAAACCTTTCATAACAGCGTTAAGACGTGTAGACAATGTTGAGTTTGTACGTGTGAAAGTTCAATGTGATTCAGGTTTATTCGCTTATGGTGAAGCTCCAGCTACAAAAGCGATTACCGGTGAAGATTTAGATGATATTCAAAACTCTCTAGAGCTTATAAAACCTAGATTACTTTTAAAATCTATTGATGAAGCTCTTGAAATTTTGCATGCAAGTAGTATTGGGACTAGTGCAAAAGCTTCTCTTGATATGGCATTCGTTTCTATATTGGGAGAAAAAAATAATCAAAAGCTATTTACTTATTTAGGTGGTAGTACGTTGAGTTTTTTACAAACAGATATAACAATTAGTTTGAATAATCAAAGAAAAATGCTTCAAGATTCTATTGATGCTTACAATGATAAATGTGAAATTTTAAAAATTAAACTTGGTTCTGACATAGATCATGCAATAGCTGTTACCCATGATATAGCAAAGAGTCTACCAGATGCAAAGCTTTTAATTGATGCAAATCAAGCTTGGAATTTTGATAAGACGACCAAATTTATAGAAGCAATGAAAGATATTTCAATAGAATTGATTGAACAGCCAGTCCCAGCAAAAGAGATAGACTCGTTGAAAAAAATAACACAACTATCCCATATACCTATTTTGGCAGATGAAGCAGCTTTTTCACTAGAAGATGTGAGACATATTATCCAAACACAATCAGCGGATATGATAAATATAAAGTTAATGAAATGTGCAGGAGTTACAAAAGCTGTAGAGATCTTAGAATATGCAAAAGAGCATAAAGTCTATTGTATGCTTGGATCAATGCTTGAAGGTCCTTACTCTATAAATGTAGCTTTACACTTAGCAGTAGCATATAAAGATGTGATTAGATATATTGATCTAGATAGTCCATTGCTGTATAGAGATAAAGTGAATGATTTAGATTTTGAATTTGATCACTCATATATAAGATTAAAGGAGTAAAGATGAAGAAGAAAACAAAAATATTAGCGACTATTGGACCAGCTTCTGAATCAGAAGAGATGATTGAAAAGTTGATGAGATCTGGTGTAAATGTTTTTCGTTTGAACTTTTCACATGGTACACATGAATATCACTCCGAAGTTTTGCAAAGAATACGAAATGTTGAAAAAAAGACAGGGATATTTGTCGGAATTTTACAAGATATATCTGGTCCAAAAATTAGGATAGGAAAACTTGTAAGACCATTTGAACTGAAAGCTAAAGATATTGTTGAACTTGTGTATGAAGAGATTTTAGGGATACAAGTTCAAGAAAATTATTACCAGACATGTATAAATCAACCAGAGATCTTATCCCAACTTAAAGTTGGTGAAGCAGTCTATCTTTATGATGGAATGATACGTACAAAAGTGATAGCATGTAGTGAAACAAGTGTTCAACTTGAGGTTCAAAATCCTGGAAGGCTCTCTTCAAAAAAAGGTGTAAATTTTCCAAATACACGTTTAGGGATTAATATTATTACTCCTAAAGACAAAGTGGATATGTTGTGGGGAATTGAAAATAATATAGATTTCATGGCTATCTCTTTTGTACAACATGCAGAAGATATGAAAGAGGCAAGAAAAATTCTTAAAGAAAAAAAAGCAAATATTCAGCTTTTTGCAAAAATAGAAAAGTTTGATGCTGTAGAAAATATCGATGAGATTTTAGATGAGAGTGACGGATTGATGGTTGCCCGTGGAGATTTAGGGATTGAGGTGCCATTTCATGAAGTTCCATCTTTGCAAAAAATGTTGATTGCAAAAGCAAATGAAGCTTCAAAGCCAGTGATAACTGCAACTCAAATGCTTTTATCTATGACAACAAATGAGACTGCAACACGTGCTGAGATAAGTGATGTGGCAAATGCAGTTTTGGATGGTTCAGATGCTGTTATGCTTTCAGAAGAAAGTGCAGTTGGACAAAATCCTGTTTTAGCTGTACAGACTATGATGCAGACGATTCAAGGTGCTGAAAAAATATATCCATATAATAAGTATTCTGTTTTTGCAATCAAAGATGCAACTGATAGCATTAATGAGTCTGCTGTTCGCCTTTGTGAGGATATTGATGCATGGGGTATTTTAGCGATGACATCTTCAGGTTCATCTGTTAAAAAACTTTCCCGTTATCGCCCAAAAAGAGATATTT
>Ga0181572_10001332_pt1 | contig 17892 bp, 18 predicted proteins | sample 101ome_26_FD_133004 | JGI IMG/M metagenome (GOLD analysis project Ga0181572, IMG submission 133004) | Coastal salt marsh microbial communities from the Groves Creek Marsh, Skidaway Island, Georgia - 101408AT metaG (megahit assembly) | ecosystem: Environmental > Aquatic > Marine > Intertidal... | reverse complement strand
TGAAAAATTGCCATCATCAGAAATTAAAAAAATCTCATTAGCGGCCTTGGGGTGAAGAGTGCAAGTAATAATAAAACTTACTAAATTATCAATAGCTATTAACAATCTGGCATTATTCACAGCACCCAATGGCAAACGAAATATAATTTTAGCTCCCGCCCATTGAATCAATCTACCAAAGTTGCCAGGGGCATTATTTCCATACACTAATGGCGGACGAATAATAACTACTTCTAAACTACTATTCTTAGCCAATTTTAGTAAGCCCTGCTCTGCCTCATACTTACTGACCGCATAAGGTTCTTTCGGATTGGGGATGTCAGTTTCCAAACTCTCGAAAGTAGGTGATTTTTTCCTAACGAGTGGCAGAAGCTCGACATCTGAAGATTTCAATGTATTGATAATCGCTGACCCAATAAAACCAGATACACCTGTTAAAGCTATTTTCATTATTAAATTAAAAGCAGGAAAAGTTTAAGTTTGAATACTTAAAAAAGTATATAGAAATATCACTGCTAGTCTTTTAGTTTCGATAATACTCTTTATCGATAGTTGAATACTTTTCGGAAAACATAGTATAAAACACTACTTAAATCTTCTCCATACTAAATCAAAAAACTTTGGAATAATTCTCACAGAGACCAGGACAAAGGAAGAAAAAATACCTTGAGTTGATAATGATAAACTCATTTCTTTTGAAGAAATATAGCTAGCTTTAAATCCAGAGGTACTGACCCCACCAACTCTCATACGCACATAAACATCATCAACCACCAGAAAATTACATTCGTGCACAAACAACGACCTTACAAACCAGTCAAAATCAGATGCGATAAGATAATTAGTTCGATAATAACCAACTTCTAAGTAGGTCTCGCGCTTTATAAAAGCGCCTGGATGGGGTGGCATAAAACCAAATCTCATTTTCCAGGGCTTGAAATTTTTAGATGGAAAGTGCCTAACTGGACTATTAAGATCTTTTGGATGAATAAAATCCACTCCACCTAATATCAAATCTATTTTTTCATTATGAGAAAACAAGTCAGAGACCCGAGACAAGACATTGGAATCCATATAAAAATCATCTGAATTCAATATACTAATAACATCCCCTGTAGCAATTTTCAATCCTTTGTTCATAGCATCGTAAATTCCTGAATCCGATTCAGACACAAGGTGCGTAATATGTGTGCGATACTGTTTAATTATATCTAACGTCCCGTCAGTAGACCCTCCGTCGATAATAATGTACTCAACTTCATCGTAATCCTGAGAAAGTACTGATTTAATCGCACTTTCAATATAACAACTAGAGTTAAAACACACGGTAATTACGCTAATCAACATAAGTATTTCCTCACTCCTTTAAATAGCAAAAAGAATACTATGAAGACAATAATTAAAAAGACAAAATTAAAGGTAAATGTCACTTGTTATTGATTTTGTAGCCAAGTGAACGAACAGAACGTTTTGTTAAAAAAACAATATTCTTATATATATGAAATAATGTAGAAAGCCTTGGAACTACAAACCTTTGTCTCCAAGTAGCATTTAATACCTCAATTACTTCAATTTCACTATTCGCACCATACAGATAGGCAAAAACTGAGGCTCCGTGCATACCATCCCTAACAGTCTTACTTTTTGAGCCGAAAACAATTAACCGGCAAGCACTTCTGTTCAGCTTAGCACTACTTAAGCGGCGCCTAATACGGTCACTATTAGACATTCCCGGGTAATTTTCTTGTGGATATTGCAAAAAAGTCGGGCTATTACTATTAAGAAATGCAAGATGAGGACTAGATTGAATATCAACTCTCTTAAATAAAGTAAATATCCTTCCTATTACTTTTCGCTCGATAAAACTGTAATGGCAAAGTAACTCCGACTTGTGCCTTAAGACAGGTTTTTTAAACCTTGTAGCACTATACACTTGAAGTGCAAAATCTCCAAACAATCCAGACGTGTCGATACCGTCTAGATTAAAAATAGACTCACTAAAAAGATTAAACAACTCAAAGAAATCATCGGTTGACAAATCAATCCTAATACTGTCCAGATGCACATGTATGGATTCCCCCAAATTGTCCTCTATTCTAAAATCTTTTAGGGATTTGAAAGAGGGTAATTCAGCCAATATTAAAACTGCCGGATTGCTCATCAATACCTCTTAAACTTAATATAATTTTCATAAATCAAACCCCATTTTTTATCTTGCACTAACCTTATAAGAGCGTTGCTAAACCTAAAGAAGACCAGTTCAAGCAACGATAAAACCTCGCCTTGGTCAGAATTGCGCATCAAAAAAACAACTCTTTTTCTATAATAATCATCAACTATACCTTTTTTATCCAGGATAACGTGAGACAAGATATGCACCAACTCCACTTCATTGGAAAGTGTGCGAACCCTTCCAAAAGGTGTATCTCTAGAAACACACCCATCATAAGATAGATTTTGTATAGTTTTATCAATCGGAACCCAATAATTTACAATCGTATCACCAAGCAGAGTAGTGTGTAAACTACGGTGGATAATTGAAGAAATACAATCAAAATGCAGATCAAGTTCTTCATTTATAAAATGCACATGCGGTCTAGATCCGTACAAATATACGTTCACTAAATGACTATCAACCCTCTTCTTGAAAGCGCAACTTTGAAAAAATCTTTCCAACTTTTTAAAGACTTCTGGTCGAACAAGAAGATCTATATCGTCTGATACCGATGATTGCTCAATTACGTCATATTTCCGTAAAAATAGAACATCTTCAAGAGGCTCGACAAAATTAGCAAAATCGGTTAAAAATTTTCGCCTTTTCTCTAATTTGTCGATCATGAGTTGTTCTTATACCCCTTTAATTTATGACCGGCGGTAATAAAAGCGGCCGAAATAGCTCGAAATTCATCTAATGAGAGTTCAAACCTTCCTGAATCAGTCTGTATATGGATTGACTGACTTCCGCCTTCATTGGAAGGGTCGTTCAACTCAATAACAACTTCTCTAGAGCTTATAATTTTTCGACCTAATATTTTAGCAATCTCTCCCATATAACAACCCTATTATAAAAAAATCCACCTAAAACAAGCGCCTCATCAGAAGCGCAACACTTTTCTTTAGCGCCCATATCGGCCCAAATCCTCTAATACCTCTTTTAAGTTCGGCAACTTTGAGCTCAAATTCATAATCAGGGAGCATGTTTTTTGGCTCTCGAAGCTTATCAGGGCTTGCATAATGCATTCGAACTTCTTTATCGGGAGAATTTTGGTCAGACCTAAAATCACTCTTAGTATGCGTTGAGCTTAAACCTATACCGACATTATTCACCAAGGTGATAGACGGTATTACACAAAGCATATTTTGCGTCAATCTAGTAAACATCCACTGGTAATCCCAAGTATCGATTTGGCCAGATTTAACCCCTTGGAAGTTCCGAATGCGGAACAAGGCGTCAAATGTAAAATACATTTTTCTGCGTAAATTTTTTTTAAGCTCTGGAGAATTGTCAAAATTTTTCATTGATTCATCGTACAAATTCCACGCACGACGCCAAGATCCCCAGCCCCATATACTGCCAAAATTAGAAAATAAATAGTCATGGGGTGTATCGTAACTCCCCAATGTATTGGATCCACATATTTGTGCAACTCTCGCATCATTTCTATATGTTTCCAGCATGCTTTCCATAAAGGGGAAAAATTCTATACTTGGATGACAATCATCCTCAAGAATAATACCCTCTTCCTCATGTTCGAAAAACCAATCTATAGCAGAACTCACCGCTTTCCTGCAGCCATGATTACTATCTAGAGCGCGCAAATGCACTTCATCCGAAAACTCGATAGTTTTAACTAGCTCTAGCACACTTAGTACCTTCTCTTGGTCGGTCTGGCTATTTTTAGCCCCATCAATCGATACATAAATTTTGGAGAATTTGCCATAAGAAGATAGGAGACTTAATAACTGTTTTGTCAAATCCGCTCGATTGTACAAAAGCAGTAATACAGGTGTATTTATTTTGATATTTTGATCCATAAGTAATTAAATAAAATTTTTACCAAAGTAGTTAACGAAAGCAGTATGGTTTTCAATTTTGAACCGATTTTCATGTTGGAATGGATGGTGTTATATAAGGGCATTAGAGAGCGCATATATACCATTTTTACCGCAAGGGAATATGCTTCAATTAAATCAAAATTTCGTGCACCGCCTTTTCTGATTCTTTTTTGTTTAGAGCAGTCCTTACACGCTTGTTTAAAATATTTCACCCTGTTCTCTAAGCTATACCTTTCTGAAAAAATATTTACAAAATTTTCTTCCGCAAGTTTAAATTTCTCTTCATTTAACAACAACTCATTTATAAGAAAAAACAGGTCTTCTTTATTTTTGGCAATGGGAAGCTCCCCCATTGGGAAGCTCAAATGGTAACCAGCAAAATCATCAGATACGCACAAAACACCAAGAGCGCCAACTTCAAAAACTCTAGACTTTAATTGCCATACTGGGTACTCTGTCTCGATTACCGAAGAAAAAGGAAGGAATTGCTTTAGGTTGCTCGATACAGGTGAGCCTGAACTAAGATTTAACACAATCTTGGCACGTCCAATCATCTCTTTCAGCTCTTCATCGGAAGTGGAAAAATCAGGATGGAAGACGTTAATTTTTTTCTCTAATAAATAATCAACCACTTTTTTTCTCTCGCCTTTTAATAAACCAAAGAATAGAACATCTATGTCTTTGACACGATGCCCTCCTCTTTCTGGCTCTCCTCTCATTAATTCAAAAGATGGAAAAAAATCTATTGCCCTTATTCCAATCAATTTATACCTCTCAACAGAAAGTGGGAAAGTCAGCATAGCGTCAACAAAATGATAGATCTTCCGATTAATATCGTGAAACCTATCGTCATCCATGCCCATGCCAAAGCTAATGCAGTCCAACTTAAGACAGATATTATTTATATCTGATGGAGACAAAAGCAAACTAAACTCAAGATCAAAGATGGCATAATCCACATCATGCAGACTATATTCTTCAAGTAAATGATCTATCCAGAAACTATTCGAAAATGTCAAATTCACTGATTTGAAAAAGCTATTAATATAAACAACTTCTATATTTTCAAAAACAGCCTCCAAATAAGAAATCAAAAACGGATGCCACCTAGAGTAGCACTTAGAAAATAATACGCACTTACTCATAGCTGCTCCACATTCCCACCTTTTCGTAAGACGCTCAGCTCGTCCGAAAAACCAAAAACCCTGCCGGACAATATCTCAATAGGGCAATTGGGATATCGCCTTACCGTCGCCCTCTCAGAAATATATAATTTTCGACCAAGCCCTTTGCCGCAACTCAAAAAGACAGATGAAAAGTAACCTAGAATATTGTCATTAGCCATATCCCCGTCTCCAATAGACACATCTTTAAACGCCTTTGTTTTCCTTAGCGTGGATGCGAGTAATTTAGCCAAAGAAGTAAATCTTGGGTGCGGCCTAATGACACATGTTTCAAACTCTCTTAGCATTAACAAATCCAAAACATCCAAAACATAATCTTCGACCATTTTCTGTGATACTGGGCCTAATATCACCAATGTCTCAACATCTGTAACTCCATTCTTACCATTGTTATTTTTCTCACCAATATTGTTCAATAATATCACATCTTCTTTGTAAAGATTCTCAAGGCAAAATGCATAAAATGGGTCATTTGTATAATGCAAATCAACAAAGCCTCTGGGAACATACGATGTCGAATTGATAAAATAACTCTCATAGTAGAAGTCTTTAAAAATTAAATATTCAAATAACCCCTCTAGCCAGTTCTTTATTTTTTTCTTTACTAAACTGTTACCACTTTCAGGCTGACCCCCCTTAAGCAAAGATAAGATTTTAAGTTTAAATTCAGACTCTTGTAGCTCTGCTTGCAAGAATTTTTTATCTCTAAATAAAAACACTGGCAACGACATCTGGAGGCCGATTAAACGCACATGTTTAAATTTATTTATAACAAGATGCGTTATATATTTTGAATAAAATGGCTGCAAACTCTGAACATAGCAAACATCTACTAAGCCAACAGACTCAAGCGTGACTCTTATTTTTTTCGACATTCGAAACATGTTTAAAGATGGGCGCATCTCAAACTCATCAATTTCGATAATGCGCAAACACCCTCTCTGACTTAGCCTTTTCCTAAGTCTGGATTGATAGTCTGCCCGAATCCCGTTTTTCGGGACGATCATGCAATGAGTCTCATCCGTATTCTCTGAAATTCCAAATTCAAGGAAGTCGCATACAATATAGGGTGCGGGCAAAATATACAAATACACCATCTGAACACCTAGACTTTATCGGTAAAATTAGCACGAGCTAGAGAGTTAAATACCGAACGACTATTGTTAATTAGCTCACTATAACTTCCGGCTTCAACAATTTCACCTTGATCAATAACATAAATGTTGTCCGACGCCATGATAGTGGATATTCTGTGCGCGATAACAACAACTGTAATCTCTTTAGAAATTTTCTCAATACTTCGCTGGATTTTTAGCTCAGATTCAGTGTCCAGCGCACTTGTTGCTTCATCCAAAAATAATATATCCGGGTGTTGAAACATTTCTCTAGCAAGAGCGAGACGCTGCCTCTGCCCTCCAGAAAGAATAGCGCCTCTCTCTCCAACAATGGTATCAAGACCGTCTGGCAAAGACCTGACAAACTGATCTATGCTGGCAAATTTTAGAGCATCATAAATCAACGCATCGTCCACATTATTTTGTTCTATACTTACAACCACATTCTCACGAATAGTGCCCTCAAAAATAGCTGGACTCTGAGGTACGTAACCAACTCTACAAGAAAAACTCTCTCTATCAACATCTTGGTAGCCAATGCCATTATATTTCAGCTGACCTGCCTGAGGACTTAGTGAGCCAAGCATGATCTTCATCAAGGTGGACTTACCCCCTCCAGATCGACCAACCAAGCCTACAAACTCCCCTTTTTTTATTTCTAGATTTACACTCTTAAGCGCAGTTGAATTAGTATTTTTATACTGAAAATCAACATTTTTAATACTTATAGCAATTGGCCCTTTTGGGACAATAGACTGACCACATCTGTTTTTAAATTTATTTTCTGAAGCGGTTAGGCGAGCGGCTTCTATTTTCTCTAAACTTCCAATATGCTCAAATGTATTTTGTAAACTATTTTGAATTGCCAAAGCAGAAGTTGTGCTTTTATAAAAGAACAGCAATGAAGTCATAATTATTGCCAAATCTGCCGAGAAATATGCCACTTGAATTATAATAACTGAGCTCAAAGCAATGATACCTAACGGCTCCTTCAATGCGTGCGTGAGCCCTCCCAGAGTTCCCACGAGGCGCTGGAGTTTGGAAGCAGCACCAGAGAGGCTAGATACTTCTTTGTCAAAATTTCTCATACCATTTCTAATTACAAGGTAGTCAAAATTCTGAAATATTTCAATAAATTTTCGGGTCAAAAGTTCATTTTTATTTACTAACAATCTCGAGTAATCTCTAACTTTTTTAGCGATCACCCTCAAAAATAGAAGTATAAAAACGCCGGATATGGCTCCAAAGATTGCAAAATTTGGAGACAGTAAAAAAGCAAATAAAAAATAGACGAAGAAACTTAATATATGCGATGCAAGCAAATTTAAATGGTAAAAACCAATAATAGCCTTACTGTGCTGATCACTCAGAATATTAACGAAAAAACCCGAAGGCTTGGTTGTCACCCACTCCGAACTAGAATGGCGAAACAAACTATATGTCGTATATCGCAATTTATACGAGAGATCGCCCCTAAGTCTCGCATTGAATGCAAGAGCAAGAAAAACAAGCAAACCTTTTAGGGTAAAAAAGATCATCATGGTAACCAATGCGCCAAACAATACATTCTCTATACCCAAGTGATGCGAAATCGATATTATTACATCGCGTGCGATAAGGCCAATAATAGACTCATTCTCAAACTCTCCCAAACCTTCAGAAATTTCTTGAAGTAGTGGAAAAAGTATTAAGATTCCAAAACTTTCTGATATTGATGCAAGAAAACTTAAGAAAAAGCCAAAATAAATTTTTCTACCTAAAAATCTCTTGTAGGCTGAAACGTATGACTTTAAAGACAATTTTACTGAGAAAAGTTAACGCTTAGCAGGCAAAGGGTTGCTGATAAAATCATCATACGCCATCTTCAAGCCCAAACTAAAACTGATCTTAGGGCTCCAGCCACTACTAAACAATCTCTCTACATTTAGCCACTTTCTTGGTGTGCCGCTCGGCTTAGACCCATCAAACTCTATCTCCCCTTGAAAACCTGTTGTTTTTTTTATCTCTTCAACTAACTCTCTAATAGTCATATCCACTCCAGAGCCAACATTAAGAAAATAGCCTGTCGATTTTGTCAATTTTGAAAACTGAGACTTATCCATGCTCATCACATGAATGCATGCATCAGCAAAGTCATCACTAAAAATAAATTCTCTTCTAGTCTCACCCGTTCCCCATACTTTCACGCTCCGGGATTTAGATACTTTAGCCTCATGAAATCTACGAATCAAACTTGGAATTACATGTGAATTCTCGTGATGATAATTATCTCCTAAGCCATACATATTTGTCGGCATCACACTCCTATAATCTATTCCTAATGAGTCCCCGTATTGTCGATTCAAACATTCAACTAACTTCAGGCCTGCTATTTTTGCAATAGCATACGCATCATTAGTTTCTTCCAAATGGCCACTTAGCAATGACTCTTCCGACATTGGTTGCGGAGCAAACTTAGGGTAGATGCAACTAGAGCCTAAAAATAGAAGTTTTTTTACGTTAGACTCAAATGCAGCTCTAATTACATTAATTTCAATACTTAGATTATCTATTAAAAAATCAGCTGAGTAAATTGAGTTAGCGTAGATCCCTCCAACACGTGCTGCAGCTAAATACACCTCATCGATCTCATTCTCTCTAAAAAAAGTTTCTACACTCTCTTGCCTCGTCAAATCAAGCTCATCTCTTGTTCTTGAAATGATCTCTACATCATCGAACTTTTCAAGAGCTCTACATATAGCGCTGCCCGCCATTCCTCGATGACCAGACACAAAAACTCTTCTTACATTTTCCATTTATAAACCATCTTAAAATTAAAAAAATCTTTCCTTAATAATTGAAAAGAGCCTTACACCCAAAAGCCTCAAAAGCCAATATTTTAATTTTATATTTCTAACATGGGTGCTTTTATAAGTATTCACCAGATTTGGATTTATATATAATTGAAAACCTTGTTTAGTCAATTTAGTATTAAAAATCACATGCTCGCACCTTCTTCGCCATGAAGCATCCCTGTGAGAATTATCAATATAGCTGCTTTCACTAAACATTTTTTTCTTATAAATTCCCAAGCCTCCAAATGCTGACTTTACAGGTATCCAGTCAGTATCTTTTTCAATTTTTAACGTTTTCGAAGAAATAGTCGCTCCATATGCTAAATAATGCCTCACTCCATGTTGAACTAGCCAATCATAGGCACTAAAAGGATCTGATGGCATCCAATTTGGATGCCTCAAAGCCCAAAGATCATAATACCCTCCAGGCTGATTAGCAAAAACCGCATCCCACTCAATAGAACTACTCCAGCAAGACTTTATTGCGGCAGGTGTAAGGTCACAATTAACATCATCAAGATCGGAGACTACAACGTAGTCTAGATTATCATATTTTTTATTCTTTACAATAGCTTCAGCATATACTTGCCGACAATAACCGATTCTATCCGGCCTAGATTTAATTTTATCTGCAAGCCTTCCTAACGAAATATACTCAAAATTTTCATTGTTATTTTGGATTTTCTTCAAAATGTCAACCGTATCATCATCACTATCTGACTCAACAATTAGCCAAAATACACTTTTAACACCTAAAAAAGCTGACTCTAGTTTGGCTACAGACTTCTCAACGACATGCGCACAATCCCTGACTGTTCCAACAATCAATATCGACTCTAAATTTAAGTGGTTATTCGAGGTCATAATATAAATTTAGCGATTAACTCCAGCCGGATTCTCGCAATTGATTTACATACTCTTCTAGTTCCACCTTTGGAGACCATCCCAACTCTCTAGTTTTCTGCGTTACTAACATGCCAGATAAGCGGTTTCCTCTTCGCTCTGGTACGTGCTCTATTTCCCCACCAAAAAGTTCAGCAACTTCTTGAATTCTCCATTCTCGGTTATGGCCTATACCATACTCATCTCCTTCGCCATAAAGAGCAACTAAATATAGTCCTTCAACTATATCGCTTACGTGAGTAAAGTTTCTCACCTGAACCCCTGGAAGCACTACTTTTAGAGGAGTATTTCTTTGCATGGCTTCTCGATATATAGCAATAACTGTCGCATAACTACCACTTGATATTTCCCTATCACCATAAACATTATAAAAATATGTGATGGCGTACTTTAAACCAAACCAATCTCCAAGATTTACAATAAATTCTGAATTTGAAGCCTTACTCCAGCCATAAGGTGTTTGAAACCTGCCGGAGTTTTTATCGGAAAATTTAGTACTACTACCAGCATAAATCAACTTTGCACCAGTCTTTATGGCAAATTTTGCGACGTTTAAAGTTCCTTGGTGATTCGATTCACATACTTTGTCAAAATCCTCAAAACTCTGCTCAACTCGAGAATATTCACCAAGGTGGAAAATAACATCTGGAATAAAATCAATCAAAGAAAAAATTTTGGATGTGGATCCAGAAATATATGTCACTCCATCAATGTGATTATTTTTAGTCCCTGATGAATAATCATCCAAACTAACAATATGTTTGTACCCCTTGCACAGCAAATACTCACATAGATGACTGCCAATAAATCCAGCACCTCCAGTAACCAAAATAGAGCTATCTCGATCAATCAACATGCACAATCTCCAAAACAGGCAATGGGAATACCAACTTCTTTCCCGACATTTTTTTCGATTTAACAAAATATTCCCTAAAATGCCACGGCAAAACCAAAATATAATCAGGGTTGCTGGCAAGAACTTCATCTTCTGAGGCCATTGGAATTAATGTTCCAGGCGTAAAGCATTGAAACTTATCAGTATTAATCTCCCCAATCACAGGAAGTAGTTCTGATGTTATATTAAAATACTGTAAAAGCACATTACCTTTTGTAGACGCACCTAGACCCACAACAGTCTTCCCATCTTTTTTTGACTCTTTTAAGAAACCCAGTAATACCTCTCTGGCTTGAACAACCCTCTCTCTAAAATCCTTGAAAGCTGAACCATCTTCCAGGCCTAGCAATTGTTCATTTTTTAAAATTTCATTAATTCTCTGAGTGTTACTAGCATGATTTGATTTTTTTTTCACCACCTCTATCGAAAAACTTCCGCCGTTAATGTTATTAAACTCAACATCTTTAACGCGCAAACCCGCATTATTCATAATCCACATAATCTGCTTCAATGCATAAAATTCTAGATGTTCATGACATATGGTGTCAAATGAATTTGTTTTTAGCATTGACGGTAGGTAGCTTTGCTCAAGTATCCAAATTCCATCATTGTGCAGTACGCTTTCAACTTCTATTGCAAAATTGACAGGATCCTCAAGATCGTAAAACATAGAAAAAGACGTTATAATTTTCGCTTGCACATCTCCTAGACTCCTTCTTATTGCGTCCTTTGAAAAAAAATCTGAAATCAAGCTAATATCGGGTGGATAATATCCAGAATACTTTACTCCCGTTGGATCTATCCCTACCAGCTTATAATGGCCCAATGGATATGCTCTCAGAGTGGTTGCATCATTGCTACCTATATCTAAAATCAGATCTCCATCTTCAAGAATTCCTAAATCAATAATCTTGTCTACTTTTGAATGGAGATGCTGAACCATAAGCGAATTTAGTCCGGAGCGATATCCATAGTTAAGTCCGTACATCTCACTCATATCGTAACTTTGCTTTAGTTGAACTAGGCCACAACCATCTTTAGATGAGCATCTAACTAATTCTATCGGCCCATTAGACACTTTTTGACCTACACTTGATGGAAAGACTCCAGTTAATGACTGTATACCTAGATCGAGAATTAACTCTAATTCTTTCGACTTACACACTCTACATTCACATATTTCTTTATACATTTACACCTCTTTTTTTGGTAAAGTAAAATACTTTATTATCTAACGCATCATTTTCAATAACAGTTTATCCAAATCCTCTGGAACATCAATGGCCAAATTAGATCCGGACAACTCCACCATCTTAACTTTCAGGTCGCTTTCCACAAGCCGCAAAATCTCAATATCTTCAACTTCTTCTAACGGAGTTTTAGAATTAAATTCTGAAAAAAATTGCAGAGCCTCTTTTGGAAAAGCATAAACGCAAATCTGCTTAAAAGCACCCCCAAAACCCTGTGTTTTAGACCCTGGAATCGGGGATCTGCTCATATATAAGCACACCCCTTCGGTACTAAATACCACTTTCGGAACTGTGCGAGAATAATACTCTTGATCATCTGATATTCTCGCATATCCGTTAATTATCAAATTTGGATTCTCTAATGCAGACTCAATCACTTTTTTGATATCACTCGGATCAATAATGGGCTCATCTCCCTGAACATTAATAACGATATCAAAGCCCAAAGTTTGGTTTGCCTCCGCAACTCTATCAGTCCCTGTTAGATTGTCTGATGAAGTTAATATCACGTTACCACCAATATTTTTAATATGGCTTGCTATAGTTTCATTATCGGTGGCGACATATACTTGATCTTTATGAATAGCGGAACAACAATTACTCCACGTTCTTTGGATCATAGTCTTTCCCAAAATATCCACCATAGGCTTGCCCGGAAAACGGGTAGATTCATACCTTGCTGGAATAATAATTCCTATTCGTTTATCTGTTACTATCATTTATCAACTCTTTCCAATCATTCAACACAAGGAATTTTTTTTGTCGACACAACTTCTCTAGCTCTGTAGGTTTGTTCGAAAATGGCGTATACCCCAAAAAATCTACACCAGATTCCAAGGCGACCTCCATATCCGAAATAGAATCTCCAATCATTAAAAAATTCCTACTTGTTTTAGTCTTTTTCACAAACCTTTGGATGGCTGTTGTTTTTGACTGAGGAGAACCAAAAATGTCTATAAAGTAATGATCCAAGTCTTTGTCTCTTAAAACACGCTTAAGTTGACTCTGTTCAGAGCCACTGGCAACAATCGCCCTACCACTAACACAAGAAAGAACGCCTCTAATGCCAGGTGTCTCAGGTGAATACGGATAACAAATATCAAGTTCTTTATTGTATTTATCTAGTATACCGCTCTTAAGTTCTTCAATATTTGCGCCACTATTGACAGTCAAGAATTGATTAAAAAAGACCTCCACATGGTGGAACCTGGATTTTCCAAAATTACTCTTAAAGTACTCCACACACTGAGGGATTCCATTTTTAATCTCTTTAAAGGAGAAGAGTGTTTTCTCCATAGTCTGAATCTTTATATTATTAGAATCTAAAATAACCCCATCACAGTCAAATATAAAAAAATCATACTCGAAAAATCGGCGCATACAATGATCCCTGTTCAATCGGATATGTTGTCGGTGTAAGAGAGGTAATTGTCATTTTTGGCCATTTTTCTCGAGCCAAAAAGAACAATTCTGACATTTCTCTTTGTCTTGAATCCATATAGTCATAACCATCAAAACCGATTAAATAAACTTTCTGATACCCCATCTCTTTAACAGCAGAGATTGCGTAAGCAGCAGTCAAGTCAAATGGTATGGTACACCCATTTATACTTGACTCAAGTTCCCCAAAGTTTACCTCAACCGGAAAATTAATAATCGAATTCTTGTTAATTCCACTGAGTTCAGCATCACTAAATCGAGACACAGGGATAATCGCTTTGCTTTGCCCTAATTGAAAATGAAAGTCATGACCCATCTGTTTTGCGTTATGTAAGTATAAGGAGTAATCAACACTGTCAACTAAACTACTGTGTGCATTATTGACGGAGAACACTGTTGCACCAGATTTTCTAATAAAACTATAGGATGAGTCTAGATATTTAGAAATACTCTGCCCAGAGCCTAGAATAATGGCACCATTTGAAGCCTTAACTTCAATTGAAGATAGTGTGGTGTATTGATCGACTACACCTGCCTTATGCTTAACATCACTGGAGAAAATGTTACTCAACACTTCTTCTTGAAAATTAGACTGATTAGAGAGCTTATGCAGATATTTAATTATCCCTATGTGTTCAGATAGACCGTAATGACTGTCTGTCAAAATTCTTTGAATATATGTTGGGTGTATATTGTATTTTGCAGCTAAAAAATAATGCAGGGAAGGTCCCCATTTCATATCCAATTTCATTGGATGAAAATGTTCTATTGCCAGCTTAGCTACGGGATATAGATCGTATTTTGAATCACTCATCCCTTTCAATTCAGCAATCAATAGCTCTGCTTCTGCGTTTCCTGCCCCTCTGCCCATGCCGGATACCGTGACATCAACGTATTCAACGTCTGCATTCAATGCTGCCATAGTATTTGATAGCGCCAATCCTTTATTATTATGCATATGCACGCCAATCTCGCCTTTCCAATTTTTTTTGAAAATTGAAACCATATCGGTAGTTTGTTTGTCGTTCATATTTCCTAGTGAATCAGCAAAATACATGCAGGAAACTAATCCCCATGAATCTATGCTCTTTAAAACATTTGCAATTTCACTATTAGTTTTCAAAGATACTTGCATCAGATTGACAAACACCTTGTAGCCCAGGGCTGCCAACTCAAAAGCTATCTCTTTAGTTTTTTCAACACTATTAAAATGACACGCAATTCTTACAAAGTCTATTTTAGAATCTTTCGACTCAACAAATAATTCTCTGACCGAGGGTTTTACGTCTTTTTTGGAGTTTAAGATACTGCTAGCCTCCAGCATAACGCCAATAGAGATATTGGCAGGAATGTTAATACTGGTCAAATATTCTTCAGTACAATAATAAGAGGCACCTTTAAATCCAGCTTCTGGATAGTTTTTAAAACCCACTTCGATCATTTCTATACCAGATCTAGCCATGGCCAGAAAATACTCTTCAATCAGATTAGAATCAAAATTCCAATCATTATAATAACCTCCATCACGCAATGTGCAATCCAGTATCTTCACTTCACGCCTCTCTCTTCTCTAAGTAGTAGTTGCACTTGGCATAATATTTTTTTTAAACAACTTTACTCACAGTAATTTGTCGTAGAAAATCCATGACCCCTAACCAACTGATCGCGCTTAGCAGATTTGAAATCCTCCAGCACCATTTCGGATACCAATTCTTGAAAAGTTATTTCCGGCCTCCAGCCCAACTTCCTTTCAGCATTTGAAGGATCTCCCAAAAGTGTCTCTACTTCGGTAGGGCGGAAATAACACGGATCAACTGCAACAATTAACTGTTCATCATTATCTCTCTGCCAGTACCCCTTTTCTTCAACGCCACTCCCTTCCCAACGAATCTCCATCCCAAGTTCTGCTGCTGCTGTATTCACAAAATCGCGCACCGAGTATTGAACGCCGCTAGCAATTACAAAGTCTTCAGGATTGTCTTGCTGTAGCATTAACCATTGCATCCTAACATAATCTTTAGCATGACCCCAATCACGCTTAGCATCTAAATTACCTAAATATAAAGTTTTTTGTAAATCTAAATTAATTCTAGCAATAGCTCGGGTAATTTTTCGTGTAACAAACGTCTCGCCTCTTATTGGAGATTCATGATTAAACAGAATTCCATTGCAAGCGTAAATTCCATAGGCTTCTCGATAGTTAACTGTTATCCAGTAGGCATAAAGTTTGGCTACAGCGTAGGGAGATCTAGGGTAAAAGGGGGTACTTTCCTTTTGTGGAATCTCCTGAACCTCGCCAAACAACTCAGAGGTTGAGGCTTGATAATATTTCACTCTGCCCTCCATCCCTAATATTCGGATAGCATCTAGTATTCTAAGTGCTCCAAGGGCAACTGTATCAGCTGTATATTCTGGAGATTCAAAAGATACGGCAACATGCGATTGGGCTCCTAAATTATAAATTTCATCTGGCTGAACCTCTTGAATAATGCGAACCAGGCTCATGGAGTCCGCTAGATCGCCATAATGCAAAATAAATCTTCTATTGGATTCGTGAGGGTCTTGATACAAATGATCAATGCGCTCAGTATTGAATGATGAAGAGCGGCGCTTAATACCATGAACCTCATAACCTTTATCTAACAAGAATTCTGCCAGATATGCCCCGTCCTGTCCGGTAATTCCTGTAATAAGCGCAACTTTCTTTTTCATCATAATTAAAAACTTTATAACTTTTATTAATTTTAATTCTCTGGAGATGTGGCACTTTTACAAAAGATTCACTCTGCCATAAATATCTTCAAACCTAATAATATCATCTTCGTTCAAGTTTGATCCACTTTGAACCTCAATAACCTCTAACGGGTTTTCAGACTGATTTTCAAGTGAATGCCTAACCCTTTGAGGGATGTAAGTAGACTCCCCCCTTGTTAAGAGTCAGAGTATCATCTCCATTGATTATAGTGGCGACACCACTTACCACAATCCAATGTTCGGCACGCTTTTGATGCATTTGTAATGATAGTTTTGCACCTGGTTTAAAATGCATAAAATAAATCAACTATTTAACTCTTTAGAAGGTGCTTATGCGCCCAATACAATTAAATCTTATGGATTAGATTATATGCATTATTCCAACTGGTGTCAGAAATATCACCACGACCCATTAAATATAAACGAAAATCAATTTGCAAACTATATATTCTAGAGATGGATGGAATTCTATCTATTGCAACTATTCAAAGAAGAATGGCTAGCCTTGGCAATATATTTAACCTGACCAAAAGCAACAACCCAACATAATATTATTCTTGCTAATGACTCACACCATCTCGCTTCACAACCTTTAAGAAGCTAATCCACAATATTTTTATATCAAACCAAAACGATTGACGATTTAAATATTCCACATCTAACGCCACTTTATCAGGAATTGATAACTCATCTCTGCCATTAACTTGAGCCCAACCTGTAATGCCTGGTAACAATTTATCAACACCTTTTTCAGTACGTAGAACAATTAAATCGTCTTGATTAAATAACGCAGGTCGCGGACCTACAAAGCTCATATCACCTTTTAATACTGAAAATAATTGTGGTAACTCGTCCAAACTAGAGCGGCGTAAAAAACCACCAATTGGTGATAAATATGCATCTGGATTATCTAATAGATGTGTAGCTACAGTAGGAGTATCTATTAACATTGATCTAAACTTTGGCATATTGAATATTTCATTATTTGCCCCAACTCTATCAGACCAATATAAAGCCGGACCTTTAGAACTAATAACAACCAAAATAGTTATTAGCACTAACGGAATTAGTAAAATTAAAAATAGAAAAATTGCCAATATTAAATCAAATATTCTTTTCATTTTCTGCAATTTTGCATAACTGCTCATCCATCGTTGTAACAGGATGCCAATCTAATAAATTTCTCGCCTTATTACTATCAATAGTAAGCGAAGAAAATAAGCGCACTGAGTCAGCTTCTTTACCTAATAATTATGCCACAAAAATCATCCAGCTGATAGGAACAGGAAGTAATAATGCTTTTTTATTAAATGCTGTAGCAATTTTTCTTAATAATTGCGTTGTTGAAAAATTGCCATCATCAGAAATTAAAAAAATCTCATTAGCGGCCTTGGGGTGAAGAGTGCAAGTAATAATAAAACTTACTAAATTATCAATAGCTATTAACAATCTGGCATTATT
>Ga0181572_10001331_pt1 | contig 17892 bp, 16 predicted proteins | sample 101ome_26_FD_133004 | JGI IMG/M metagenome (GOLD analysis project Ga0181572, IMG submission 133004) | Coastal salt marsh microbial communities from the Groves Creek Marsh, Skidaway Island, Georgia - 101408AT metaG (megahit assembly) | ecosystem: Environmental > Aquatic > Marine > Intertidal... | reverse complement strand
GCCTCGATGTCCATCGCCTCGGCATGGGCCGCGATGTCAACCACCATGTCGGTCGGGTCGAACCCACCGGGTGACATCAACGCCATGACCGTCGAGCGGTTCTTCGACAGGTAACGGAGCGAGGCGCCGATACCGAGTCGCGTGCCGACGGTCATGAGCCGGGTCCGGTCGACGACGCCGGGAAGGCCTAGCCGGATCGGCAGATGCACACCGGCGGCGCGCTCAGCCCGCAACCAGTCGAGGATCTTGGCGGTGTCGAAGCACATCTGCGTGGAGCACCAGCCGCGCACCCCGGCGGTGTCGAGCACCTCCTGCTTGGCGAGGAGTTGCTCGCTGGCGACCGCGGCGTCGAACATGGCGTGGCCGTCGGGGTAGCCGGTCACACCGATGGCCGACATGCCGTGGTCGTGGGTGACCAGATCGCGAAGGAAGGCGAGCGCGCCCTCGTAGGGTCCGGCCGGCTCCGGGGCGTCACCGGCGACGATGAAGACCTCATCGGCGCCGGACGACTTCAGCCAGGCGGCCAGCTCGGCGGTGTGCTCAGATCCCTCGACCAGACGGGCGGCGATATGGGGCACGGGGCGATGCCCGAGGGCGACCAGCCGGTCGGTGATCTCACGAGTTGCGGCGATCCCCTTCGCCGGGGAGCAGGTCACCGAGACGTTCGCCCCCGGCGGGAGGTCGTCGATGGCCTGCTCGACCGACTTCATCGGAATGAGCTCGTAGTGGAGTCCGGTGACGAGTCCGCGGACGGCGGGATCGTCGACCGCAGGGGCAGCGCTGTCGCGTCCGCGACCCGGCAGCAGACGTCGGAGGGTGGTGATCATGTTCGATCCTTCCTAGGCGAACTCGTCGGGGATCTCGGCTCGCCGACGCTCGACGAACTCGTTCAACTCCTCGGCGATCGCATCGTCGAGCGGAGGCGCCTCGTAGGAGGCGAGTTGTTCCTTCCAGATCCGGTTGGCGCGTTGGGCGGCGTCGAGGCCACCCTCCTCGGTCCACTGCTCGAAGCTCGAGTTGTCCGAGGTGGTCGAGCGGTAGAAGGCCGACTCGAAGTTCGCGAGGGTGTGGGCGGTGCCGAGGAAGTGGTTGCCGGGCTCGTTGTCGCGGATCGCGTCGAGCGCCTGCCCGTTCTCGGAGAGGTCGAGGCCCTGCACGAGTTTGTGCATGGCGCCGAGCTGATCGCAGTCAAGCACGAACTTCTCGTAGCCGATGGCGAGCCCACCCTCGAGCCAGCCGGCGGCGTGGAGCGCGAAGTTCACCCCACCGAGCACCGTCGGCATCAGGGTCGCCATCGACTCGTAGGCGGCCTGGGCGTCGGGAAGCTTCGAGGCGCACAGCGACCCACCCGAGCGGAACGGGACGTTGAGGCGCCGGGCGAGCGCCGCCACGGTGTAGAGCACGATCGCCGGCTCAGGCGTTCCGAAGGTCGGCGCGCCGGTCTGCATCGACATCGACGACGCGAACGAACCGAACACCACCGGCGCGCCCGGTCGCACCAGCTGGGCGAAGGTCATGCCGACGAGGGCCTCAGCGAGGGTCTGGGCCGCGACACCCGCCGGAGTGACGGGGGCCATCGCTCCCGAGAGAATGAACGGCGTGAAGATCGAGGCCTGGTTGTTCTCGGCGTAGACCTCGGCGGCCTCGAGCATCGTGGCATCCCACACCCGGGGCGAGGAGGCGTTGATGAGGCTCGTCATGACGGTCCGGTCCGCAAGGTCGCCGCCGAAGGCGATCCGCGCCATCTCGACCGAGTCGGCGGCGCGCGAGCCGGCCGTCACCGAACCCATGAACGGTTTGTCGCTGTAGCGCAGGTGGGCGTGGACCATGTCGAGGTGGCGCTTGGAGACCGGGACATCCACCGGTTCGCACACGGTGCCCCCCGAGTGGTGCAGATAGGGCGACATGTAGGCGAGCCGGACGAAGTTCTCGAAGTCAGCCAAGGTGGCGTACCGGCGGCCCGAGTCGAGGTCGTGGACGAACGGTGAGCCGTAGTTCGGGGCGAACACTGTCGCGTCGCCGCCGATCTGCACATTGCGCTCGGGGTTGCGACCGTGCTGGGTGTACACCGCTGGAGCGGTCGCGGTGACGATCGAGCGGCAGAGACCGCGCGGGAAGCGCACCCGGGAACCGTCGACCTCGGCCCCGGCGGCGCGGAACCGCTCGATGGCCGACGGGTAGTCGCGGATCTCCACTCCGACCTCTTCGAGGATGGTCTCGGCGTTGTGCTCGAGCAGTTCGAGCCCCTCGGTCGAGACGATGTCGAACGGGGTGAGCGAACGGGTGATGAACGCCGCCGCCCCGGTCGAGGCGCTCGCTCGGGCGGCCTTGCGGGCCGAGCGTCCTCCACCGCGTCGTCCGGTGCGTTCTGTCGGCGCTTCGCCCGTGCTGTCGTTCATGTCGGTATCGCTCATGCCGGTACTCCTCTCGATCTGCGTCGGCCGCGGCCCGCACCCGACGGGTCGGATGAAGCCGATGGTGGTGGAAGTTCGACCGAACCGGCGAGATGAGGTGTCGGATCGGTGCTGTGCGGGACACCCATGGCGGCCACGAAGAGCTCCTGGAACCGCCCCTCGGTGGCGGTCTCGATCTTCACGATCTCATTCGCGGTGTCCTCGAGCTCGGCTCGCATGGCTCTCGACAGGAGCGCCTGCACGGCTCCGGTTCCCGCGGCGTTGCCGACCGACCGGACCCGATCGACCGGACAGTCGGGGACGAGACCGAGCACCAGGGCCCGAAGCGGGTCGATGTGGGCGCCGAAGGCGCCGGCGAGCCGGACGTCGGTGATCTCGGGGCGACCGGCGTGCTCAACGAGGAGGTCGATGCCGGCGCGCAGCGCCGCTTTGGCGAGCTGGATCGCCCGGACATCGTTCTGGGTGATGGCGATCCGATGCCCCGCGGACTCGTGGAGGACGTAGCTGAACGTGCGGCCGTCGGCGACCACCCGCGGGGTCCGCTCGGCGAGCGAACCGTCGATCACCCCATTGGAGTCGATGACACCGGCGAGGTACATCTCGGCGATCGCGTCGATGACCCCCGAGCCGCAGATCCCGCTCGGACCCGACGGTCCGACCGCATCGGTGTACCCCTCCTGATCGGACCAGGCATCGACACCGATGACCGCGAAGCGCGGTTCGAGGGAGTCACGGTCGATGCGCACCCGCTCGATCGACCCGTGCGTGGCCCGCTGGCCGCTGCTCAGCTGCGCGCCCTCGAAGGCCGGCCCGGTGGGACTGGAGGCCGCGAACACCCGCTCGCGGTCACCGAGGACGATCTCGGCGTTGGTGCCGATGTCGACGAGCAGTTGGACCTGTTCGGACCGATGCGGCCCCTCGGCGAGCACCGCCGCGGCCGTGTCGGCCCCGACATGACCGGCGATGCACGGTGCCGTGTAACAGCGCGCGTAGGGCAGGGTCAGGTCGAGGTCGCTGGCGCGGGTGAGCAGTGCCCGGTTGGTGGTGAGGGTGAACGGGGCCTGCCCGAGTGGAGTCGGGTCGAGTCCGAGCACGAGGTGGTGCATGATCGGGTTGCCGACCAGGACCACCTCGAGGACGTAATCGCGGAAACTCTGCACCTGGTCGACGAGTTCGCCGATCAGACCGTCGACGGCGGTCCGCACCACCGAGGTGAGCTCGACCTCGCCGCCCGGGTTCATCATCACGTAGGACACGCGGCTCATGAGGTCCTCGCCGAAGCGGATCTGCGGGTTCATCCGGCCGGCGCTGGCGAGCACCTCACCGGTGGACAGGTCGCAGAGGTGCCCGGCGATGGTCGTCGATCCGATGTCGATGGCCACCCCGTAGAGGGCGTCGACGAAGACGGGCCAGACCGCGACCACCTGGTCGTCCTCGTCGACGACGACCGTCACGGCACCCGAGCCCTGGTCGATCGCCGGCTGGAGCATGGGGAGGGCGCGCAGCGGGACGTGCGGGGCGGCGCGTCCGTGCTGATCGCGCACAGCGAGGCGGACCAGGTCGGCGAGGCTCCGGTCGTCGCCGAGTTCCGGCTTGGGCACCTCGACGAACCAGGCGGTGAAGGAGGGGTCGACGGTGAACGCCGGCAGGTCGAGGTCCTTGCGCACCACCTGTCGGTGCACCTGGCTCTCCGGCGGCACCTCGATGACGACGTCTCCGCAGACCCGGGCGGCGCACCCGAGGCGGCGACCGTCGACGAGCGGGCGCGCTCCGCGGTAGTCGGTCTCGCTGGTCGCGCTCTCACCGAGGGCGTCGGAGGCGACATCGAGACTCCACTTGGCGTGCACACCCGGCGACATCTCCACCTGGCAACGACCGCAGATACCGCGGCCACCGCAGACGGTGTCGAGGTCGACGCCGAGCGTTCGAGCGGCGTCGAGGACCGTGGTGCCCTCGGGCACCGAGCCGTGGAGACCCGACGGCGTGAAGACGATCCGATGCTCACCCATGGATGTTCCGGCTCACTCCGAGCGCCGACGCCTCCGACCCTCTCGGGCTCCTCGGCTGCCCTCGGCCGAGGGGTCACGGTTCTCGCGGATCCATGCCGCGCAGTCGCGGTCGGTCCCCATGAGGACGTCGGCAGCCATGACCGCCGACTTCACCTCGGCGTGCATCGGGTTCATGATCGCGGAGGTCATCCCCGAGGCGATCGCCATCGAGAGGAAGGTCCCGGTGACCACATGACGGTTGGGCAGGCCGAAGCTGACGTTCGAGGCTCCACAGGTGGTGTTGACACCGAGCTCCTCGCGGAGCCGCCGCACGAGGGCGAAGGCCTGCCGGCCGGCGGTGCCCATCGCGCCGATCGGCATGACGAGGGGGTCGACGACGACGTCGGCGGCGGCGATGCCGTGGTCGGCGGCGCGCTCGACGATGCGTTTCGCGACCGCGAACCGCACATCGGGATCCTCCGAGATGCCGCTCTCGTCGTTGGAGATGGCGACCACGGCGGCGCCATGGCGGGCGACGAGGGGCAGCACCCGCTCCATGACCTCGTCCTCGCCGGTGACCGAGTTGACGAGCGCCTTGCCCTCATAGACGCCGAGGCCGGCCTCGAGCGCCTCGATGATCGACGAGTCGATGGACAGCGGCACGTCGGTGACGGACTGCACGAGCTGCACGGCCCGCGCGAGCAGGGCCGGCTCGTCGGCCAGCGGGATGCCGGCGTTGACGTCGAGCATGTGCGCGCCGGCGGCGACCTGGGCGAGGGCGTCGGCCTCGACCCGGGAGAAGTCACCGTTCTTCATCTCCTCGGCGAGGAGTTTGCGACCGGTCGGGTTGATCCGCTCACCGATCATCACGAAGGGCCGCTCGAAGCCGATGGCGACCTCCTTGGTCGCTGAGCTGATCACGGTGTCGGTCATGTTCCCTCCTCGGGGGTCTGGTCAGATTCGTCGTCGAGTTCCTCGAGCGCGAGCAACTCCGACTGGGGGATGTCCTTCTCGCCGAGATCGGCCTCGAAACCGCCGACGTAGGCGAGACGACCGAGATACTCCCGGGAGTAGGAGGACTCGAGGCGGGCCGCCTCAGCCTCGGCGGCAGCAGCTGGATCGCCGTCGAGGGCGACGCTCACCCGCCGCCACTGCGAGACGTCCTCGTCGGCGGTGACGATGCCGGCCTTGCGCTTCGCGCGGTCGATCGCCCGCTGGAACTTGGCGGACAGGGCCACCTGGTGGCGCTCGCGGCCGCGCTGGCCGTTGACCTGGGCGGGGATGTCACGCCACATGATGGTGACGACCTCTGCTCCCCCGCGCGGCATCTCAGACCCCGGCTCCGCTGAGCGCGACAGCCACAGCCTCGCGGAGGTGCTCGCGACCGGTCTCGACGACCTCGAGCGGCAGCGACAGCCGCTCAGCTGCGGACTCGGCGGCGCGACGTACCTCGGGGCTGCCGTCCTGGGTGAGCAGGACCACGCGGGTGTAGGCGGCGAAGTACATGTCGCGCAGTTCCGGGTGGCGGTCGAGTCCGAGACCTGCCCACACCAGCGCGTCGAAGTGGAGGGCGAGGAAGTCGGTCAGGAAGAACGAGCCGAGTTCAGCGGAGTGCAACCGGTCGAACTCGTCGGACCCGGTGAGGAACGAGTAGCAGTGCGCTCCCGGCAGCCGCTGCACCTCTCGGGGGGTCGTCTCGATCCACGAGTCGAGCAGTCCACCGGTGCCGCAGTCGGCATAGCCGAGGAGCACCGGTCGGTCGAGCGGCTCCTCGCGGAGTCGCTCCTCGATGGCCGGGACGATCCCCTCGGGCCGGTTGTGGAGCGGAGCGGGGAGGTAGTCGACATCCACCCGCTCGTCGAGCTTGTCGGCCTCGAGCACCGCTCGCAGCTCGCGGGCGAGCGCCCCGCAGGCGAGCACGAGGGGACGGGTCATCTCACCGACGGTCCGGGAGGCTCGAGCGTGCCACGACGGGTGTCCACGAGCTTCTTCGCCATCTCGGCGGCCACGCCGGCGTCACGGCAGTAGGCGTCGGCGCCGATCGCCTCGCCGAACTCATCGTTGAGGGGCGCGCCGCCGACCATCACGATGTACCGCTCGCGCAGACCCTGAGCCTCGAGGGTGTCGATCACGACCTTCATGTAGGGCATGGTGGTGGTGAGCAGGGCCGACATGCCGAGGATGTCCGGCTGGTGCGCCTCGAGCGCCTCGAGGTACTTGTCGACATCGCAGTTGATGCCGATGTCGACAACCTCGAAGCCGGCGCCCTCCATCATCATCGCGGTGAGGTTCTTCCCGATGTCGTGGATGTCACCCTTCACCGTGCCGATGACGATCTTGCCGATCGGCTCCACGCCGGTCTCGGCGAGGAGGGGACGCAGCACCTCCATACCCGCCTTCATGGCGTTGGCGGCGAGCAGCACCTCGGGCACGAAGAGGATGCCGTCGCGGAAGTCGATGCCGACGATGCGCATGCCCTCGACGAGCGCGTCGTTGAGCGTCTTCTCCGCCGACCATCCACGGTCGAGGAGGATGGTGGTGCCCTCGACGATCTCGTCACCGAGCCCGTCGTAGAGATCGTCGTGCATCTGGCTGACGAGATCCTCGTCGGACAGCGCGGCGAGATCGATGTCGTCGTTCTGCTCGGTCACGTGCACCTCCCGGGAACACGCTCAGAGGCCCCCGGAGGATGCCTTGCCCATGGGTTTCGGGATCCACATGACCCGGAGGTCGGATTCCGCTATACGGAACAAGTCCGTATGGTGAAAACCTATCACGCGCGACGACCGCCTGTGACATCGGTCAAGTCCGGTGTTCCGCCATGCGGAACCCGCAGTGCGCCGAGATGCGTCAGGGTTCGAGACTGCCGGCCACTCGCTTGGAGACCCTCGCCGCCGTGCGAACCACCGCTCTGGTGATCGCATCGCGCCGGTCCGGATCGGGGAAGCGATAGGCGGGCCCGTGCACGTGGATCGCGCCGATCACGGAGCCGGTCGGATCGAAGACCGGGGCGGCCACCGAGTTGATGCCCTCGGCCATCTCCTCCATGGTCCAGGCGAAGCCGTCGCGCCGTACCGACTCGAGTCGACGGATGATGGCGACGGGTTCGGTGATGGAGCGCTCGCACCAGGGCGAGAACGGGTCGGCGAGCATGGCCGCCTGCTCCTCGTCGGAGGAGAACGCCATGAGCACAAGGCCCGAGGAGACGACGTGGGCGTCGACGGTCTCCCCGGTCCAGTCGCGCAGCTGCACCTCCTGACCGGCGTTCACCTGGTCGAGGTAGTAGACGCCACGACCGTCGAGCACACCGACTCCGGCGTCCTCCTCGAGGAGGTCGACCAGGTCCTGCAGATGAGGCCGGCTGATCGAGACGATGTTGCGACCCGGAGCGGCCGCGGCGCTCAACTCGACCAGGGTCTCACCGAGGCCATAGGTGCTCGCGCTGTCGCTCTGCTCCACGGCGCCGATGTCGACCAGGGTCGACAGCAGCCGCGCGACGGTGCTCTTCGGGAGTTCGGTCCGCTCAGCGATCTCCGACACCCCGGCCGGCCCGACGGACAGGCTGCGGAGCACCGAGAACGCTCTCTGGACTGATTGAACTGCGGACATGCCCCTCCCTCACGGGCAACTGTTCCACAATGCGGAACAAATACCAACCTGAGCGCGAAGAAAGTGACCGCCGTTCGTCGGCCCCGGTCAGAACGCGCCGAGCATGCGGGCGGCCTCGACCGTGTTCTCGAGGAGACACCCGATGGTCATCGGACCGGTCCCACCCGGCATCGGGGTGATGGCACCGGCGACCGACTGCACCCGCTCGAAGTCGACATCACCGACGATCCCGTCGGCGGTGCGAGACACGCCCACGTCGAGCACCGCGGCACCCGGTCGGACATGGTCCGGACCGATCATGTGGGCCTGCCCGGCGGCCGCGACGATGATGTCGGCCTCCCGGCACACCTCGATCAGGTCGGTGGTGCGCGAGTGCGCGAGGGTCACCGTGGCGTCACAACCCTTGCGGCCGAGCAGGAGCACCTGCGGGAGACCGACGAGCGTCGACCTGCCGACCACGACCGCTCGGCGACCGGTGGTCTCGATGCCGTAGCGCTCGATGAGCCGCATGACGCCGAGCGGAGTGCACGGCACGTGGCCCGGCAGGTCGCGGACGAGTCGACCGAGCGACCGTTCGGTGAGCCCGTCGACATCCTTCTCGGGCGGGAGCATCGCGAGAACCGGCTCCGGGTCGAGATGCGCCGGGAGCGGCAACTGGACGAGGATGCCGTGCACCGACGGGTCGGCGACGAGCGCGGCGACCTGCTCCTCGACCTCGGCCTGGGTGGCGGTCTCGGGGAGCTCCACCCCACGCGACACCATGCCGGCCTCCTCGGCCTTGCGATGCTTCATACGAACGTAGATCTGGCTGGGCTTGTCGCTGCCGACCAGGACGGTCGCGAGGCAGACAGCCGGGGACCCGGCGGCCTCGATCTCGCCCCGGAGTCGGACGACCGTCTCGTCGCGCAGTCGGTTGCCGTCGAGGAGCACCGCCCCACCGGGGGTGTGCTCGACGATCCCGTCGCTCACGAGAGCCCCACGATCTGGCCGTCGTCGTCGATGTCGATGCGGGCCGCCGCCGGCGACGAGGCCAGACCCGGCATCGTGCTCATGTCGCCGCAGATCGGATAGACGAAGCCGGCCCCGACGCTCGCGCGGGCCTCGCGGACGGTGAGCGTGTGGCCGGTCGGGGCGCCCTTCAGGGTCGGGTCACCCGAGATCGACAGGTGGGTCTTGGCGATGCACACGGGCAGCGACCCGAACCCGTTGTCCTCGTAGTTCTGCAGTTGGCGACTCGCCGCCGCGGCGTAGTCGACCTGGGCCGCGCCGTAGATCGTCATCGCGACCTTCTCGATCTTGGTCTTCAGCGGATCGGACTCCTCGTAGAGGAAACCGAAGTCGCTCTCCTCCTCGCAGGCCTCGATGACCGCCTCCGCCAACTCGACCGCGCCGGCACCGCCGTCGGCGAAATGGGTGCATACCGCGACCCGCGCCCCGAGCGACTCACCGAACTTCCGGATGGCCTCGTGCTCCGAGGCGTGGTCGGTCGGGAAGGCGTTGATCGCGATGACCGGGGTGACGCCGTGGGCCTTGACGTTCTCCACCTGCTTGCGGAGGTTCTCGGCGCCGGCCATCACGTCGTCGGGGTTCTCCGCGAGGAGATCCTCGGGCAGGGCCTTGCCGGCCACGATGCGGTACTTGCCGGAGTGCGCCTTGAGCGCGCGGACCGTGGCCACGAGCACCGCGGCGTCGGGGGTCAGACCCGAGGCGCGGCACTTGATGTTGAAGAACCGCTCGGCGCCCATGTCGGCGCCGAAGCCCGCCTCGGTAATGAGGTAGTCGCCGCCCCGGATGCCGATGAGGTCGCCGACGACGGAGGAGTTGCCGTGGGCGATGTTGCCGAAGGGACCGGCGTGGACGATGACCGGGGTGTTCTCGATGGTCTGGAGCAGGTTCGGCGCGAGGGCGTCGCGCATGATGACCGACATCGAGCCGGCAGCGCTCAGGTCATCGGCGGTGACCGGCCGGTTGTCGCTGGTGTACCCCACCACGATCCGACCGAGACGCGCGCGGAGGTCGTCGGCGGAGGTGGCGAGCGCGAGGATCGCCATGACCTCCGAGGCGGCGGTGATGTCGAAACCCGTCTGCCGCGTCACACCGTCCATCCGGCCGCCGAGACCGACGACGATGTTGCGGAGCGAGCGGTCGTTGACGTCGAGGACCCGGCGCCAGGTGATGTTGTTGAGGTCGAGACCGAGTTCGTTGCCGTGGTGCAGGTGGTTGTCGACCATGGCCGAGAGCAGGTTGTGAGCCGCGGTGACCGCGTGGAAGTCACCGGTGAGGTGGAGGTTCAGCAGCTCCATCGGGATCACCTGGCTGTATCCACCACCGGCCGCCCCTCCCTTGATGCCGAAGGTCGGACCCATCGACGGCTGACGCAGGGAGAGCACCGCGTTCTTGCCGACGTGCGACATGGCCTGGCCGAGACCGACCGAGGTCGTGGTCTTGCCCTCACCGAGCGGGGTCGGGGTGATCGCAGTGACGACGACGTACTTGGCGCGGGGCCGGTCGGCGAGCTCGTCGATGGCATCGAGGCTGATCTTGGCGAGCTCGGTGCCGTAGGGGCGCAGCAGGTGCTCGCCGATCCCCATCTTGGCCGCCACCTCCGGCATCGGCTTCGGGTGGGCTGCTCGCGCGATGTCGAGGTCGGTCGGGAAACTCATCGTTGTTCACCCCATGATGTCGGTGTCGTTGTCGGCAGGATGTGACGGTCGAGACGTTGCGATCCCGCCTCGATGTGGCCGGCGCGGATTGTTGCACAGGTCACACGTGTTCCACAATACGGATTCATTCCAGAATGTGGAACGATACCCGGGATCTGAACTAGCCTGACCCCATGCCCAGGCACCGTCACCAGCCGCTCGACCGCCTCACCACGCCTCTCGTCCGTGAGAACGGCGTGCTCCGTCCCGCCTCCTGGGACGAGGCCCTCGATCGCGCCGCCGAGGGGTTCCGGCGCTCCGGGGGTGGCAGCGCCGCCGGCGTGTTCTCCTGCTCGAAGTCGACCAACGAGATGAACTTCATCGCGCAGAAGCTCGCCCGGGTCGCGCTCGGCACGAACAACATCGACTCCTGCAACCGAACTTGACACGCTCCCTCGGTGGTCGGTCTGGCCGCCACATTCGGAGCGGGAGGGGGAACCTCCTCCTACGCGGAGGCCGAAGCCGCCGACGTCATCGTCATGTGGGGATCGAACGCCCGCAACGCGCATCCGATCTTCTTCCACCACGTCCTCACCGCCGTGAACAACGGGGCGCGGCTCTTCGTCGTCGACCCCCGACGCAGCGAGACGGCGCGCTTCGCCGACCGATGGCTCGGTCTCGAGGTCGGCACCGACATCGCGCTCTCGAACACCATCGCCCGCGAGATCATCCACGCGGGCCTGGCCCACACCGACTTCATCGAACGGGCCACCAGCGGATTCGACGAGTATGCGGCCTCGGTGGAGGAGTGGACCCTCGAGCGCGGCGAGGCGGTCACCGGGGTGCCGGCCGAGGCCATCAGGGAACTCGCCCATGCCTACGCGCAAGCCGACGCCGCCCAGCTGTGCTGGACCCTCGGCATCACCGAACACCACAACGGTGTCGACAACGTGCTGTCGCTGTGCAACCTCGCCCTGCTCACCGGCCAGGTCGGCCGATACGGAGCCGGTCTCACCCCGCTCCGCGGCCAGAACAACGTCCAGGGTGGGGGCGACATGGGCGCCCTGCCCAACAAGCTCCCCGGCTTCCAGGACGTCGTCGATGACGAGGCCCGCGCCAAGTTCGACGCGCGCTGGTCGGCGACCGTGCCCCCCGAGAACGGCTGGCACCTCACCCAGATGTTCGACGCCATGGAGCGCGGCGAGTTGACCTCCCTCCTGGTGATCGGCGAGAACCCCGCCCAGAGCGAGGCCGACGTCTCGAGGGCGATCGACCTGCTGTCCTCCCGCGACCACCTGGTCGTCCTCGACATCCACATGACCGGTACCGCCGAACTCGCCGATGTCGTGCTGCCGGGCAGCGCCTCGTGGTGCGAGTCCGACGGCACGGTGACCAACTCCGAGCGACGCGTCCAGAAGGTCCGCAAGGCGATCAACCCCCCGGGTGACGCCCGCGACGACATCGACATCCTCCTCGGTCTCGCGGCGCGCCTCGGGCATGACTGGAACTACGCCGACCACGAGGAGATCTGGGACGAGCTGCGGACGCTCTCCCCCATGCACGCCGGCATGCCCTGGTGGCGTCTCGAGGAACTCGGCGGCATCCAGTGGCCCTGCTACTCCGAGGACACCCTCGAGCCGCCGTACCTGCACGGGCGGCTCTGGGCCGAGGATCCCGCCGACCGTGGCCGAGCGGCCCCCTTCGCCGTGGTCATCGACGAACCGCCGGTCGAGTCGGTCGACGATGAGTTCCCACTCCGCCTCACAACCGGTCGGCGCCTCGACTCGTACAACACCGGAGTCCAGTCCGGTGGGTTCTCCTCCCCCAACCGCAACGGGGAGACCATCGATCTCTCCCCCGGTGACGCCGACCGACTCGGGGTCGCCGACGGAGAGGTCGTCCGGGTCAGTTCGCGCCGTGGCGCGGTCGAGGCCCCGGTGCGCATCGACCGGGGCCTCCGCGAGGGTCTCGTGTTCATGACCTTCCACTTCCCCGACGAGGTCGACGTCAACCGACTCACGATCGACGCGGTCGACCCGCGCTCGGGAACCGCCGAGTTCAAGGCGGCAGCCGTGCGGATCGATCCCATTCCGAGCGCGACGGCGCGCTGAGCGGCGATGGAGGCGATCAAGAGGACCATCGAGGCGACCGCCGAGGAGCGCGAGGCGGTCGCTACCATCCTCGGACCCGGCGACGATCGCCTCGGGCGGGACGCCATCGCTGGCCACGTCGTCCGCGGCCAGCGCCATCTGCTCCTGCCGACCCTCCACGCGCTGAACGACCGGATCGGATGGATCAGCCCCGCGGCGATCGACCACCTCGCGGTCCGCATCGGGGCATCCCCCGCGGAGATCCACGCCGTCGCGAGCTTCTACGGCCTGTTCTCGCTCACCCCGCGCGAGCCGGTCCAACGACACGTCTGCATCGATCTCGCCTGTCGGGCCGCCGGTGGTCCGACCGAGAGCACCCTCGCCGACGACGAGCACGCGGCCCCCTGCCTCGGTCTGTGCGACCGGGCGCCGGCGGCGATCACCATCGGAGGCCCCAACGACGAGCCCGAGCCGGCATCCGCGGCGATCGACCGCACCGAGGACGACGTCCTCCTCGCCCGGGTCGGAGGCGATCCGCTCGATCTCGACGCCTACACCGCCGCCGGCGGGTTCACCGCCCTCGCGCGAGCGCGCGACCTGGGACCCGAGGGGATCATCGCCGCTGTCGAGTCCTCCGGGTTGACCGGGCGTGGCGGCGCCGGATTCCCGACGGCCCGCAAGTGGGAGGCGGTGCGAACCCAGCCCGTGACCCCCCACCACCTGATCTGCAACGCGGATGAGTCCGAACCCGGAACGTTCAAAGACCGAACGCTCATCGAGAACGACCCCTACGCCCTCATCGAGTCGATGGCGATCGCCGCGCTCGCGATCGGATGCGAGCTCGGTCGCGTCTATCTGCGCGGCGAGTACCTCCGGGCCCATCAGACCCTCAGCGAAGCGATGCGGCGCTGCCGCGAGGCTGGACTGCTCGGACCCGAGACCGGCTTCGACCTGGAGATCATCAGAGGGGCCGGTGCCTACATCTGCGGGGAGGAGACCGCGATCTTCAACTCCATCGAGGGGTACCGGGGCGAGCCCAGGAACAAACCCCCGTTCCCGTTCGAGCAGGGACTCTTCGGCCAACCGACCGCGGTCAACAACGTCGAGACGCTGATGAACGTGCCCTCGATCATCTCGACCGAGCGTCGCGCCGATCGGCGACTGTTCTGCGTCTCCGGGGCGGTCGTGCGTCCGGGCGTGATCGAGGCACCGATCGGCATCACACTCCGCGAACTCATCGAGCGGGCCGGTGGCCTCCGCGAGGGATCGGAACTCCGAGCGGTGATGCTCGGTGGGGCCGCCGGAGGATTCGCGGGTCCCGACGACCTCGACATCGCCCTCGACGACACCCAACTCCGGGAGATCGGCCTCACGCTCGGCTCCGGGGTCGTCATGGTCCACGACCAACACGTCGACTTCCTCGATCAACTCCGCCGCATCGCCGCCTTCTTCCGCGACGAGTCGTGTGGACAGTGTGTGCCGTGCCGCGTCGGCACCATCCGCCAGGAGGAGGCCATCGAACGGCTCTCGGCCGGATCGAACGAGACCGATCTCGCCCTGTTGCGCGACATCGCCGAGGCGATGCGCGACGCCAGCATCTGCGGCCTCGGTCAGACCGCCGCGAACGCCGTCCAGTCCGCCGTCGTCCGCCTCGGGGCGCTGTCATGACCATCGACGACACCCGGATGGTCGAGGCCGTGATCGACGGGGAGTCGGTCCGCGTCCCCGAGGGCACCACGATCCTCGACGCCTGCGGCGGTCGCGGATGCGGGATCCCGACGCTGTGCTACGGCGAGACCATCACTCCGCGGAACGCCTGCCGGGTGTGCATGGTGGAGGTGGAGGGCAGCCGAACCCTCGTGCCGTCCTGCTCGCGGCCCGTGACCGAGGGCATGGTGGTGACCACCAGGTCCGAGCGGGTGGACCACTCCCGACGAATGGTGCTCGAGTTCCTCGGCTCATCCGTCGACCTGTCGCTCACCGATCACGTGGACGACTGGAACGCCGAGTACGGGGCCGATCCCTCGCGGTACGGCGAGGAGGCTGCGCGCGTCGACGAGCCGGTTCGGGTCGACAACGACCTCTACGTGCGGGACTACTCGAAGTGCATCCTGTGCTACCAGTGCGTCGACGCCTGCGGTGAGCAGTGGCAGAACAGCTTCGTCATCGACATCGCAGGACGGGGCTTCGATGCGCGGGTGTCGACCGAGCACGACGTCTCGCTGCCCGACTCGGGCTGCGTCTACTGCGGCAACTGCATCCAGGTCTGCCCGACCGGCGCCCTCATGTTCACCTCGGAGTACACGATGCGCGAGCAGGGCACCTGGGACGAGTCGCGCCAGAGCCAGGTCGACACGATCTGCGGCTACTGCGGTGTGGGATGCAACCTGACGCTCCATGTCCAGGACGATGCGATCGTCAAGGTGTCATCACCACCCGACAGCGGCATCACCAGCGGCAACCTCTGCGTGAAGGGGCGGTTCGGCTTCCAGCACGCCCAGAACCGTCCCGCCGACGCCTGAGGGACGCCCTCAGCCACCGCCCATCGCGGTGACGATCCGTTCGAGCACCGCAGGACTGGTCGCCATGTTGAGCCGGACATGCCCCGAACCCTCCGAACCGAACTGCGGGCCGGGGCTGACCTCGACCCCGCGCTCCCGGAAGATGTCGCGCGGCACCGCGCCCTCGCCGAGGTGCGAGCAGTCGATCCAGGCGAGATAGGTGGCATCCGGCATCCGGTATCGCGATCCCGGCAGGTGTTCGGCGAGCAGATCCACCAGGCGGTGCCGGTTCTCGTCCAACACCTCCATCACCGCCGCGAGCCACTCGGCTCCATCGGTCCAGGCGGCGACGGCGGCCTCCACCGCCACGATGTTCGGCGCCCCGAAGAAGTGATCCGGGAAGGACCGCAGGCGCTCCTCGAGGCCGTCGTGGCCGACGTGCATGACCGCCCACCGCAACCCGGCGAGGTTGAAGGCCTTCGATGCGGAGGTGACGGTCACCGTACGGCGCGCCGCCACCTCTGAGACCGCGGCGAACGGCAGGTGCCGCGCACGGTCGGACGGATCGCCGTGCACCAGATCGGAGTGGATCTCGTCGGAGACGACGATGAGGTCGTGCGCCTCGGCGATCTCGGCGATGCGCTCGAGTTCAGGACGGTCGAAGCGGTGGCCGGTCGGGTTGTGCGGGTGGCACAGGATCATCAGGCGGGGCCGCTCCTCGGCGATGATCCGCTCGACCTCGTCGACCCGGTCCGCTCCGACGGGGAGCGAGACGGTGCGGCGGCCCATCTCGGTCAGGGAGTTGAGGAACGGGTGGTAGGCCGGAGTGTGCAGGGCGATGGCGTCGCCCGGGCCGGTGAGCAACTCGATGGCGATACGGACGCCCTGGAGCACATCGGCGAGATCGTGCACCCGTTCGACGTCGGGCGTCCATCCCCAGCGGGCGGTCATGCGCTCCACGAACAGCCGCGCTGCGGGAGATGGGGTCGCCCCCCAGTTGGGGTAGCCGAGAGCACCGCGTTCCACGAGCGCCGCGAGTCGCGCGCTCACCGCCGGAGCGACTGGGAAGTCCATATCGGCCACCCATGCCGCGAGGCGCCCGGGGTGCAGTTGCCACTTGATGCCGGGGGTTCCCGCCAGTCGCTCCGGATCGAGTGACCGGAGACCGAAGGGGTCGCTCACGACCGTCCCGTCTCGAGCCCGAGCTCCTCGAGTCGGCGCTGCATGAACACCGGCACCTCGAAGCCCTCCCCCGCCTCGGCCCGCCGGGTCGCCGGCCCATCCTCGGCCCATTCGTGGCAGGAGCCGATGTTCATCCTCCAGGTGTCATCGTGTTCGGAGCCCTCGAACAGTCTCATCCGCAACGAGGGCGTGTCACCCTCGGGCAGCTCGGAGGAGAACATCGACCAGGTGCACTGGACGGCCACCGGACCCATCGCGAGCAGCAGCGCGGTGGTGTGCGTGCATCCGCGCGGTCCACCGAAGAGCTCGCGCACCCGTCCCGAGAAGCCCCGGGCGATCGAGAGCCCCTCCAGTGAGCGGTAGTGCTCGGTGATCGTCGGGCAGGTGCCGTGCGGGAACGACTCGAAGGTGACCTCGCACCGTTCGATCACCAGCGAGGGGAACGCGACCTCCATCTCGACGACCATGTGGTGGACGATGATGGGATCGGGGTCGTGCGAGATGTAGAGACCTGGCGGTTTCTGATCGCGCACACCTCCACGGATGAGGATGCGATCCGAGGCGAGGCGGTAGGCCCGGACCCGGTACTCGCGGTCATGGATCGGGAAGAGGTCGGCGTCGTCCGGCAGGATGTCGTCGCCGTCCCAGGCGGTCGTCGGGGTCGATTCGCTCACCCGCCGATGATCGCAGAGCGGGGGCGGCCGTACCGAGCCGCATCGCTACGGTGACCGTGTGGACGCCGGGAACTCGCGCACCGATGCGGTGGTCGTCTCTGACCGCCGTGATCGCGCCGCCTCCCTGGCGACTGCGGTGCTCGTGGAGCGTCTCTCACGACGGCATGTGGTGACGGTGATCGACCTCGCGGGTTTCGGTGTCGCGATGTCGGCCGACGAGCGCGTCGCCTACGAGACCGACGAGCCCATCGTCGACCCCCGTGTGCGGGCCTCAGCCGAGGCGGTCGGCCGGGCCGAGGTGCTCGCCTTCGTGACGGCCGTCCGCTCCTATGGGCTCTCAGCCCCGGTGAAGGGCTGGATCGATCGCGTACTGGTGCCCGGCGTCGGCTTCGAGATCGACGACGCGGGCCGCATGCGCCCGGGACTGCGCCACGTGCGACGACTGGTGACCGTCAGCGTCGACGACCGGGGTCGCCTCGTCAGGCTGCGTGACTCCGACGGCGGGCGGCGGGTGATCGGGCGCGCCCTGCGACTCGTGTGCGGGTGGTGGACACGATCGAGTTGGATTCGCATCGGATCCGATGACTCCGCGGATGAGATCTTCCGAGCGATCACGAGGGGGGTCCGATGAGGAGCACCGTCGTCTACTGCCTCCCGTGTGAGGGCTCGCTCGCCGCCGCGACCCGCGATGTCGTCCTCGACGTCCTCGGGGGCTCACCGGTCGATCTCATCGACCTCTCCTCACCGAACCGCGACGCGCCCTCGCTCTGCGGCTCGGATCTCCTCGTCCTC
>Ga0181572_10001328_pt1 | contig 17916 bp, 15 predicted proteins | sample 101ome_26_FD_133004 | JGI IMG/M metagenome (GOLD analysis project Ga0181572, IMG submission 133004) | Coastal salt marsh microbial communities from the Groves Creek Marsh, Skidaway Island, Georgia - 101408AT metaG (megahit assembly) | ecosystem: Environmental > Aquatic > Marine > Intertidal... | reverse complement strand
CCTACCCCCGGAACAGGAACGAATACCATGATTATCGTATACAACGCAAGCAACCCAAGCGCTAGGCGTAATTGATCTGAACGCTTGGTGAACAGATAAATACTCGCGCATATAAAGTAAACCGTAGCAATGCGTGGCAAAACGCCAACAAAGCGCACATGGCCCAGATCAAAATCGGGCCATATCCATAAAAAAATTCCAACCGCATAAATCTTCAGACTTCTGAAAAAGATCTTTCTAAAGGAGGCACCCAAAGCTTGCGCTTCGATGCGCTTGTGCATCGACAATACAATCGAAACCCCAACAATGAAAAGAAAGCTCGGAAAGACCATATCGGTGGGTGTGATTCCGTTCCATTCGGCGTGTAATAAGGGAGCATAGACAGCACTCCAGCTGCCCGGACTATTGACCACGATCATTAACATGATCGTCAATCCCCTTAAGATATCCACCGACAAGACTCTTGCGTTTGTAGACATGGTTTAATGGTTTTTCTGGGGTATCTTTAAGTAATCCTTAAAAATTGCTATTAATATTATGAAAAATGAACTCGGTATCCTAAAAAAGGTTGGGCTTGGAATCGTTTTCACACTATTCTGGAGTGTTTCAGTAACTGCTCAGTCCAATCGACTTTTTACCATCAAAGGAGAGGTCTACGATGCACAAACCAATGAGGTACTTTCGTTGGCTTCAATTCGTCTCGAAGGCACCTCGTATACCACCGTCAGCAATGACGACGGGGTATTCAGTATTAAGTACAATGAAAACGAGAATCCCACGCATCTCGTTGTTTCTTATTTAGGGTATAGAACAGCACGCATCGCTCTAGGTGAGAACGACAGTCGTAAAGAAACCTTGAGGGTCGGATTAATTAGCGATTCAATCCGCCTTGAAGGAGTAGATGTGAACAATAGCGAAGATGCCAAAGCGATCGTCTTAAAAATGCTGGACACTTACGACAAACAAAAGCCCTTTCAGTCTAAGACCGCTGTCTCTTTTTTTAGAGAACGCATCAATCGCCGCAACCGAAATCTCTCGATTACCGAGGCTGTAATTGAAATCCAGAAAGACCATATGAGAGAAGGACTCAATGGGGCCTACGTTATCGAGTCTAGAAAACGGAACGACTACAAACCTCTTGATACCATTGCCTTAAAATTACAGGGCGGACCCTACAACCTCCTCTATCTTGATTTACTGAGCCATCGCAACGACATCTTAGACGACGAGAGCATCGATAAGTATAACTTCAGGCTGGATGGCACAGTGCGTTACGACGACCAAGACGTTTTCATCATCCACTTTGAGCAGAGAGAAGAAGTTTTTGAACCCCTATACAAAGGTGAATTGTACATCACCGTTGGTTCGTACAAACTGGCACGCTCTAACTTCGAGCTGAACATTACCAACAGTGATGAGGCGGCCAAACTCTTTGTGCGAAAAAAGCCGAAATCTCTTCAAATCGAGCCGACACGAGTCGCCTATCGTATCGACTACGGCGTGTCAGATTCAGATCCGATACTGAACTACGCAGACCTGCAAATGGATTTCACCATCAATTGGAAGAAGCGCCTCTTCAATCGAAACTACACCGTGAGCGCCGAAATGGCATTCACTCAATGGGACGCGGCTGAAAAAGAAGAGGTAAAGCCACGAAGTGAGCGTCTTAGACCCACAGTGATCATGGTAGATTCTGAAAGCGGATTCACCGACCCTAACTTTTGGAGAAATTACAATGTGATTGAGCCCGACCAAACCATCGAAACTATCTTAAAGCGTATCGAAAGACAGCTTCGACGTGCGCGATAAGCTCAGAAATTAAGCGTAAAAAATCCCCTTAAAAGTTTGTTCTGACGGGATAAACCAATACTTTTCTCGCTCAGTCTTTTTTAATAAAAAATACACCGCTGATGGCTACGACTCCTACGACAGAGCTTACCTATAAAGCTCCGGGAACTCATGAAGAAAACCGTTACGAAAAACTGCACAATGTTATAGTCCCTTCTGCTGCAAAAGGCTCCGAACTCATCGCCCAAGAAATTGCCGACATCATTCGCGCAAAACAAGCGAAAGGAAAAAACTGTGTACTGGGTCTTGCAACGGGCTCTTCTCCTCTTAGCGTATACGCTGAATTAGTGCGTATGCACAAAGAAGAAGGCTTGAGCTTTCAGAACGTGATCACCTTTAATCTGGACGAATATTGGCCGATGACCAAATCAAATCTGCAGAGTTATCATTACTTCATGCATGAAAACCTCTTTGACCACATCGACATCAAGCCAGAGAACATTCACTTGCCTGACGGAGATGTCAAAGCGAATCAGGTACGCAGCTATTGTCAAGATTACGAGGCAAAAATTGCGGCTGCAGGAGGACTCGATTTTCAGCTTCTAGGAATTGGTAGAACAGGGCATATTGGGTTCAATGAGCCCGGATCTAACCAAAACTCCAGAACCCGCTTAGTAAACCTTGACCACATTACAAGAGAAGATGCCGCTGAAGGGTTTCAAGGATTAGAGTTCGTGCCAAAACGTGCCATCACCATGGGTATTGCTACAGTTCTTTCTGCAAAACGCATCGTGCTTATGGCCTGGGGGCAAAAGAAAAGCGCTGTAGTACAACAAGCCATTGAAGGGGCTGTAAGCAGTCAATTGCCTTCGTCCTTTTTACAAATGCACAAGAACACCACCTTGGTGCTCGATGAAGAGGCTGCTGCAGAACTAACCCGCATCAAAACACCATGGATTGTTCAAACCTGCAACTGGAACGACAAATTAAAATATCAAGCCGTTGTATGGCTCTGCCGCAAGACCGGTAAATCGGTGTTAAAACTCACCGAGTCTGACTACAATGAAAACTCCCTAGCCGATCTTCTAGAAATGCAATCGGTATACGATCTAAACATTGAAATTTTTAACCGCCTCCAACATACAATCACCGGATGGCCAGGCGGTAAACCCGATGCAGACGATTCACACCGACCAGAACGCGCCCGACCTAAATCAAAGAGAGTAATCATTTTCAGTCCTCACCCCGACGACGATGTAATCTCTATGGGAGGCACATTGGATCGATTGATCTCTCAGGGACATGAGGTGCACGTAGCCTACCAGACCTCTGGTAGCATTGCCGTATCGAATCAAGAGGCCCTAAAGTTTATCGAGGTTGCTTGCGACATGATGCTTGGCGCAGAGAGTAAAACCATACGAGAGCTGCGTTCAAAAATTGAAAAACTCAAAGACGGAGAGATTCCATCTGCAGAAATTCGCAACCTCAAAACCATAATTAGACAGCGCGAAGCAATCGCTGCGACCCGCTATCTCGGTCTTCCGGATGAGAATGTTCATTTCATGAAATTGCCATTTTACGAAACTGGGGCAGTTAAAAAATCTCCCATTTCGCAAGACGACATCGACATCATGAATCACTTGATCAAGAGCATTCGACCCCACCAGATCTATGCCGCAGGTGATTTGGCTGATCCACACGGAACACACAGATTGTGTATCGATGCGCTTCAACAGTCGTTAAGTCAATTGCGCAAAGAGCCCTTCTTGAAAGACTGCTGGGTGTGGTTGTACAGAGGAGCTTGGCACGAATACGAGCCCTACGAAATCGATATGGCCGTGCCGATGAGTCCTGCTCAAGTACGAAGAAAGAGACGTGCCATTTTCTTCCACCAAACGCAGAAAGACGGTGTCATGTTCCAAGGGAATGACCTTAGAGAGTTCTGGGTAAGGGCCGAAGACCGCAATCGTGAAACCGCAGACATTTACCGCCAATTAGGGCTGTCTGATTACGCTGCCATTGAAGCCTTTAAACGTTATTACTATTAAACGAATCGTTATGTTACGTTCTTTGTCATTACTATCTCTATTTACGCTTCTGTTTGTTTCGTGCACCCCAACAGTACCGGACGGCAAGGTGTACGAACAGCTTATGCCCATAGCAGAAACGGTCGAACTTAAAGACGGAAGTTTTACGCTAGAAGGCAGTACTACCTTTAGCTTGGATGGTTTTGACCAAGAAGCAGCATCTTCTTTCAGTACGGTGCTTCTTGGCCAAGGAGGTATTCACAATGTGAATCTGATCCAAGCAGAAGAAAACGAAGCTGCATTGCGATTCACGATTGACACTGATTTAGAAGAAGAGGCTTATGAATTGAACATCGATTCATCGGGAATAACTGTTGAAGCAGGAGCAGCAGCTGGAGCCTATTTCGGTTGGCAAACCTTAAGACAGATCCTACTCCTTCAGGCAGACACAGAGCAAGCTCAGGTCCTGAGAGCGGTTCACATCTCAGATCAACCCCACTACGGATATCGCTCGGTGATGTTAGACGTGGCGCGTCATTTTTTTGATGCCCCGACCGTAAAAGAATTGATCGATCAAATCACGCTTTACAAGGTAAACACCCTTCACCTGCACTTGTCTGACGACCAAGGTTGGCGCATTGAAATCAAGAAATGGCCTAATCTGACCGCTCATGGCGGCCTCACCGAAGTGGGTGGAGGTGAAGGAGGATACTACACTCAAGAACAGTACAACGACCTGGTAGCGTATGCCCACAATCGATTCATTACTGTGGTTCCAGAAATCGATCTTCCTGGTCATACCAATTCAGCGCTCTCTAGCTATGCTGAATTAAACTGTGACGGCGTGGCTCCTGATTTGTACACCGGTATTGAAGTAGGATTCTCAACCCTCTGTGCCGACAAAGAAATCACCTACACGTTCTTAAGTGACGTCTTTGAAGAGCTGGCAGAGATGACTCCTGGACCTTATTTACACATTGGAGGTGACGAATCTCACGTCACTAAAGAAGACGACTATGTAAAAATGGTGGACTTCGCCTTGAGCAAGGTGAAAGAACTAGGTAAAACACCCGTGGGCTGGGATGAAATTTCACATGGGGCGATTGACCAAACGACCGTGTCTCAATACTGGGCAAGTCAAGAAAACACTAAGAAAGCATACGACAAAGGGGCGCAGCTCATCATTTCGCCTGCCATTCACGCCTATCTCGATATGAAGTACGATTCCCTGACGCCTATCGGATTGAAATGGGCAGGGTACCTACCTATTGACAAGGCCTACGATTGGTCACCCGATCAATTGGTGGAAGGAATATCTCCAGATCGTATCATCGGTACCGAGGCGCTCTTATGGACTGAGACTGTAACAACATCTGAAGATATTCAGTACCTTATGTTTCCAAGAGTACTCGGAATAGCTGAAATTGGTTGGACCTCGTCCGAACAACGCGACCTCGCTTCGTACCGTGAGAGGCTCAAAAGCCAGTTGAAAGTATTAGATCAACTTGGTGTTGGTTACTACAGCGATTCAGAGGAATAGGGAACTTAATACCTCATTTCGATGGAACTTAAAAACGAACACCTAGAAATCCCGGGCAATCCTTCGGTCGACAAATCGAGTAGTTATCGCCTGAATCATCGCGAGAATGGAGAGCCGTTAAAATCGCTGACAGAAGAGCAATGGAGCTTTTGGAAAGAAAACGGCTACGTTGTAATCAAACAGGCTATTTCTCGGACGCAGGCTGAAAAAACAGCGGCTTTCTTATGGGAATTTGAAGAAAAAGATTCCAACGATCCCGCTACTTGGTATGCCCCTGCCCGCGCTGAAATGCAAATGAAAGAGCTCATTGGAACGGGTATGGTAGAAGTTTACAACCATCCTTTACTTTGGGAAAACAGACAAAGTCCTAAGATTTACGAGGCGTTCAGAGACATCTGGGGAAGAGACGAACTGTGGGTGACCATAGACCGTGCCAACCTCAATTTTCCTATCAGACCCGGGCACGAGCAAAAAGGCTTTATCCATTGGGATTACGATCCAGAAACCAAGCCTCAAAACGTACAAGGAGTACTCGCTTTGGCTGACCAAAACGACCCGAACATGGGTGGATTTCAGTGCGTGCCTTGGCTTTACCGCAATTACGATACCTGGAAACTTACCCAACCAGAAGACCGAAATCGATTTCAGCCCGACATGACGGGGCTCGAAGATGAGCTGGTCAAGGTGCCGCTAGAAGCAGGCGACATGCTCATTTTTAATAGCACCTTAGCTCACGGTATTCGACCTAATAGATCTGAAGACAAGGTGCGTATCGCCCAATACATTTCTATGATGCCCGCGGACCCTGCGAATCAGGCCTTAATTGATTGGCGCGTGCGCTCATGGAGCGAGCGAATTGCACCAGAAGGATATGCCTTTCCGGGTGATCCGAGAAGATGGGAACAAACCAAGTACGAAAGAGCCGAATTGTCTGATCTCGGAAGAAAATTACTGGGTATCGATCCTTGGTAAATGGAGCCTTCATACAACATGAAAAACAGCGTACTGATCACCGGATCAACTGCAGGCATTGGTTTTGAGACCGCTAAGGTACTGGCCAATCAGGGGCATAAGATCTACCTCAACGGACGCACCGAAGAGAGCACAAATGCAGCAATCGAGCGTTTACGCCGTCTATGTGACAATGCCGATATCCAAGGAGTCGTATGCGATTTTTCAAAACCCTTCGATATAGCTTCTTTTCCAGAAGGTATTGATGTACTCATCAATAACGTCGGAATTTATACTTCAAAACCGTTCTCGGCTACTAGCGATGAAGACTGGTACGCTCAGTTCGAGGTCAACTGCATGAGCGGCGTGCGTCTCAGCCGGCATTATCTTCCTCAAATGCTGGCCTCTAATTATGGGCGTATCTTATTCATCTCAAGCGAATGCGCCTACCTTGCCCCAGAAGACATGGTGTCGTACAGCAGTACAAAGGCCGCCCTTCATGCCTTATCGAGGGGCTTGGCCAATGCCACCAGAAATAGCGATGTAACGGTTAATACGCTAGTGCCCGGCTCTACCTATACCGAAGGAGCAGCCCGTTTCATTGAAGATAAAGTGGCCCAGCAAAAAGAAGACCCCACTAAAGTAGCCCAATCCTTTATTCAGGCTGAACGCCCTCAGTCGCTCATTGAGCGCTTTGCGCGCACCGAAGAAGTGGCTTCACTCATCGCATTTTACGCCGGCCCACAATCGAGCGCGGTTAACGGTTCTGTAATTTTTTGCGAAGGCGGCAGCACCGGGGCTACGTTTTAAAACTAATTATGATACACTTTGAAGTTTGTGCAAATTCATTTACCTCAGCAAAAAATGCCCAAGAGGCGGGCGCCCAACGTATTGAATTGTGTTCAGAGCTCGGCGTTGGAGGGGTGACTCCTTCCTTTGGTCTCCTTAAAAAGGTGTGTGACGAACTCTCGATTAAAGTCAATGTACTCATCCGCCCTAGAAGTGGAAACTTTATTTATACCTCGGATGAGTTCGATGTCATTCTTAAAGATATTGCCCTTGCCGTCGATCTAGGTGTCAATGGAATCGTCTGCGGATCGCTTGATGAGGATGCAACGGTAAACGAAAAACAACTAGAGGCCATGCTAAAGGCTTCTGCTAATAAAGAGTTTACCTTTCACCGCGCCTTCGACTTAGTAGATGATCCGTATGCGACCTATGACCTCTTAGACTCCTATGGGGTGCATCGCATTTTAAGCTCTGGCCAACAGCAAAAAGCGATTGACGGGATCGACCTTCTAAAAGAATTAAACCAACGAGGTCAGGTAAAGATGATGCCCGGATCTGGGGTCAATGCCTCAAATATTGCCACCTTTATGGGGTCTGGATTTACCGAAGTTCACTTCTCAGGAACCGTCATGAGCGCTGAACGCGAAGCCAAAATCCCATTCATTACCCCCTCACTGCTAGGAGAATACGGATATCCGACATCAGACCTCAGCCGTCTCAAAGAGATCATCCGTTCAGCGAGCGCAGAATAAAGCGTTATTTCGTTTTAGTGACTCCGAAAGTGGCCTCATAATAGGCCATTATGGGTTGGTACGGTCCGAGCTGATGCTGTTCAATCGGAAAATTGTCTGCATACGGCCCATAGGGTGTTGACATGGGTTTCTTTACCCGATCAGGAAAATCCAATTCAAGATTTGAACGCTGCGGACGCTCTTGTTGATTCATGTATCCCGCAACATCATAGGCTTGCTCATCTGTTAGAATGGGAGCATCATAGCTCACCCCAAAGGGCATGTTGTACTTGATAAATTGAGCTGCAGTGATGACGCGGTTCATACCGGCCCCATTATTGTACGAATTAGGCCCCCATAAGGGCGGATAAGTATAGGTCAATCCGTCAGGGTTCTTTAATCCTTGTCCGTCTTGTTGATGACAAACTGCACATTGGGTGGTGTAGACTTCAGCACCTTGCTCTAGATTCACTGCACGATTCGGAAGTTCTATGGGCTTCAAGCCTTTTTTAACCGTAGTAGGATCAACCTCTAGGTAATCATCGAGCCATTCGATATAGGCAATCATAGCGAGCATTTCGGGCTGGTCAACCTCCATCGGTCTTCCGTTCATACTGCGAGTAAAACATCCGTTGATCCGTTCCGCCAGGGTTCCCATTTTATCCTCTCTCCCTCTGTATTGAGGAAATCTTTGATCCACACTTACTAATGAAATGCCATAATCTTTAGCCCCGTCATTGAGGTGACAGCTAGTGCATTGAAGTGCGTTTCCGGTGTAACGTTTGCTCGGATTGCTGGCTAAGGGGCCTAATAACTCATCGGTTTGGGTAAGTAGGGCATATCCAAATTGTAGCTGCTCGTCTCCAGATTGAGCCACCGCATCAAAGATGGGCAACTTTTCTTCTGGAAGTTCTTGAAGATCAGAAGCAGGAGCGCTCATCATTCTAACTTGAGGCACGTCGACGAAAAAGGTCCCAAACAATAAGAGGGACACTAATAGAACTAAGGTCAATCCGGCCTTTGCTATAGTCTTTGAAAGTCTACTAATGAGTACTTCAAGTTCTTGTTTAGACTTCTTTGATGGCATCTTTATTGCAAAGGTTAGTTCACTAAATGTAGCGAAAAGTAAGATGTGAATTTCTTTACATCGGTAACCCCAGTTACAAAGGGAGCGTATTCTGAAGGTCGTAACACGCTTTAGCATTTATCTTTGTGTCGTGAAGATTTCAAAAGATATCGCCAAGGCGGCCCAACTTCTTAAGGAAGGGAAGGTGGTCGCAATGCCCACCGAAACCGTATATGGCTTAGCGGCTAATTCGTTTGATCCATCGGCGATTTCAGAGGTCTTTGCCGTAAAAGAGCGCCCTGCAACGAACCCGCTGATCGTGCATATTCACTCGCTTGATCAGCTCGCTCCATTGGTAATTGAAATGAGTCCAAACGCTCAAAAGTTAGCCGAGCAATTTTGGCCAGGACCCCTTACCCTCCTCTTAAAGAAATCAGATCGTGTAAGCGACCAGGTTACCGCCAATAGTCCCTATGTGGCTCTTCGTATGCCCAAACACCCCGTAGCGCTTGAGCTTTTGAAGGCCGTCTCTTTTCCGTTAGTCGCTCCGAGTGCAAATCGCTACACCACGGTTAGTCCGACTACTGCAGAGCACGTGCTGCAAAACTTAGGAGAACGCATTCCCCTTATCCTTGACGGAGGGCCTTGCGAAAAGGGACTTGAATCGACGGTTGTTGGGTTCGATTCAGAAGACCGTCCGCTCGTCTATCGTTTAGGAGCCATAACGCTAGAATCCCTTCAGTCAGTTGTTCAAGAATCTGTCTTATTCGAAGCTCCTCCTTCAGGCCCCGCTCATTCGCCCGGAAGCGCCAAAAAACATTATGCCCCTAGTACACCGCTTAAGGTCGTTGAAGATCTAAAAGCATTATTAACCCACTACTCTGGGAGTGAGAAAATAGGAGTACTGTCTTTTGGCCATGAAAACCTAACTACCCGCCAAACGACGGTAGTTGAACTTTCTCAAACGAAGGATTTAGAGGAGGCCTCAAGAAACTTATATCGAGGCCTTTACGCGCTTGACGAAGCTAAAGTAGATCTCATTGTAGCCGAATGGTTTGAAAACAAGGGGCTCGGCCGAACCCTAAACGACAAGCTGAAGCGCGCCTCTTTTATCGGTTAAAGTAGTAGTGTAAAGGCTAGACTTCTTTAGTTACTTTTATACTATGAGCCAGCACGCCCATCATCATCACCAAACAGTATCAGGAACACGTCTTTTCTGGACGATAGTCTTGAACATAAGTATCACCGTCGGCCAGTTCATCGGCGGGATACTCTCAGGAAGTATGGCACTGCTCTCAGATGCAGTCCACAACTTGAGCGATGTGATTTCGTTGATTGTGAGCTATACCGCGAACAGATTAGCACACAAGAAGGCCACTACAGACAAAACCTTTGGGTACAAAAGGGCTGAGATCATTGCGGCTTTCATCAATGCGATATCGTTGATACTCATTGCGTTTTGGTTGATCTACGAATCGATCCAACGCATTGTAACGCCCAACGAAATAGAAGAGCAAACCGTCATCTATTTATCCTTGGTCGCGATTGTAGGGAACGGTCTTAGCGTGCTGCTTTTAAAAAATCAGCAGGGTAACAATCTCAATATCCGCTCTGCCTATGTGCACCTCTTCTCTGACCTCTTGGCCAGTGTCGCTGTGCTCATTGGAGCGATTGCTATAGCGCTGTACGATTGGCAACTCATCGACCCCATTCTCAGTATTCTAATATCGATTTACCTCATATTTCTAGGATACCAACTACTCAGAGACTCTACTCAAATTTTAATGCTCTACACCCCTCATGAAGTTGATTTAAAGGCGGTGATTGAAACAGTACACGCCCTTGACCACGTCAAAAAGCTGCACCACATCCACATATGGAAGCTGAACGACACCGAAATACATCTTGAGGCACATATCGATCTTCAAAAGGATCTCAATATCTCTGATTTTACGCTACTTCAACAAGAAATTGAAGTGCTTTTACTTGAGCGTTATGGCATTAATCATCTAACGCTTCAGCCCGAATTCCAAAAAAAGGATCCAAAAGAGTATATTGTACAGGATTAAATATTGTTTTATTCGTAAATTTGTAAGCAAAAAATTATGAATAAAACAATTATACCCCTGATACTCACCGCTATACTGAGTATATCTCTGATTTCTTGTGGATCTGTTAAGAATATGTCAACAGAAGATGTGTCATCTAGTAGCATTGTGACACCTCCAAACGTGGGATCCAATAAGCTTTCTAAAGTCCGCCAGAAAAACTGAGGTAGCAGTAGAAAATTGATCTTTTTCGCGCTGAATGCTGCGTTTATTCTACCTTTGACCTAACAAATCTGAGCTATACCATTCGTTTTCAAAGATTTAATAGTGTCTTTAGTGGTTCACCAAACGCCATCCAGCTGCGCTAGCCATGTTATTTAATCCTAAATACCTGTACAGGTTTTCATTCTGGACGAGTCTCTTTATACTCATTCTTTTACTGGTAGATTTTGGCTTTAAACAAACGGCTGAGGTCGAACTGCAAATTGAAAATTACTATTTCTACGCCCTACTTGTCGGGGTGGTCACTACGGCGCTTTCGTATATCCTTGACAGAAAGCGGATTCGGCAAAACATAGCGCTGATCGACCTGTTAGGGGTAAGTCTCGCCCTATTTTTATTGGGGGTGCATTTCTTTGGAGATCCGTCTGCAGCACTCACGCGCGAAATGGCTCGCTTGCATCTTGAAAAGTATTCGGCTGGTCTTCTCTTCTTAAAAGGTTTGCTCGATCTCAAGGTAGAGTACAAACGCACCGACTTCAACCCTGCCCAGCTGTTTTTAATCAGCTTTGTAGCGATCATACTTTTCGGAACACTACTTCTCTCACTCCCAAGCGCCACTCGCAATGGCATTTCGCTGTTAGACGCCCTATTCACAGCAACAAGTGCCGTATGCGTTACAGGGCTAGTAGTGGTGAATACCGCAACAGACTTTACCGTTTTCGGACAAGGGATCATCTTATTACTAATTCAAATTGGGGGACTTGGAATCTTGACCTTTGTAAGCTACTTCAGCTACTTCTTTAAAGGTCAAATTAGTTATGAGAAACAGATTGCGATGAGCGCAATTAACTCCAATGCAACCATAGGAAAAGAATTGACCCTGATCAAACACATTATCATCATTACTTTACTCATCGAAGCGCTTTCAGGGGTGCTTATCTTTTACAGCATTGATCGATCGAGCTTTGCCAGTTTTGGAGACCAACTGTTTTTCGCAGTATTTCATGCGGTATCTGCTTTCTGTAACGCTGGATTTTCAACCCTTGAGCACTCCTTGCAACAGGGAGCATTCGAATTCAATTACGGATTGCAAATCATTATTGCGTTGACCTTTATTCTAGGGGGTCTTGGATTTCCGATCGTAGAAAATATTACCTCGTATTTCAAGTATAAAACCCAACGCGTGTTTTCGTTTGCCAAGACCCCCAATCACCGACCCTGGGTGCTGACACTCAATAGCCGTATTGCCTTGATCACGTCCGCCTTGCTAACAGTCGGAGGATTCATTGCTTTTTACGCTCTTGAATTTAACAATACACTGGTACGTCACAGCAGTTCTGGCAAGCTGATCACCGCCTTTTTTGGAGCAGTCACCCCTAGAACCGCTGGATTCAATACCGTAGATACTGCTTCATTGCTCTTTCCGACTACCCTACTCCTCTTCTTTTTAATGTGGGTGGGAGCTTCTCCAAAATCAACCGGAGGAGGAATCAAAACCACCACTCTGGCGATAGCCGTGTTGAACATTTTGAGTTTGGTGAAGGGAAGCTCACGCATCGAAATCTTTAAACGTGAGATCGTCGAGGTTACTATTAAGAGAGCCTTTGCCATGATCTCGCTATCTATCATTGTCATCAGCATCGGAATTGTACTCATCTCTAGCCAAGAACCCGAGATAGAAATGCTTAAAATCGCCTTCGAATGCATTTCGGCATACAGCACCGTAGGGCTTAGCATGGGGATCACTGAAGGTCTAAGTTCGGTAAGCAAACTGGTACTTATCTTTCTCATGTTTATTGGAAGAGTAAGTGCCCTAACTGTTCTTTTTGCTATCTTCAGAAAGAAGGTGGTGCGTAATTACAGATATCCAAAAGAAGAAATAACCATTCACTAAGAAATGAAATACATCATTGTCGGACTCGGAAATTTTGGGGCCTCCCTAGGTCAGAAACTCACTAGTCAAGGAAACGAGGTGATCGGAATAGACACCAGTGCCGCTAAAGTCGAGGCCTATCGCGAAAAAATCACCTACACCATGGAGATGGACGCTACCGATGAACTCGCTGTGTCCGGTTTGCCATTAAAAAGCACCGACATCGTTATTATTGGTATCGGTGAAGACCAAGGGGCCAATGTGATGGCTACCGCACTCTTCAAAAATTTAGAAGTGAAACGTTTGATCAGCCGCTCCATCAATCCACTCCACGAAAAAGTGCTTGAAGCAATTGGGGTTGACGAGATCGTTCGACCCGAAGAAGAAACCGCTGAGAGATGGGCCAAAAAATTATGCCTCATCAATGTGGTTGATTCGTTTGAACTCAATGACGATTTCAGTATTATCGAGGCAACCGTTCCGAAAGAGTATGTTAGCAAAACCTTGAAAGAAGTTGGGTTCAGGTCAAAATACAACCTCTTAGTGCTTACCATCATTAAGAAAGTAGAGGTGACCTCACTTCTCGGAAACAGCAAGGTTGAAAACCAGGTTCAGGGAGTTGCCTCTGCAGAAAACGTTTTAGAAGAAGGTGACATTTTGGTGCTCTACGGGGCAAACAAAGACCTTCAACATTTCTTGAAGCAGAAATTTAGATAGCTCTTAGGCGCTTGATGTTGTCTAAAATCTGCTCAACCTCTTGGGCGTATTGAAAATCAAGTAGCGTTAATCCGTTGGCATCATGGGTAGTCAACGAAACTTCGATATCCTTGGCATTTACGAGGGTGTCTGGATGGTGGTTGAGTTCATGTGAAACCCTCGAAAGGCGCGTCAATAATTCGTGAACCTCTTGCATTGAATGCATCGAGACCTTCAATATTATTCGCCCCTCCTTCAATATCCAAGGATAATGAAGTTCTTCATTGAGCCATTTTAGTTGCTCTTGCTCAGTCAATCTTTTCATAACTTACAAGTTGCAAATAAATACCATGAAAAACCACCTTCTTCTAGGGTTGCTTTTTGCTCCTCTTTTTTCGCTATTCGCACAAATAAATCCAGAAAATATAGAAATCATTAGAGACGCCTATGGTGTGCCTCATATCTATGCTAAAACCGACGCTGAGGTTGCTTACGGGCTTGCGTGGGCACACGCAGAAGACGATTTCCAGACGATTCAATTGAGCTATTTGGCCGGAGATGCAAAACTTTCAAGAGCCATTGGGCTTAAAGGAGCTCCCGCAGATTTCTTGCAACAGCTTATTCAGGCAGAAAAAACAGCCAGAGAACAGGTGCACACCTTAAGCGATGAATTTATGGGCGTCATCAAGGGGTACGCCCAAGGCCTGAACGCCTATGCCGAGGCCCATGAAGAAGAGGTCCTCTTAAAAGAGCTGTTTCCGGTGACGCCAATTAAAATGATCGCGTATTCTCAATTGCAGCTTTTTGTCTCTAATGCCGCCGATCAACTCGTCAAGCAAATTGTGAGCAATAAGACGCCGAAAAACATTCCAGATGAAGACGTCCAGGGCTCAAATCTGATCGCTTTGTCTAGTGCCAAAACGGGTGAGAATACCAGTTTTCTGACCATTAACACACACCAACCTCTAGAGGGCCCCACCTCATGGTACGAGGCGCATTTAGTAAGTGAAGAAGGCACCAATATCATAGGAGCCTTGTTTCCTGGAGCTCCATGCATACTCACGGGTGCCAATGAATATTTGGGATGGACCCATACCGTAAACTTTCAAGACAAGGCAGACTTGTACAAACTTGAAATGCTCGACAAAAAAACACTTACCTATAAGGTCGATGAGGACGAGCTGACCTTAGAGAAACACAAGGCAAAAGTGTATTTAAAACTCTTTGGGTTAAAGATTGGTATCAACCGCACCTTCTACTCTAGCATCTACGGGCCAACCTTGAAAAATTCAAAAGGATTTTATGCTGTGCGCACCCCAAGTACCACTACCATATTAGCCTTAGAACAGTGGTGGCGGATGAATAAGGCACGCTCCTTTACCGAATTCTACAACACCTTGAAAATGAATGCGCTACCCGGTTACAATATCGGTTATGCCGACCGCAACGATACCATTTTTTACATCTCTAATGGTAAGATGCCGATTCGTGCAGAAGGATACAATTGGAAGGGAGTTGTACCCGGAAACACTTATGCCACTTTGTGGGACACTTATTACGACACCGAAGACCTTCCGCAAGTCGTACAACCCCAATCAGGCTATGTATATAACGCGAATCACAGTCCTTTTAAATCTTCGTCATTGGCCGATAATCCTGATCCCAACGATTATCCTGAGGCCATGGGCTACGAGCGCTACGACAACAACCGAAGCACGAGGCTTTTTGAACTACTCGAAGCGCATAAAACCATCGATTTTCAAACTTTTAAGAAAATCAAATACGATCACACCTTGCCCGATCCGCTGAACTACAATTATGTCAACCTCAACGCTTTGTTCGACATGAACCCTGCTGATTTCCCTGGTGTGGGAGGATTGTTGCGCAAAATACAGACATGGGATCGGGTGGCCTCAGCAGACTCAAAGGGAGCCGCGGCCTATGCCATCTTGTATTATCAATTACGCCACTACTGGTCAAAATTAGGTCCAGACAAGACCTTTGACACGGCTACCATTCACAAGGCCTTGAAGAAAACAAGCCGCTATATGGACAAGCATTTCAGCAGCCAAGACATTACCCTTGGCGACTTTCAGAAGCTTGTGCGTGGCGACAAAAACATTCCTATTTGGGGACTGCCTGACGTGATTACGGCTATGCACGGTGCGCCATACCAAGACGGACGTTACCGCATCACCAACGGCGAATCGTATATCGCGCTCATTCAATTTAGAGAGAACAAGACGCAGTATCAATCGGTCATCTCATACGGAAACAGCAATCGCGAAGACGGATTACACTATGACGATCAAATGAAATTGTATCAAAATTTTCAAACCAAGCCGATGTCGTTCGATCGCGAAGACGTATTACAGAACGCGGTGAGAAGTTACCACCCTATTAAAGAGCGTTAGATCATTTTTCATATTGCGTATATTCGTGATGCTATGGAATCTTTTTTAAACTTCTTTGAACTCATGCCGGTTTGGATGAAGGCGGCATGGATCTTTATCGTACTCGCTGTCTTCTGGATTGCAGAAGGCTATTACGCTCAAGTAAATTTCAATTACAAAAAGTGGCGGCATGCTCGTGTTAACGGTTCACTGCTGTTGATGGTTATGGCCATTAACGTAGGTTTTGGTACACTAACCGCATTGCTTTATCAATGGTTAGATACGAGTTCATTCGGTTTGCTGCAGATGATCGATTGGCCTGTATGGGCAGAACTCTTTATCGCCTTGGTCATACTGGATTTCATTGCCCAGTACTTTGTACACTTTTTACTCCATAAAGTGCCTGCACTGTGGAGGCTGCACCTAGTGCATCACAGTGATAAAAAGGTAGATGTGACTACCGGAACACGTCACCATCCGTTGGATTTTCTGCTTAGAGAAACCTTCGCACTAATTGCGATTGCCATTACGGGAATGCCTATATCCTTTTATCTATTCTATCGCATATTAAGTGTGCTGTTTACCTACTTTACGCACGCAAATATCGCGTTACCCTTGGCCGTCGATAAAGCCATTTCGTATGTCTTTGTCACTCCGAATATGCACAAGTTCCACCACCATAACGAGCTGCCGTGGACCGATTCAAACTACGGCAACATGCTATCAGTATGGGACCGACTGTTTGGCACCTTTTTTTACGGAGATGTTTCAAAAGTGGTTTACGGGGTAGACATCGCCGATCACAAAGACGATCAAAATCTATGGGTGCAGTTAGGAATGCCGTTTGACAGATCTGTCAAATCTAAATCTTAACTAGGCTAGGTTCCAGAAAATAGGCAGCAGGTAAAAGACCCAAACGGTTATCAATAGGATTGAAATCAGGTTCAGTCCTAATCCAGCCCTGATCATGTCTTTCATGCTCACATATCCAGAACCAAACACTACAGCATTCGGAGGGGTGGCTACGGGCAGCATAAAGGCGCAAGAGGCCGCAAGGGTTGCTCCAATCATGAAGATATAAGGATGTACTCCCATGGCAGCGGCAAGCGGCGCCAATACGGGCAATATCATGGCCGTGGTTGCCAAATTCGATGTGATTTCTGTCAAGAAATTAATAGCTGCCACAAGCACTAGTGTCATCACGATTAAGGGCAAGAATTCTAGCGTAATAAGCTGCTCGGCAAACCATTGAGCGAGTCCGGTATCCTTAAAGCCTTGTGCAATCGCTAGGCCTCCACCGAAAAGAATAAGAATGCCCCAAGGAATTCGTTTAGAATCGTCCCAGCTCAATATTGCACCCTTACCATTTGACCCTCGAATCACGAACAAGGCAATCCCTGAACTCAATGCAATGATTGTATCGTCGATAGCAGGCAATATAGGGGAGAGCAAAAAAGAACGGCTGATCCAAGCCACGGCGGTAAGCAAGAAAACGATTCCTACTTTCTTCTCATCCCTATGAATAGGGCCAAGTGCTTCTCTTTGCCTTTTAATCTCTTCTACTCCTCCTGTAAAGTCATCCGCCTTTAGCTTGACAGCAAAACGCGTAAGATAGACCCAACAAAGGGCTAATAATAAAATAGAGAGCGGGAGCGCCAAAAGCATCCACTCTAAAAATCCTATTTCTACGCCGTAAAGTTCTTTCACAATCCCGGCTAAAACCAAGTTAGGCGGTGTACCAATCAAAGTGCCTATCCCTCCAATCGAGGCGCTGTAAGCGATGGCCAGCATT
>Ga0181572_10001325_pt1 | contig 17952 bp, 18 predicted proteins | sample 101ome_26_FD_133004 | JGI IMG/M metagenome (GOLD analysis project Ga0181572, IMG submission 133004) | Coastal salt marsh microbial communities from the Groves Creek Marsh, Skidaway Island, Georgia - 101408AT metaG (megahit assembly) | ecosystem: Environmental > Aquatic > Marine > Intertidal... | reverse complement strand
GTTCGCATGAAATGACGTCTCCAAAAAATTATTCGATTGCTGGAGTTTTAATATTAGATTGCCTTATTTTTTTAACTTTTTATGCTTATGTTTTTAATGGACAAGTTGGAGAATACACATTTTCAATATTTGAGGGTTTGTTTGTGTCCATTGCCTTGTATGGAATTTTAAAGGAAAAAATAATAATATTTTTACTAGCAACAACATTTGCTGTTCTCAATAGGGAGAGTGGATTTATTCTTTTAATTTTATGGATTATATTTAATGGTTTAAACTTAGGATCTATTCAACGGTATATGATCTTTCTTATTCCAGTAATAATTTTTTCAATAGTGAATAATGAAATTTTGCATTGTATTCTAAAAGAGGGATTTTTAATATCATCTAAAACAATTCCAGGACAACTAACTTATCATGTTTTTTTTGATGGAGTATGGGGATTAATTAGAGGAACTTTAGCAATTATTTTAAATTATGGATTGATTTTGATACCTACGTTTGTGCTTCATAAAAGATATAACAAATATCTAGGAAAAGATTCAAAAACACTGATTAATGGGATGTTGATATCTATAGTTGTTTATGTGGTAGTTTTTATTTTTGCAACACCCTTGAACCATATGTCGGTGAAGTTTATAATACTTCCGTTAGTTTTGCCATTATTAAGTGTTTACATTTTGCAGATTATTCAAAATGAACAGAGTGGAATTAAATAAGAAAAGATAGTATATTTTTTCTCAACATTTTTTTCACAGATTAAGTCAGACTGAAACTAATCTAAATTTTCCATAGAATTATGAGGAGATTGTTGTTGGATTGGCTTTCTTAGAAAAAACAATCTTATTTTAAATTTATTTAAGAGTACACAATTGAAGAAGCAAGTTTATGTTGGGATGAGTGCAGATTTGCTACATCCAGGGCATATAAATATTTTACAAAAGGCCTCAGAACTAGGGGAGGTTACAGTTGGAGTTTTAACTGATAGCGCGATAGCCAGTTATAAAAGATTACCTTTTATGACTTTTGATCAAAGAAAAACTGTTGTCGAAAGTGTCAAAGGTGTCGCAAAAGTGATACCACAGGAAACTTTGGATTACAGGAGTAATCTAAATTTGCTTAAGCCTGATTTTGTTGTTCATGGCGATGATTGGAGAGAGGGTGTTCAAATTAAGACAAGACAACAAGTTATTGATACGCTGTCTAAATGGGGCGGTGAACTTGTTGAAATATCTTATACACAAGGAATATCATCAACTAAATTAAACAATTCTTTGAAAGAAATTGGGGTTACTTCTGATATTAGGAGAGCTAGACTTAGAAGACTAATTCATTCCCAGCCTATAGTAAAGATCTTAGAGGCCCATAATGCCTTAAGTGCTCTTATTGCGGAAAATACTGAAGTTGAAAGAAATGGGGCGCTTGTCAGTTTTGATGGTGTTTGGTCAAGTTCTTTAACTGATTCAACCGCTAAAGGAAAGCCGGATATTGAGGCGATCGATATCACCTCGCGTTTGAATGCTGTGAGTGATATTTTTGAGGTAACAACAAAACCTATGATTTTTGATGCAGATACTGGTGGGAAGATTGAACACTTCAGATATTCAGTAAGGAGTCTTGAAAGGGCCGGTATAAGTGCCGTAGTAATTGAAGATAAGACTGGATTAAAAAAGAACTCATTATTTGGCAATGAGGTGAAGCAAACACAGGACTCAATTGAATCGTTCTGCGAAAAAATTTCCGCTGGAAAAGATGCACAAATTACTCATGATTTTATGATTATTGCAAGAATTGAGTCTTTGATTCTCGAGGCAGGCATGGAGGATGCTCTGAAAAGAGCTAAAGCATATATCGCAGCTGGAGCTGATGCAATCATGATTCATTCCAGACATAAAGACCCTTCTGAAATTATTGAATTCATGACAAAATTTAGATCATCTGATAAAAACACACCTGTAGTGGTTGTGCCTACAAGTTTTAATTCAGTTACAATTGAAGAGTTTATTGATATGGAAGTTAATGTTGTAGTTACCGCTAACCATATGCTTAGAGCTGCTTATCCAGCAATGTTAAATGTAGCAAAATCTATCCTAAAACATGGAAGAAGTCTTGAGGCTGAACCTGACTGTATGTCCATAAAAGACATACTTGAGTTTGTTCCGGGCACAAAATAATGTCGCTTGACACTAAGAGCTTTGTTTCACAATTAATTGCTGAGGGCTATACTCACCTTTGCGTTGTTCCTTGTAGTTTTGTCAAAAATCTTATAAATGAGGCAATCAATAACCAAAATATAGAGTATCTTCCAGCTGCAAGCGAGGCTGTAGCTTGTTCAATAGGTGCAGGGTTAAAAATAGCGGGAAAGAAACCAATCATCATTGTTCAGTCGTCAGGTTTGGCCAATATGGCTAGTTGTGTTACAAGCCTTCTAAAACCTTATGGTATAAAATTCCCAATTTTATCGAGTTGGAGGTCTTATAAAGAGGGCGATAGTGAGATTCAGCACAAACATCTTGCAACAAATCTACCAAAATTAATCGATTCTTATGGCTACTCTTATCAAATCTTAGATAAGAAAGATTTAAGCCATGCAATTACTCAGATAAGAGAAAGCAACAATTCGTTTAATTTGTGCATTATTCAGAAGGATACTTTTGATAGGGTTGACTTAAATGTTGAACATATTTTAGATATGTCACTTTACCCATTCAGAAGTGACTATTTGAGATTTTTGGATTCAAATTTCAAGGATGAGACTTTCTTATTTCTTGGCACTACTGGTAATACTTCAAGAGAGATGTATGCTTACATGCAGAATACTAAAAATTTTTACATGGCAGGCAATATGGGGGGCGCCCTAAGTGTTGGGTATGGTATCGCAAAATCAGGAAAAAAAGTCATTGTATGTGGAGGAGATGCAGAATTTGTTATGCATATGGGGGGACTTACAACAGTTGGTAGAGATGCGAAAAATATCGATTTGATCTACATATTGTTTGACAATGAACAAAATAAATCTACCGGCGGTCAAAATACTTACCAGGGCCATTTAAACTATACTAATATCGCTAAGAATTGTGGGTTTAATGTTCATAAAAATGTCATTAAGTCCATCTCGGACTTTGAATTAGCTCTTAAAAATAATTCAGGATTATTTTTCCTTCATGTAAAGTGCAACATAGACGAAACAACTCCCAGACCACCAATACAAGCAATTAGAGTAAATGAACTTAAATAATATCAATTACCACATGCCAACAAAAATAGTCTTTGGTTGTAATTCATTTGATTCTATTAATTCCCTTATAGGTAATAGAAAAGCCGTTCTCATTACTTCAAATGGAGCAGTTGATAGAGGTCTAGTAGACAGATTGAAATCATATACTAAGAATATTGTCAAAGTAATTTCAAATATCAAAACTCATCCAGATATGAGTGACTTAAAGAGTGTTTATGATTCCGTACATGAATCAAATTTTGATTTAGTAATTGCTATGGGTGGTGGAAGTGTTATTGATGTGGCAAAGTTTATTTCAGTTTCCGGCAGTCATTCTCCAAGCTTTGAATTGGTTAAGAATTTAACAATAGGAGAAGTAAAAGAAAAAAATTATAAGATTACTCCGTTGATATCGATCCCAACTACCGCTGGTACAGGAAGTGAAATTAGTCCATTTTCAACAATATGGGACAAGATAAATAAAGAAAAATATTCATTAAACTTACCCGAGCTTTTCAGCGAGGTAGCATTATATGATCCTGTTTTAACTCTGACTGTCCCCAAGAAAATTACAATTCAAACTGGCCTTGATTCTTTATCCCATGCATTAGAATCAATATGGAATAAGAATGCAAATGCTATAACCCTTAATTACTCTATTAAAGCAGCCAAACTTATTATGGAAAATTTGGTCGATTTAGTAAATAACTTAGATAATCTGGAGTTAAGAGATAGGGTGATGAAAGCTAGTATGTATGCTGGATTAGCTTTTTCAAACACTAAAACTGCAACTGCTCATGCGTTGAGCTACAGCATTACTTTGAAAAAAGGTATTGATCATGGTGTGGCTTGTAGCTTCACACTCCCATTACTTGTGGATAAAATTATTGGCAGGTATGATTTTATTGACAATTCTCTCAAAGAAATCTTTGGAGAATTATCTTCTTCAACTCTAAGAAAATTTTTGAATCTATTAAATATCTCGACTAAATTCGAGGATTATGGAATTAGCGATGAAGAATTCAAAGTTCTAAAATCTACAGCTCTAAAAAATATTAGATCTAATAATAGTCTAGTAAGACTTTGAATTATGATATGAAAAAGAAATTCCCAACATCTTTTCTAAAAATCAGGAATGAACTTTACGAGGTACAGTTCACTAGATGGAAACATCTTCTAAATTTTAGATCACCTTATTCATTGCTCAAAGCAATTTACTACATTGAAACAGCATCTTTTTTTCTTTTTACAACACAAAGAATAATAAAATCACCTAATCTAGTAACTTTTTTTTACATTCTATCTGGGCTTTTAGGAGCAGTTCTAATTCATAGTTCAGATTCAGATCTCTTCCTGATTGGTCTTTTTCTCGTTTTTACCAAAGGAACTTTTGATTGGGCTGATGGCCCCCTTGCAAGAAGACTCAATAAGACTTCTTTTATAGGGCACGCACTTGATGTTTATGGAGCTTACTTAAATGATTTGGCATTTAGAGTATCTTTTATATTTTTCACAATAAAGTACTTTCCAGATTTAAGCTTTTTACTGCCTATTTTTTTATTTATTGTTGTTACAGGGAAGTTCAGTCAGCATGCAGATATTTTGTTTTCTCAAAAAGAAGAATCCCAATCTGAAAAAAATAACTCATTTATACAAGAAGTAGAGAATCCTATTCAATCAAAAGGTTTAATAAAATGGTATTTCATATATGAAGCTTTCCTAGATTCTAGAGCAAGAAGTATAGATTTTTTATTATTGATGTTACTTTTAAACTATTTATTCGAATCTTACATGCCGATATTGCTTTTAGTATTGTCCTTGTTAATAGTTTTAAGATCCATCATTTCCCATATTGCGAGTTTATATTATGTTTTTAACGTCTATAAAAGTTTAAAGTAATGGATAAAGATTATTGGAACAGTTACTATCTCCAGTTTGGCGAAGAGGAAAATATTGCTTATTGCAGTAGTTTTGCAGAGTTTTGTTTAAAAAAGAACTTTCTGAAAAAAAACGACACTATTGTAGAACTTGGCTCAGGAAACGGAAGAGATGCAATTTTTTTTGCTCACAAAGATATTAACGTTATAGCAATAGATCAAAGTACAGTAGCTATCGAAATAGAGAAAAAAAAGCTCCATTCAAAAGTTGCTAGATTTCTTACACTATACAATCTAGATTTCGTTAATCAGGATTATTCAGAGTATCAAGATATTGATGTTTTCTACTCAAGATTTACAATTCATTCAATTACTAAATCAGATGAAGATATTCTTTTACCAAAAGTCTACAATTCATTAAAGAATGGTGGATTCTTATGTGTTGAGGTTAGAACAGTTAATGATCCACTCTATGGGGAAGGGGAGTTTTGTGAAAAAGATACTTACTTTACTGACCATAGAAGAAGATTTATAAATTCTGAAGAGTTTCTGGAGCGGGTCTTAAAAATTGGTTTCAAGTTAGTTTACTTTACCGAGGAAAATAATCTTTCAGTTTACAAAAATGATAATCCTGTTTTAATGAGGATTATTTTGAAGAAATAATTATGACTGATGATGAAAAGGTTTTTATAGATGTTTGTGAACTTCTTGATAAAAACGGAATTAATTTTTGGATTTGTCATGGAACTTTGCTTGGAATTATCAGAGAAGATAGACTTCTACCATGGGACCATGATATTGATTTTGCAGTCTGGCATAAAGACGTTTCAAGACAAAAGATCTTAAATATATTTCTTGAGAACGGTTACAAACAAGAATTAGTTTTTGGAGATGTTGATTGTATGCATTTTTTTGGCAAGAATAAGAAGATTGACGTAAGTTTTTATAAAATTAAAGATAATATTGCCTCTATTAGATGGGTCGCTCCTTCAAAGTCTTTTGTCTCTAAATTTTATCTTCATGTAGTTCAAATAATTTGGGAAGACTCCATAAGGAATATTCAGCTTTCAAAGAAAATAATAAAAAGATCTATTCAATATTTTTTGATTCTTATTCTTTCACCATTTAAACTTATTCTTACTAGCTCCATGAAAAAAAGAATTTATGAAAATTCTATTAAGTATATGAACCACACAGGATATAGTTATCCATTAAACTTAATGAATTTTAAAAAGATCAGTTTTAGAGGTAGGCTTGTTCAAGTTCCCATCCGATCAGATTTATGTCTTGAGATGACTTATGGGGTTGGTTGGAAAAAACCTAACGAAAACTATATTTGGCATGAAGAGGCTAATAATCTAATTCAACAATAAGGTAAGTTTTGAATAAAATTTTCTCAGGCAAGAAAGTCCTTATAACAGGGCATACTGGATTTAAAGGAAGTTGGTTATCTCTTTGGCTCCACAGTTTAGGCGCTGATATTTTTGGAGTATCTGATAAGGAACTCAGTATTCCTTCAAATTTTAACGCATCTTCTATAGAGGGTATTTCACAAAATTATTATGTTGATATTAGAGACTTGGATTCATTGAGAAAACTGATATCTAAAATACAACCAGACTTTGTTTTTCATTTAGCTGCCCAGGCTTTAGTTAGGCCCTCATACATTAACCCACTTGATACCGTTTCTACAAATGCTATTGGAACTGGAAATGTTCTAGAAAGTTTAAGAGATCTTGAGAAGAAAGTTGTTGCAGTTATTATCACAAGTGATAAGGTCTATGATAATGTTGAGTGGGTATGGGGCTATAAAGAGACAGACAAGATAGGGGGGATTGACCCTTATAGCGCCTCTAAAGGTATGGCAGAAATATTAATACGTAGTTATTGTAAATCTTTTTTTAATTCAAAAGATTGTAATATCAAGATTGGAGTTACCCGAGCAGGGAATGTAATTGGTGGAGGTGATTGGGCCGTAGATAGAATTGTCCCTGATTGTATGAGATCATGGTCTAAAGGAAGAAGTGTAGATATCAGAAATCCAAATGCTACTCGACCATGGCAACATGTTCTTGAGCCTCTAAGTGGTTATATTTGGCTTGCACTAAATCTCGAGAAAAATAATGAGTTGCATGGAGAGACTTTTAATTTTGGACCTCTATATGATATGAATTATCCAGTTTATAAATTAATTGATGAAATGGCAAAACATTGGGATAAGGTTAATTGGAATGATGTATCTAATTCAAATATCCAACTTCATGAGGCGAGCTTATTAAAGCTTAACTGCGATAAAGCTTTGTTTGACTTAAATTGGCATTCTAATCTAGGATTTGAAGACACAATAAAGATGACTGTTGAGTGGTATAAAAAATATTATCAAAATCCAAAAAAATCAATGCTCAATTTTTCTCTTGAGCAAATAAAATATTTCACTGACAAAGCCAGAAAAAATAAAATATTATGGGCTCTTCATGACTAAAGATATTATTGTCACTCCAATTAAAATCATACCTACACATGGAGGTGATGTTTTACATGCTTTTAAAGAAAGCAGTGTTGGATTTGAAAGGTTTGGTGAGGCATACTTTTCTGAGATCGATAAAGGTGCAATTAAAGCCTGGAAAAAGCATTATAAAATGACTCTTAATATTGTTGTTCCAGTAGGGAAAATAAAGTTTGTAGCTTATGATGATAGAGAGCCAAATAATGCTCAGTTTCATGAAGTGGTTTTGTCAAGAGATAATTATTGTAGATTAACAATACCTCCAATGGTTTGGCTTGGTTTTCAGGGACTATCAGATTCTAAATCAATTTTGCTTAACATTGCAAACATTGAACATGATGTAAATGAAGTTGAACGTGCAGACTTAATCAACATTAAATATAACTGGAGTAACTAATTTGAAAGTAGTAATTTTAGCCGGCGGATTTGGGACAAGATTAAGTGAGTACACTGAGACGATTCCAAAGCCTATGGTTTCAATAGGCGGAAAGCCTATCCTGTGGCATATTATGAATACTTATTCCCAGTTTGGGCATAAAGACTTTTATATAGCATTAGGTTATAAAGCAGAAAAAATCAAAGAATATTTTCTGAATTACGCTGCACTAAACTCTGATTTTACTGTTGATTTGTCAAGTGGTAGCGTTGTCGCACATCAAAAAAATACATTTGATTGGAAAGTTACATTAGTTGATACTGGTTTTAACACTATGACTGGAGGAAGACTTAAAAGAATGAAAGACTTTATTGGAGAAGAAACTTTTCTCCTAACTTATGGGGATGGAGTTTCTGATATTAACATTGATTCATTAATTGATTTCCATCATAGACATGGAAGAATGGCAACAGTAACTGCTGTTAGACCGTCAGCAAGGTTTGGAGAACTTGATATTAACTATTCTGATCAACAGGTTAAATCTTTTAGGGAAAAACCCCAAGTAAACGAAGGTTGGGTAAATGGAGGTTATTTTGTTATAGAACCAAGTTTTTTTGAATTAATAGAAAATGACGATACAATCCTTGAGAAAAGTCCTCTTGAAACATGTGCTGAAATGGGCCAGTTAATGTCTTTTAAGCATAATGGTTTCTGGCAATGTATGGATACTAAAAGAGATAGGGATTTTCTGGAGAGCTTATGGAGCCAAGGAAAAGCTAAATGGGCCAAATAAAAAATAAGAGCAAGCTTCTTATTATTGGCGGATCAGGATTTATTGGAAAAAATCTTACAAGAAAAGCTTTAAATGAAGGGTTCCAAGTAACAATATTATCTATTAATGAAATACCTAAAGAAGAGGTTATTGATGAAGTAGATTATTTAAGAGCTAACATTTTAGAAACTAAATTTGATGTAGAAAATAAGATTAAAGATTTTGAATATGTCGTGAATTTATCAGGTTACGTGAATCATAGCTCATTTTTAATTGAAGGTGACGAGGTTATTGATGTGCATTTTGGAGGCCTAAGGAATATTCTTAAAGTTTTACAATGGGGCAAGTTGAAAAGATTTGTCCAAATTGGAAGTAGCGATGAATATGGTAACCAACCTGCACCACAAAAAGAACATTACAAGGAAGACCCAATTTCACCATATGCTCTTGCCAAAACAGCCTCTTCTTATTTGCTTCAAATGTTAGCTAGAACAGAAAAATTTCCTGCGGTAATTTTAAGATTATTTTTAGTCTATGGACCTGAACAAAAGCATGATAGATTTATGCCACAAATTATAAATGGTTGTCTATCTAATAAAGATTTTGCTACTTCTTATGGCGAGCAATACAGAGATTTTTGTTATATTGATGATGTATCGGATGCAATTCTTAAAAGCCTGAAAGCTGAAAATGTTGTTGGTGAGATTATAAATATAGCTTCTGGAAATCGGATATTGATTAGGGAAGTTATAGAAAAAATCTCATCATTTATCGGTAAAGGTAATCCACGTTTCGGAGAAATAGGTTATCGAGCAGGAGAGAATTTAGAGCTTTATGCAGATATTTCAAAAGCAAAGAAGCTGTTAAATTGGACTCCTTCAACCTCAATTGATGAGGGCATAGTTAAAACTATTAAATATTTTCATGACAAATTATGAGCAAAATGAAAGTAAGCCATTAATAAGTGTATTGATGAACTGCTTTAACGGAGAGAAGTATGTTCATGAGGCCATTCAAAGTTTAATCAATCAATCCTATGAAAATTGGGAGTTAATATTTTGGGATAATCAATCGTGTGACTCTAGTGCGAAAATTTGCAAAGAGTTTAACGATTCAAGGATACATTATTTCTATTCAAAAAAACATACATGCCTAGGAGATGCCAGAATAGAGGCATTGAAGAAGGCAAAAGGCAGTTGGGTGGGGTTTCTAGATGTTGATGATATTTGGTGCAGCAACAAACTTCAAGATCAAGTTAGTAAAATAACCTCTTCAGCAAGTCGAGGTGTAAATCTTGGACTGATTTATGGAAGGGTGGAAGAGATTAATAAGACTGGAGAAGTGGTTCGAGAAATTCTTCATCCTGAGTACGTAAATAAGAAACTTCCATCTGGCAATATTCTCACCGATCTTTTGGTGAATGATAATTTCATAGTTAGTCCATCAATCTTATTTAATATGATCGCTTTTAAAAAGATGGGCGGATTTCCTTCTGGATTTCTTGATGCCTCTGATTATTATCTATCTTGTGCTATAGCAAGCTCATTTAAGGTCGATTATGTAAATAGAGTTATAGCCAAATATAGAGAGCACGAAAATAATTTAAGCCTTATACAAAAAGTTGTCTCATATGAAGAAAAACTTAAAATTTTTAATAAATGGGTCAAATATACTAATCTCGAAACCTATGAAGTTGAAAAAAGAGAAAAAGAAATTAATGCGATGATTCTTCTAATGAAAATTAAATATGATTCTTATTTTTCTAAAGGTCTTTTTGAAATTTTATCAAGAAGACTTCTCTTCACTGTTTTGAAAATTTTGATGAAAAATCTCTACATAAGATATCAAGGATAGCAATTCATGATCTCTCTAGCGAAAATTAATCATCCAAAAATAATTATTTTCTTTACCTTGTTCTTTTTTTTGGGCTGGTTTTTTTCATTCTTTAATTTACACCCTAAAGTTACTTACGGAATATATTTTTTGAGCTTTGTACTTGTTATTGTTATTCAAAAAACAGGCTTAAGGTATATTGATAAGTGGCTTTACCTATCTATGTTAACTGTAATTCCTTCTGCTTTTATTGGAATTTTTCTCGGCTGGGAAATTATAGATATTCTTGCGGATATTTCAAGATATATTGCCCCTATATTGGGCTTCTCAGCTGCAAATATTTTATTAAGGAAGTTTGATTATGAAAGTCTCTTAAATATAATTTTTGCAATATTTGGTTATCAATTAATTCTATATTACTATTCTTTATCCCTAAAGATTGCACATGTCATATCCGGAGGTTTAATTATAGAGTATGCAAAAAATGGCCTGGAAGTAATGACTTTGTGGTCATTAGTAGCCTATTTTTTTATATCAAATAAAATAGTTAAGGGCTTCATGAAAATATTATTAGTTGGATATTTTCTTGGTTTTATTTTGAATCCAATTTTAATAATGAGTAAAGCAAGACTTCTTGCAGTTATTCTCGCTATTGGGATAATTTTTCTATTTTATTCTAGATTAAAAACAAAACTAATTTTGAGCGGATTTATTATTATTACCCTATTTTTTTTGGCTATTAATGATAATCAAGTTTTCGCCAGACTTTATTCAACTATAGATTTAATAAAGTTGCAAATTTATGATATCGATCCAAGCACTTCTTATAGATTTGCAGAAATATATAATATTTTAAGTATGCTTTTTGATAAACCCTATTCAATCTTTTTCGGATATGGCTCAGGAGCAGTTTTTTTTGATTATCACTTTCCTATTGAGGGTGGTATAGATCCAGCGAATTACAGAGAAAATGGCGGATTGCATGATATTTTCTTTGGCCCATTGGTTTATTTGTTTAGATATGGCCTTCTAGGTTTTTTGTTTATTTCCTATTTTATAAAGTCAAATTTTAGTAGGTTAAGTTCAAGCAACAATGACGCACTTCAAAATAGTCTTTCAGCCTCTTTTAAGATTTTTATTATCATTTCAGTTTTTGCCGATCTATTTGTACCCGTTCACTTATACGGTAGTTTTGAATTTGGTATGTATATTTCAATAGCGTTATTATTGCAGAAAAAATTTGTTCAAGAAAAAGGAAATTATTTAACTAAATGTTAATAGATATTAAAATACTTTTTATTGCAATCTCTACCAATGGTGAAAATTTGGAGATATAGTTGAAAGATATAGTTATTGGGGTTGATGCCTCCAGAAATCGATCAGGGGGGGCGATAGAACATTTATTGGGTATTTTTTCTAATATAGAACCTAAAGAGTTTAATATAAAGAAAGTCCATTTATGGGCTCCTTATTCGGTACTTCAGCAATTGGAATCATTTGATTGGCTGGTAAAGCATCACACAAGAGAACTTCAACAATCTTTAATTAAACAAATCTGGTGGCAGTTTAAAAAACTTAGTTTTGAATTAAAGAAGAATAAATGTGATATTTTATTTGCAACTGATGCATCAAGTTTCTCAAGGTTTAAGCCAATGGTTGTTCTAAGCCAGGATATGTTATCGTATGAGCCTGGAAGAATAAGAGCCTATGGTATTTCTACAATGGCATTAAGATTAATTTCAATTCTTTTCTTGCAAAATTCGGTTTTTCGTCATGCGGATGGAACAATCTTTCTCACTAAATATGCTTCAGAAATGATCCAAAGAAAAACTGGAGCACTACCAAAATCGATATGCATTCCTCATGGCGTAGATGATAGTTTTAGACAAATAAAAGAGATTGATTCATTTCCCATAAACCCTAATCATCCAATAAAGTGTATTTATGTCTCCAATACTGAGGTTTATAAAAATCAATGGGTGGTTGTTAAGGCTATATCTGCATTAAGGGATGTTGGATATAATATTCACCTGAAATTGGTTGGTGGTGGCAAAGGAACAGCGCAAAAACTTCTAATAAACAGTTTAAAAAAGTATGACCCAAGAGGAGAATTTGTAGAAATTACCGAATTCGTTCAGCATTCTCAAATTGCTGATTTTCTTCAAGCAGCTGATATCTTTATTTTTGCGTCTAGTTGTGAAAATATGCCTGTAACGTTAATTGAGGGTATGACATCAGGCTTGCCTATTGCATGCTCCGATCGCGGTCCTATGCCTGAAGTTCTTCAAGATGGGGGTGTTTACTTTGATCCTGAAAATTCTGCATCTATTGCTCATGCTATAGAGAAGCTAATCAACAACAAATCGATACGTGAAGATAGTGCTAAACGCGCAAAAAATCTTTCAGAGCAGTACTCTTGGAAACGCTGCGCTAATCAGACGTGGACATATATCGTGGACACATACAAGGATTTAAGTCATGGTTAATAAGTATAGTATTTGCAGAAATTGCATTATGGATTCATCAGACTCAAGCATTGAGTTTGATGAAAGCGGTCAATGCATATATTGTAATAATTTTTATAGCACCATCCTGCCAAAGTGGCAATACAACCTTAAGGATGAGAAGGGATTGTATAAAGTCATAGACAAAATCAAACAACAAGGCAAAGGTAAAGATTTTGACTGCATTATAGGATTAAGTGGTGGTTTAGACAGTTCATATTTAGCTTATATTGCAAAAGTTAAATTTAATTTAAGGCCTTTATTATTTCACGTAGATGCAGGGTGGAATACCGATAAGGCGGTTGGAAATATTGAAAAACTTGTAGATGCCTTGGGATTAGATTTATATACTGAGGTTATCAATTGGGAAGAGATGAAAGATCTTCAAGTCTCGTTTTTAAAAGCTCAAATTCCACATCAAGATATACCGCAAGACACCGCTTTTTTCTCTGAGCTATATAAGTTTGCACGTAAACACAGGATAAAATATGTATTAACCGGTGGCAATTATTCCACAGAGTGCATTAGGGAGCCAGATGAGTGGGGAGTTTGTCCTGGAATCGACAAAACTTTGATCACAGATATTCATTCTAAATATGGAACAAGACCACTAGAAACCTTTACGATCATAGATGTGTTTGTGTCCAAGGTTTATTACAAGTATATTTTAGGCATGCAAGTATTTAAACCATTGGATTTCATTCAATATAAAAAATCAGATGCAGAGGATGAATTAAATAATTTTTGTGGTTGGGAAAAATTCAGACATAAGCATCATGAATCCCGTTTTACTCGTTTTTTTGAAGATCACTGGTTGCCAAAAAAATTTGGTTTTGATAAAAGAAGAGCGCATTTCTCTAGCTTGATTCTTACTAATCAAATGACAAGAAAAGATGCTATGAAAAGAATTGAACACCCAGAACTTGAGGAACATTTTATACAGCAAGAATTTGAGTTTATTTCTCATAAATTAGGACTAACATCTGATGAATTGAAGGCTATATTTGAAGGGAGTAATAAAAGTATTAAAGATTATAAAAATAAACAATTTCTCGTGAATTTAGGCTCAAAGTTTATGCAAAAATTTGGTCTGGAAAAAAGACTATATAAATGATAGTCATTATTGATTATGGCCTGGGAAATATACAGGCATTTCGAGATGTCTATAGTAGACTAAACATCCCAGTTAGTATTGCAAAATCTGTGGAAGACTTAAATAATGCCACTAAATTGATTTTGCCAGGGGTAGGATCATTTGATCACGCTATGAAAAAACTGGATGAGTCCGGTATGCGTTCAAAAATTGAACAACTTGTTATTGAATCAAAAGTACCAATTCTTGGAGTTTGTGTAGGTATGCAAATGATGGCAAGCTCAAGCGAGGAAGGGAATTTACAAGGATTGGGTTGGATTGATGCAACAGTTAAGAGGTTTGATTCTAAAAAATGCATTGTTTTACCACATATGGGTTGGAATGATGTTAGTCCAAAACCTAAATCTAAACTATTTGATAATATGGATGAAAATTTAATGTTTTACTTCTTGCATGAGTATTATTTTGATGCTTGCGAAAGCTCAAACATTGAAGCCACCTCAGATTATGGTGGAGAATTTACATGCTCTATTAGAAAAAAAAATATATTTGGTGTTCAATTTCACCCTGAAAAGAGCCATCATTTCGGAATGTTGCTTTTGAAAAATTTTGCAGAAATTTAATAGATGTTAAGACCAAGAATTACCCCCTGTCTTCTGTTGAGAGATAAAGGGTTGGTAAAAACAAAAAATTTTAGACCATTCAAATATATTGGCGATCCAATTAATGCTATTAGGATTTTTAATGAAAAGAAATCTGACGAATTAATTGTATTGGATATTGATGCTACAACTGAAAACCTTAAACCAGATTTTTCTATGATAAAAAAACTGGCCGCTGAATGTAGAATGCCACTTTGTTATGGTGGAGGTATTAAAAATGTTGATCAGGCCAAACAAATTATTAGTTTGGGTGTTGAAAAGGTTGCGCTAAGCTCCAGTTTTATTGATAATCCCGATTTAGTATCAGACATATCGTCTGTTGTTGGAAGTCAAAGTGTGGTAGTTATTCTTGATGTCAAGAAAAGTTTCTTTGGAAAATACGAGGTTTATACTCATAATGGCAAAGTCAATACAAGCAAAACACCTATGGAACTTGCCAAACTAGCATTAGAACATGGTGCTGGAGAGATTGTTGTTAACTCTATTGATTTAGATGGATCAATGAAAGGTTATGATCTAACTTTGGCTTTAGAGTTGCGAAATACTGTTAACACACCTATTTCTATTATGGGAGGAGCGGGTAGTCTCAATGATATGAAAAAACTTTTTGATGTGTGTGGAGTAGTTGGCGCAATAGCTGGTAGTCTCTTTGTTTTTAAGGGAGTATTGCAAGCTGTTTTGATAAATTATCCATCATCAGTTGAAAAAGATAATTTGCTAAAGAATAAATAAATTGGCATATGTGTGAAATAGATAAAAATTTATTTAGGTATTTATTGTGTATTACGCATAAGTAAAAATAATGCTAAATTTTGTAAATTGTGGATTAAATTACAAAAAATTCAAACTAAAAAGTTGATTTTAGAAAATAGTTTAAATTCAGAATAATTTTGAAAAAGTCTAGAAAAATGAAAAAATTAAAAGTAATGACGATTGTGGGTACCAGACCAGAGATTATTAAACTAAGTCAGGTGATGAAAGAGTTAGATAAATATGTGGATCATACAATTGTTCATACTGGGCAAAACTATGATTATGAGTTAAATGAGTTATTTTTTAAACAACTAGAGATTAGAAAACCCGATATCTTCCTAGAATCTGTCAAAGGCACACCATCAGAAACTATTGGAGATATTATTGCAAAAGCTGACAAGGTTTTTAGTGAAGTAGAACCAGATGCGTTGTTGATTTATGGTGATACTAATAGTTGTTTGAGTGTTATTTCTGCAAAGAAAAGAAGAATACCGATTTTTCATATGGAGGCTGGAAATAGGTGTTTTGATCAAAGGGTGCCAGAAGAATCCAATCGGAAAATTGTTGATCACTTGAGTGATATAAACATAACTCTTTCAGAGCAGGCAAGGAATTATCTGATTGCAGAAGGTATTAGGCCAGAAACTATTATTAAAACTGGTTCACCAATGACAGAAGTTTTAATCGCTAATATGGATAAGATTCAATCCAGCAATATTCTAGAGCTTGAGGGTTTAAAACGAAAAGAATATATTGTCATGAGTATTCATAGAGAGGAAAATGTAGATTCTCAGAAAAATTTCAGTGATTTGTTAGAGTCAATTGATGAGCTAACTAAGAAGTATAAAATGCCAATTATTATTTCTACACATCCGAGAACAAAAAAGAAGTTGATGGATATTGATTATAAAAATACAAACCCATTGGTTAGATTCTCTAAACCTTATGGTTTTCACGAATATAACAATCTACAAATCAATGCATTTTGTGTTATTTCGGATAGTGGAACAATTACTGAAGAAGGTTCTATACTTAACTTACCAGCTGTTACTATTCGTCAAGCGCATGAAAGACCAGAAGGTATGGACGAGACTACGGTAATTATGTCGGGATTGAAAAAAGATAAGATTTTGCAAGCGGTTAATATCGCAACTACTCACAACTCGAAAGATGTTAGAGTTATCAAGCCAATTAAAGATTATGAAGTTGATAATGTCTCTAAAAAAGTTCTTAGGATAATTCTATCGTATGTTGAATATATCAATAGAACGGTATGGTACAAAGAAATATAATGCCAAAAAAGCTTTTGGTTATTGGTTCTACTGGCATGCTTGGGCATCAAGTCGTTAATTATTTGGAAAAATTTGATGATTTGATCGTTAATGATATTTCTTATAGAAAAAAACTAAGAAAAAGTACCATAATTGTTGATGCAATGGATAAGCAAGCATTGGAAGAATCAATTGTGCAACTTAAACCGGATTTTATAATCAATTGTGTTGGCATCTTAATAAAAGGCTCTGTTGACAAAGGCGCATCGATATATCTCAATGCTTATTTGCCCCATCAGTTAAAGGAGATTTCAAAAACTATCAATGCAAAGTTAATACATATTTCAACTGATTGTGTATTTTCCGGTAAAGACGGGCAATATATTGAGACTGACTATAGAGATGGGATAGGTACATATGCGCAGACTAAAATTTTAGGTGAGTTTGTTGATGAGGATAATCTCACAATTAGAACCTCTATTATTGGCCCTGAATTAAAAAGGAATGGTGAAGGGCTTTTTCATTGGTTTATGAACCAGACTGGTACTATTTCTGGTTACACCAAGGCTATTTGGTCTGGTGTAACTACATTAGAGTTAGCAAAATTTATTAAATGGTCGATAGACAATAATATTACAGGCATATATCACGTAACCAATAACTCAAGTATTGATAAATTTTCACTTTTGAAATTATTTAAGAAGTACACAAAAAAAGATGTGCATATTGAGCCTGATGATAAGGTAAATATTGACAAGAGTTTTGTAGATACTAGATTATTGAGAGACTATGAAATTCCATCTTATGATCAAATGATTTTAGATTTGGTTGATTATATTTTTAAAAATAAATCTTTATATTCTCACTATAAGGTTGGGAAATTTGAAAGAGAATAAGAATATATTAATTGTTACAGAATGTTTTTATCCTGAAGAATTTAAAATCAATGATATTGCCTTGTCATGGAAAGACAGAGGGTATGGTGTTGATGTCCTTACTTTAGCACCAACCTATCCCCTGGGAAAAGTCTTTTTAGGATTTACCAATGGTTTGTTTAAAAGGGAAGAGTATCAAGGTATCAATATTATTAG
>Ga0181572_10001321_pt1 | contig 17984 bp, 30 predicted proteins | sample 101ome_26_FD_133004 | JGI IMG/M metagenome (GOLD analysis project Ga0181572, IMG submission 133004) | Coastal salt marsh microbial communities from the Groves Creek Marsh, Skidaway Island, Georgia - 101408AT metaG (megahit assembly) | ecosystem: Environmental > Aquatic > Marine > Intertidal... | reverse complement strand
TCCGGCCCATCCTCCTAAAATTACACACTCCCAGTTTATCAGATCTGTTGCTTTCTGCTACGCAGTGAGCAGAGTGTGTAAAAACTTATCTCCTACTTGTAAAATTTAAGCGAACGCTTAACACCATCTGAATAGAAAGTTACTGTACTATGACTGTATACTTCACGCTTTGTTTCTTCATAGCGTGTTTGTATTTCACACTGTCTTTGTGTAGTATAACCTTCTGGACCTTTATCTTTGTTACCGCCGATGATTGCTCCAGCTAGAGCTCCGACACCAGTTGCGGCTTCCTTACCGGAACCCTTACCAAACTGATTGCCAATTACACCGCCGATAATACCGCCTATGATAGCACTATCTTTATCGAATTCTTTTTTGCTACCGTAGGGCACTTTAACATCTCTGCAAACTTCTACCTTATAAGGTTTCTGTTCAAGAACAGTTTTAAAATGATCTTGAATGTTTGCTGTGCTTGATTCAGCAAGAGCGGGTGTCGCCGTCGCTGCTACAAGACTTAGTGTTGCTAGTAAGTGTTTCATAGTTAACATAGTACTTTATTTATTACAGTTTGTCAACCTCTTTTTTACTCTGAGGTAACAATTTCGTAAATTTCTCTCCAATTTTTTACACGTCGACAACTGTCATCGTTCATATTGTATCCGTGTTCCATTACCAAAGGACGAAGTCCGATCTTTTCCCCTGCTAGTGCATTTTCAACTTTATCTTCAATCCACCAGTAGTTGCTGCCTTCAAATTGTTCTAGTACTTTATCTTTATCTGCACCAGTTCCTAAAAATATTACATCTTTAAAAATACAGCCAAAGATTTTATCAAGATTCTTCCTACGTAATTTTTGAGCATATTTGTTATGACTTAAACTTGTCACACAAACAAACTCCCAACCTTCGTCTGCAAGTTTAGTTACATACTCTTGTGCATCACGTAGTGGAGGAAGGAACCCAATCATAGCACTTTCATTAAAATGCTTGATCATTGTTTTACCTTGTTTTTCTGGAATATCATAACGAAACGCAATACTATAAATTAACTTAGCATCCTTGGTTGTTTCAAACCCATGTTCTTCCATAAACAAGTTAAATGCATATTCCCAATTAAATAAAACGCCATCGGCGTCAACGAGCATAGTCTTTTTCATCATATAGCCCTCTCTTTATTTTGTTTATTCATATTACTATATTACTATAAAATAAACTATTTGTCAAGTTCTTTTTTCCATAGCAAATTTAAGAAACTTAACTATTGGAAGACTAGTATCTAATTCCCACCAACGAGAATTAGGTGCTATTGCTTTTGGTCGTCCGTGATGATTGTTTTGTAACATACCTGCAAATAGACCAAAGAACATAAGATGGAATAACATGTTATTTGAAGTAGTATCGTTTGTATTATGATTCCTATAACTGCCAGGAAAGTTTTTTACATGACCTGCAAACCCTGCAAGGCCTGTCATGACACTCAGTAGAACTCTGCCTACAAAAATTACATTGAATAATATAACTGGTGCTATTAGATATAAAACTCCAAACACGCCTAGTGAAATTTCATTTTGATATCTAGCACAGAATTTAGTCCAAGGGTCGTTGAATATATCTTTGTACTTCTTTCGCTGTCTTTCTGCATATGCTTCGTAGTCTTCGGGCTTGACATCCTTTCGAGGAATAGGACTTATAATGGTAGTACTATACCAATGATGCCTCCAATTCATCACATCTTCAGGACCATTGTCACTGTGTATATGGTGTAGATTATGCGACATGGTCATTCCCTTTACAGGACTATAACCTTGATCACTGCTCGCTAGAAATGTTAAAACTTTGTACGCAATTGATTTAGTATTAATAGGAAACATCTTATGGCTAACAATACGATGCACAAAGATGTCATTTATTGTAACAGTATAGATAGTTGCTAACAACAACCAATACCATTGTGTACTAAAGTTTGTAAGGATATGATAGATTTGTATGCTGCCTAGAACAAGCATAGCAGACATAATAAAAATTTTAAGATACTTATTTACGTTATCACTGAACATTAGGTAAGTTCTAACACTTTTTTATAATCTTCTGTTACCTTATTGTATTCAGTCATATATGGCTCTTTATCATAAGGTTGCCAATACCTATCTTGAATTTTAGTATAGTCTTGTTGTACACGATAGCACAGTCTATCTTTGATATCGCCCAACCGTCTGTGTAAAGTAATGCTGTTATCAAACAATAATAAATCATTATCGTTTTTATACCAGTGATCGTAAATGTACTTGTCTACAAATAATCCACTATCAATCTCGTCAAATACCTTTTGTGATTCTTCAGGTGTCATACCTTTAATATGACTAATAGTATTGATACTATAGTGCAATCCTTTAATACCACCGGGACTTGTAATAACTAAAGGAATCTCTGCTCCATCTTCAGGACACATATTGGCATGCATAATTTCATCTTGTTCACCCCGTAACCCTGGATTAATACGCCCTGGTGTAAAATTGTGTACAAGAATCATTTCGTCTAATTCACTACGGAAACTTTCACTTACACTTTCATAATAATCAGGTGTAGTGATAAAACCTGTTGCACTACCTACAACATTTTTTGCACCTAATAGTGCTACTCCCGGTGTAAAACTAATAGTACCACTTTCATTACTATGCCATAGTAGTTCGCCTTCTGCAAACATACCTAAAGGATTACCGTTTTTATCTCGACGTCCACTAACACGCATAATGTTCTTTTTAGTTACAGGATCTGTTTCCTGCATACGAGAAAGCATTACTAGTCTAACTTTGTCGACTTGCTCAATTTCTGGGCTGTCTTCTAGTGCTAACTTTGTACATTGTGTAAATGTTTTACCTGGATACTTTTTAAGAATATTATATCTAATATTGTAACGACTGTTACCCCATTGCAAGCACATAGGACTAAGCACGGGCCATTCTACATTTACATTACGAATAATTGTAACAAGTTTATTAAGATGTAATTTGCCTATCTCTAACCATTCATCGTCTGAGATATTAGCAAGATCTAAGTCGTCAATAAAAACACCATAACTTCCTAGACCGGGTATATCTGTAATTTTCATTTTTCGCCATCCTTGGGTATGTGTTGTAAACTATACTTAGTAATTACTTCTACAACTGCATTTAGGCGATCATATCTGAAACTACGCCACCCTTCTGCCTTTACGTCCCAAACACTTACAACTTTATCAGATGTTTCACGGACTTTCTTTTGACTTATAGTATCTTCTTTAGTGGCTTTTGGCTTAATATCTTCGCGAAGTGTACAGGTCATTACACGTTTGTCACCGTTGAGCTTAGTAAAGTCGACTACTAAAATGTTTTCTTCTAAAAGGTTATACAACTCTTCCTTTGTTGGAATACCTTTTAATGCCGCAACTGTATCAGCGACTTGTGACGACTTTGTCTGCGAATCCATTGTCTACTGCCTCTTGTGCTGTTAGGAAGGTGTCAAATTTCATTGTTTCAAAGAGTTGTTCGTATGTTTTACCCGCAGTATTATGTTTTACATAAAGTTCAGTTAACCGCTGATTTACTTTTTTACTTTCTTCAAAGTGACGAATAGTATCTTCCATTTGTAATTCTTGTACGTGTACACTACCTGAAGTACCTGGAGTGCCTGAACTTACACGGTGGATCATTGTACGTGACTCTGGCAACACAAAACGTTTGCCCGGCTCGCCTGCTTGCGCTAGGAATGAGCCCATTGAACAAGCCTGACCCATTACATATGTATGTACAGGACATTTAATAAATTGCATTGTGTCATAGATAGCAAGTCCTGCTGTTACTGAACCGCCTGGACTATTAATAAACATCTTAATTGGTTTTTCTGAATTTGCACTTTCTAGATATAGCAACTGTGCAACAATTAAGTTAGCACTGTAATCTTCTACTACGCCTTGTAGCATTACAATGCGGTCTTTCATTAAACGTGAATAAATGTCGTATGAACGTTCGCCTTTTGCTTCTTGTTCAACTACCATAGGAATTAGTGGCATTAGCGTCCTCCCTTAATATAACGTACTTGTGGGCCTTGTGAGGTAAACTCCATACCGTGTGCATTACCTACAAATATTTTTCCATTCCATTTCATTGGAATCTTATTAGTTGCCAAGAAAGCATCAAAACTTTTGCCTTCTTGGAAATTGTCAATTTCTGCTTCAACACTTACTTCACTACGAGTGTTAGTCAATGTTGCTTTATTTTCTACTATTGTTCTCATGTTTTTCCTAACAGTTTTAAATTCAATACAAAGTTTTCTACTAGTAGTTTAACAATTATTGCGCCATCTGTCAAGTGATTTCTTTCCATTTCTAACACATGAGTAGCCATCATTACATAGGCTTGTTCTTCTGTAATTGCTAATTCGCCCCAATCAATAGGATCTACTGTTTCGCAGGCTTTTGCTAATTGTACAAGGTTGATGATTGCTTCATCATCTGGTTCAAACATATCACTCATTGTCTTTACCTAATAGTTTATCTGAATGTTTTTCTAAAAATTGTTCTTTAATATCATAAACTGATTCGGTTTTAATCATATCAATAATTGTATTAGTAAGATCAACTTCTCTACGAAGCCAGCCAATTTTTCGTTGTAGTTCTTCAAGTTCTTTTAGATAGAACTCAAGTTCTTTTTCTTTGCGTAGTTTTTGTTCTATTACATCTGCAATTAAAATAATACGTTGTTCTTCTGACATCTATCAATCCCATAAATTTTCGTAGTACTTTCCAAATAATCGGAAACCGTTTGAAATCCTTTCTTGTTCTATTTGCATTTCTTCATTATCTTCAAAACGCATATACACATCATCTTTGTTTGCTTTGCAATCAAACGCATAGATCATTTCGTCAAGGACCCAATCCCATCGGTCGAACCAATGAGGATCTGTTTCTCCATTAGTTTTATAATTTACTTTTTGATGAACATTTGCATGTAATTCTTCCGGTACATCTACGTTTTCAACATAAGGAGCACCGTGTTTTGTTTCTTTTAGTTGGATAAGCATGGGCAAGATAATAGGAGCAAGTGTATGATCCATACTCCACGTATCCCAACGGTCTATACGTACTTTAATCTTTTGTGTACGCTTATCCAAAAAATAATTTATAGGCGTATAACAAGCCTGCAAAAAATCTTCTAATTTTTCACGCCACACTTCAGCAAAAGGTTCTACTTTACCCGGACCTAATCCTTTTGGGTTGTAATCCGGCCAATCAAACCCGTATTTCTTTTGCATATAATTTGTATAGATGTTAGACGTTAGTCTACTTGGATACTTACTTATCTTGACTTTCATCTTCTTGTTTCCTATCGATAAAAACCTTCAGTGTTCTTTCGTCATCTTGTAATTCGCATACAACTTCCTGATCGTTATCAAGATACTTTACATATGCACGACCAGTCTCGTCTATTACTTCAACGCGAGTTACTTTATCAACCTTCATAGTTCACTACCAATACATTCTTTTCTTTGCCTGGGATAACAAACTGTTCTGAGAATGCAAGAGCACTACTTACATCATCAAACAACTCTGGTTCTAAATCCCAGTTGCAACTGCCTTTGTCCTTAGTTATATAGATCCAGTCGTCTTCTTGTTCGTTAAGACAAACCATTATTGCCCACTTGCTCATCTAAAGTACTCCGGATTCCATTCACCAAACACTGCTGGTGCTTGTTCACTTGCCATTTCCATATCGTATTCGTGCGGGTAATGCTTTAGACAACGATATGCTTGTTCTCTAATTGCTCGAGGCACACGAGGAGTTTTCTTAGGATCCATCAAATCCTTTAGAAACTGCTCTGTGCGTAATACTGCTTGTTTACGTTCAACTGGTAGTGTCATGCTAAGTCCGTTATTAGTTTATAGTTATCCCATGCTTTCTGCTGTGCAGGATTCATTTCATTGGACGGTACAACACACTCTAGCCAATAGTAAGGCATACGCTGTGGATGAGCACCAAATTGTCGAGGCTGATGGAGTTTACCTGAGTCATACAACTCTACAAGCAAATCGTGCATAGCCTTTTGTCTATCTTCTAGTCCTGCCCATTCAGGTCGGCTAAGACCACCGTACAAATAACCTTCCCAGATTTGACTCCAGTGTTCGTCATTGTGTGGATCTACATCTGTACGAGCAATAATAACTAGCACATCTTTAATGTCTACACGTTCTTCTAGTATATCTCGCATACAACGAGAAAGGCTTAATCCAACTTTCAATGTAAAGTTTCTCCTGGAGGGACAACGTCCGCTTCGTCTATTTCATCGTCAAAATCTACGCCAAAGTATGTTGCCATTATTTCAACAATACTTTCAGGTACAAGTTCTTCATCTTGTCCGTCTGGTATAAACACACCTTTTAGATTTCCATCCTTGCCAATAATAATTGCCCAATCGTCGTCGTCTAGTTGTGCTTCTAATGTTCTTGATTCTTTTTCACTCATACCTGGCAATCCTTTCCTGGATAAATGTATTCTTTTTTACGTTGTGCAAATAAATCTTCTACGTCTTTAGCAATAAACTTGCCATTGATAATACGCATAACAACATCGCAACCTTGGCTAGTTTTAATATACTGTCGTCCACCGTCAATCATTTTGCCATTGTCAAGTGTTTTGTAATCGTGATGTGATTGACTGTAATAGTACTTACCGTCTTGTTCAATCATACCAAACTCAAATGACTCTACAATATCAGCATTAGTTATCATTAGATGACCTCTAACAGTATCCCAATACAAGCCAAAGTAACGATTGCCAAACTGAGGATGAGGTGTTTCTCTATAAAACACATCAACAGGGACATCACTAGCATTAAGATCAGTAGTACAAACGTATTTGACATCTACTCCATCTTTCTTTGTATAATGTTCAATAATTGCTTCAATATGAAACAAGTGATCGTGTACAATATTCACTGTTACACCTTATATAATTTTACGTAATTTAATCGAGTTTCGTTTGCACTAAACAATTTGTTTTTTGTTTGTGCTTTTACTTTAGCTTTGATACGCTTCATGCTGCCAATCTCTTGATCAAACTTGTTCATATAAGAAACAAGATTGCCATCTGTAGTAACAGCAGTAAAGTTATATGACTCCCACTGTGCGCTGTAACGCTTATCAAGAATTTTAATAACAGCCTCTACAGGTTCTTTCTCTTTGCCAAGATGCTGACTGTCTCGATACTCAATACGGATCTCTTTCTTTAGTCCATTTTCGTGCTGATCACGTGCAATAAACTCTGGAGCAAACGCAATACGGCCCATGCCCATAACCTTAACTTCGTCTTTGTTAAGTTCGTTAACCATGTCACGTTTAAAATCGTTTAAGTCTCCTAGGCCAAGCATTACATAACGCTTCATCCACTTGAGTGCTTCTTGTACACTAGCATAATCTTCTTCAGTTGGTTCAAACATAACAAAGTCTGTAGGAAGATAAGGTGCATCGCTAAGTTGTAGTTTCTTTGTCCAGTAGTAACGCACAAGACTCTTGTTGTCAAACTGTGTTGGAGTATCTTCGCTAAAGCGACGAGTGTCTTTGGTATAGGTATTATTGTTGATGCGATATGCCGCATATGCAACAGCAAGTGCGTCTGTAAGTTTTACAGTCTTAGGTGGCAGAGGCTTACGACTAATAGGACGATCGTCTTCGTCCTGCAATTCATATGCGAGTTCCATACGTTTGAACTCTGCTTTGCTCATGCCGCCCCAATCAAGTGTGCTTGGATCTGGAAGTGTCTTTGCCATTATTGTGTGCCTCTCATTTGCCTAACTATATTTGTATATTATACTATTTCTTTTTAGATTTGTCAACTGTTTCATTCAAATAATTTTCAATTAATTCTACATCTTCGTCCGAAATATTAAAGTGTTCATATACATCTTTGTCAGTCCATTTTTTACTAGTATCTAGTACAGGTAGTTTAGTAATTCCTGTATTAAATCCTGATGACTTTTCATTTTGTATAAACCAACGGTAAAAACTAGATGACAAATAAGAGAACATATTTTCTGCTTCTTCTACACTATCACAAACTATTCCATATGCTCCAACTCCAATACTCCAACTATTGTTGGTGTCAATTTTCATATATTTGTCTGGATAGTTTTTGCTGTAGTAGTGTCCGCTACGATTAAGAATAATTTTAATGCCTTGCTTTACATCTTTTTTATGCACCCAATAGTTGTCTGTTTGTGATGCTGTATAAAAACAAGGAACCATATCTTCGCCGCCAGAACTATGCAATTTTTCAGCAACACCTGCGTCTGTACCACTATCGCTATGCAAACGTCTTAGTAAAGTTTCGCCTTTATAATTAAGTATCTTTGGAAACAATTTAATTTTTACTTTATCAAGTTCTGACAGTGGAATCTTTTGTCCTTTGTAGTCAATCTGCTGTTCGTTGTCAAACGTAATTAAAGTTGTTTTTTTGTGCTTAGGTTCTTTAGTTAGATTAAATGCACAAGTTGTCTCACCTGTGATGTAACTAGCAACAGTGATATCAATCCAATTAATCTGATTTACAGTTAATACTTCTTTGACAGTTTTACCTGCTACTTGGCTGGTTGGACGTTCTAACCAAGCTCGTGGCGTAATGCAAGTTAACTGTCCTTTGTCCTTAAGAAGTCGTGCGCCAAGTTGTACAAACAAGTGCCACCACTTTAATGTTGTAGTTGTAGGATGCCCAAAAGGCGGACTTGTAATTACTAGGTCAAACTGTTGATCCCAATCGTGTTCTAAACTATCAACACAAATAACATTAGCATCGTATCCTGTAGCAAGACGCAATGCTTTTTTAGCAATGCCGCTTTGTACATTATTCTTGTCTGCACCATAAAGCATATTTTTAACAATATGCTCTTCGGTATGATATTCACGTAACTTGATCAGAAGTTTAAGTAGAAAGTTTCCACGACCACATGCAGGGTCTAAGATTTTAAGATCAGGATCGGACCAATCAATTTCTGATCCGTTAATTAGTCTATCTACTAGTTCAGGGTGAGTTGGTGTCTCTGCTCCTGCACTATGTAACAAACTGATCTTGTGAATTACTTTATCTACATCGACTCGATCTGATTGTATGCCATAATGCATCTGTCTAGTCTGTCCGTTTTGATGAAACCTGAGCATAGCCCTTTAAAGTCCTCTAATGTAATGCCCACAGCATCGTTGAATAAGTCTACATTATTATAATACACGATATCTTCAGTTTTGTCAATCGTATTATCTTCTAAAAATAGATAAGTTGGCAATCTACGAAATACTGTAATAACCTTTTTACGTAGTTCCTGGCGTTCTTTTTCATCCATATCTGCCAAACTCTTTTTATTGTTGTTACCTTTATTATCGTAGTTCTTTCCGTTTTCTAAATCGTTGTCTGCAAGTTGATCTGATTTTTTAGAATTACTATCAAAATCAATACCGTCAAATGTTTCAGCAAAGTCGTCAATTAGGCTCCAGTTCATCATTGTGTGACTACCAAACTTCTCAGCATAGCCGCCTGTTTCGGCCATTAGGTTAAGAACACGCTCTACGTCAACTTCAACTGGTGTATTGCCACTGTGATCTAGTACTGGAGCAAACTCTAAGAAAGTACGAACTGCTTCTTGTGTACTTTGACCTTTCTTAGCAGTAATATCAGCAAACTCGTATACAAGCTCTAAACAGCGTTGTGGATTAAAGTCTACAACATAACATTCTTCTTTGGCTCTAGCCTTATCTGGACTTTGTACACGGAACACTGTTTGGAAATAACTTTCTGGGCTCTTACCATCGTCTAACATCATAACCATGTCCCATTCAGGAACAGTAACTCCTGTGTTAAAACGTCCGCAAGTAACTGTGATAGTTTTATCATTACGCTCAATTGATTGCTTTACTTTGTCAAGTTTAGTAATGTTATCGCCTGCTACGTTAAGGATCTTATAATCGTCGCCTACACGTTTCTTTAACATTTTGCATAGTGCGTTTACACTTTTAACATTGCCAGGCATTACCCAAAGCATATGATCTACAGCATGAGTTCGAATAGGACTTTGTGTTTTGCGAACGCCAATACCAAATACCTGGTCAAGGAATAATTTTACTGCGGCATCGTCAATAAATGTTTCGCCGTCTTCGGAGCCAAACATCTTGGTCATTGTAAAGCCTTCTTCACTTGTGTAGCATGAAGTAAGTTTCTTTGCTTCTTCGTTAACTTCAAACGTATGAAATTTCATTACAGGTAACCAACGGTAAACTTCTGTCTGCCATCCTGCATCTTTTTCTAATTTACGTTTTGCTTGTTCGTCGGCATACCCCCAAGTATAAATTTCTTCATCAAGGAACTCTCCGCTCATTAGTGCTTTAAGAGGAGTACCACTTAGGTGTGCCCAGAAATTACAGTTAACTTTATCTAAAACACTTTTTGCACGTTCAGTACTAGTACCAAAGTGATCTTCATCTCTTGCACCTGCATCAAATGTATACTTAGACAAGTTCTTCCATTTGTTAGTATCTTTGTTTTTGATTAAGTCTTGGAAACTTGCAAACAAGATTTGTGGTTTACCGTTAGACTTAGGAAACTTAAACGGATTCTTATTACTAAAGTCCCTACCGTGATAGTATTCCCAGCCGTCAAAGTCAACGTGTGTTTTTAAATCTTCGTACCAACTTGCATCAACAGCAGGTTTGTATGTTAGGATAATTGCCTGCTTGGCGCCTGTTGCTTTTACAAATTGATAAAATGTAAAGCATTTACCGTAACGCATTTTTGCGTTAAGTAAGCCTTTCTTAGATCCGTTGTTGTATAAGTCTAAAAGTAAATCGCATCCTTCTTGTTGTTCAGGACGCATTGTATAACTGTTAGGACGACTAACACCAAACTTAATGTTATTAATCGCCTTTTTAATATCTTCAACTGTACATTCAAACCATTCACGTTTTTTATCAATACGTGCTTCTAAACAGCCCATATTGATTAGTTCTGCGTGAATGGTATGGTCACTGATCCAATCTTCTACTTGGAAGACTTCCTCAATGATTAATGGTTCTGGATTGCTTGTGCCGTCTTGCTGTTCTACACGCATCTTGGCACTTTCTTGATGTGTTTGACCTACTTTGCGCCAACCTCTAAAGTCGCGATAAGTCTCTGTTGTATAAACATAGATAGTATTCATTGCCTTTTCCTTTTGCCTAGTGTACTATTTATCGTGAGTCCACTTGTGTTTTGCTAAATCGTTTGCTTCACACCAACGAATAAACAAACCTGCCTCACGACCTGCCGCTTCAATTTCCCACGGCTGATCCCAATAGTCTGGATCTTTATCTAACCATTTGCCTTGCCAACGATGCTTGTTTACTCTACTACCTTCGTAAAGTTCGCCTCGTGCATATTGCTTAACGTGTACCATTTCGTGACAGATAGTTTCTAATACCTTACGTAAAGGCATTTTAGAATGAACTTCAATTTCAAAATCTTTAGGACGATCTAAACGTTCTGCATCACCATCTGGATCCGCATGACAAAAACCATATGCATCTGTTTTAGATAGATCTTTTAGTCGAACAGTAATGTTCAATCCTTTCATGCGAGGCATAAGTTTTTGAATACAGAAATTAATAACACTAGGAATGTGTTTCTTTTGACTTGCCGATCCGCCAGTTACTCTGATCATACGTATCTCCTAACAATATACATATAGTATACTGTCTAACTGCGATGTTGTCAAGTTATTTGGTAATTTACAGTCGGAAAGTTATGCGACCTTTTTCGAGATCGTACGGACTAACTTCTACTTTTACTCGATCTCCGTGTACCATACGTATTTTAAATTGGCGCATTTTGCCGCCTGTGTATGCTGTTAATATATGTCCGTTATCTAATTCTACTTTAAACATTTGGTTTGGGAGTACATCTATAATCTCTCCTTCAAACTCCATAATTCCATCGTTTTTTGCCAATTTTACTCCTTTTCTTCAACGACTTTTTCAATAATGATTGTACCTTGATCACCCCAAAGTATTTTCAAAGTGTCCCCGGGTTGAAATCCTGCCGCTTCTGAAATTTCGGGCGGGATATTCATATTTACATTTTTTGGATCATCAGGAATGTCTTCAAAAATTTCTTCTGCTTTAAACAACCATTGTTTTTTTTCTTTGCTCATAGGTTATACCATTCTCCAATCTCTGCAAGTGCCGCTTCCCACGGACTTGTATCTTTATACTGTTCATACTTATCACCTGAGACTCTCCAACCAAGTTTTAGATGATTGCCTGTAAAGGCACCTTTTGGTTTGGAGAATATTTTGCGAACAGCAAACGCAAAACGAATGCGCCAGATTAGTTTAGTCATCTGCTCTCTCAAATTCTAGGCCATCCTTACTAGCATACCAGTAGGTATCATCTTCTATCCAGCCATCTTCATCTAGGAAAGTATAACTATCTTCCTCCCAGCCTTCCATGATACGTTCCTGTTCTGCTTCGTCTATGTCGTCTGAGAATTCCCAGTCATCCCAGCAACCATCAAATGATTCTTCAAACTGGCATTCTTCGATGTTGGTACCATTGGCCCAACTAAGTTCTACCATACCGTTTTCATTGGCTTCAAAGTCTGGCTCGTTGTCGTCTGTGGTAGTTACAAACCAAGTACCACTGCGCCAACCAGTTGAATATCTAATTATGGAATCACCTTTGGTCCATACTTGTTCTTCAACTAAGTCTTTTCGACCGGTGTTTAGTATCCAATTAGCCATTATTAGTATTCCTGCTTATAGAAATAAACGTAGTAGCCTTTACCAGTTGTATCACCACCGTCGTTGTAGACTTCTTCACCATCGTACTCTGCACCATAGATTAAGTCTTCACCGTTTGGTGCTTCAGCAATCATCCACTTCAATTTAGTTTCATCAAACAATCCTGGTGTTTCAAGTACTGTTTCAAAGAATGTGCCTTTTTCTGCACTTATTACTTGACAAATATAACGACCTTTTTCAGGATACTTGTTACCATAGTCGTGATCAACTTCAGTAGGCTCGCACCAAATGTCATTATCTGCATCTGAATTTCTTTCACTTACTTCGTTGATATATACGCCAAATTCTTCACGATCAACAATAGTTTCAATATATTTGGCACCATACTCTGCACTATCTACTTTGTCAATTTCTACGTATGCTTCGTCGTATGTTGCACCCCAAGTATGATCAAATTCTTCTCTAGGCTCAAACCAATTGTAGCCACCGGCTTCTTCATCATCTGGATCGTGCATAAACATTGCGTTACGTGGAACAGTTACTTCAAGATCTTCGTCATCATTAACTTCTGCTGGGTTGCGATCCTCTGCCCCCATAATATAGTTAATAGCAGCCGAATCACCGTGTTCTTCTGTATGTTTACTCCAGAAGTTAAATTCATCTTCTGTAATATACATATATGATGTTTCTGCACCGTAGCCATTTACCATAACACGATAATAATGAGGACCTTTAAGTTGGTCAACCAATTCTTTCTTTTCTGCTGAAGTAGCCATAAAAAACTCCTGTTGTTTAAATATTATGTACGTATACTATAACATCAACAACAGGAGTTGTCAACCGCTTTAGGCTGATACTAGTTCGTTTTCGAAATATTTAATAATATTTTCTGGACTAGTTTCGCCATATGGATCAGGATTTTCTGATGTTGCTTCTGGTTCTACGAACCCTTTTTCCACCACGCTATCGTTGATCACTACTGCAAAACGTCTTGAACGTTTGCCAAAGCCAACGGCGCTCATATCAATGAGCATACCTAATGCATCTGCAAATTCGCCATTACCATCTGGAATAACTTTTACGTTTTTAATGTCTAGGTAGTCAGCCCAAGCATTCATTACAAAGCCGTCATTGACACTTGATACGTAGATTTCATCTACGTTAAATTTATCACAAATAGCATCATAGTGCTTTTCAAAACCTGGAAGTTGATAAGTTGAGCAAGTCGGTGTGTATGCGCCTGGTAGGCTGAATACTACTACACGTTTGCCTTCAAATAAATCTGTAGTTGTTGTTGGTACAAACTCGCCGCCGATTGGACAGCCGCCGTCCGACGGTGCTTCATCGCCTTCGCGATACATAAATGTGATCTCTGGGATCTTGATTTTGTCCATGTGTGTCTCCTAGTTATCTTGACAAGAAATAGCAGATAATTTCTATCTGCACATTATTAATTATACTTCTTTTAGCATAAAAGTCAACTATTATCTGTGGTTTTTTAGTTATTTTTTTCTATTATTGTAATAGGATTTTTAAATGGTAGATTGTCTGCGGATGCCCAAAGAACGACTAGCACGATAAGCAACTATGCTTACTTTGTTGCGTTGATTCCCACCTAGAATAAGATAATAGTCTACACCGTTAATAGTTTGAGTTTTTAGATAAAATCCAACGTGTCCTTGCCATCCTTGATTACCTCTTGGGAATACAACTATATCTCCTGGCTTAATATCTTCTTTATCAACTTTTCTACCCCAATCTAAAAACGCCCGAGCAGTAAGTGGATACTTATGATTGTTATTGCTAGGTATATCACTTTCTTCTAGTACAGCATTTACAAAAGCCGCACACCATTCTGTACGTACTGGGTCTACTCCAGTAAGTTCTCGTAGCTCTGCTCTATGTGTGCGTTCTGTGTAGTTTAGATACTGTGCTGCTTTTAGTGTAGGATTATCTGTTGACACATGTATTTGTTCACGTTGTTCATCTTGATATTCTAGCCCTATACTAGGAACTGTGCAGGCAGACATAATGAATGCCAATGACCATAATACTCTTTTCAATGCCTTCTCCCTCTTAGAATATTTAGTGCTTCGATTTTAGAATTAAGTTAGCATAAATACTATTGGGCAAAAGAGGGAATACATGGATTTTCTAACACTTATTCAAGATGTAGGTTTTCCAATCGCAGGGGCAATAGCGGCTGGTTATTTTGTATATCTTACATTACGTTTTATTCTAGCAGGTGTAACTGGTTCAGTTACAACTCTCAAAAATATCATTGGACAACTAGATAATCGTGTCCAAACAATGAACAACGATCTTGTTAAAATTGACGCACTTCTTAGTTATACACTAGGTGTCAAACCTAACGTAGATCGCATAGCAGCAAACGAGGGCAAAGAAGATGCAAGACGCGACTAAAGAATGGTTAAAGAATCAGCCTATATGGCATGACAGCGATATGTGGAAGGCACTTGCTGTAGGCATTGCTATAGGGTGTCTATTTGGATTCTTATGGGGGTACGGTGTAGGTGCTCCTGATTTAAGTGGTCCTATTCATACTGGACTTAGAGGCTAATGGAAGAAGTTAATATAGCACAAACTATTAAAGATTTAGGATTTCCTATTGTAGCCGCATTAGGAATGGGATACTTTATCTACTTTATTTGGAAGTGGGTAACAGAAACTATTGATCCTATTATAGGTCAAACAATGGGCACACTTATCAAACTAGTTGATCGTGTGCGTATGTTAGATAACGACATGATTCGTATGAACATGAAACTGTCAATGGTGTTAGAACATAGACATTTATTAGATAAGCAACTAAACAAAGAAGAACTTGCTGAATTGGATGATATTATTTCAAAATATCAAAGTCGCAGTCAAGTTTTTGATTCTACCGGCAATTCACCAAAGCAAGAAAGTAAGAAAGATGAAACAAAAAACCCAAAGTAATAACAAACAGCAACGGGTCACCACCTTGGATACTTTTGCTGATTACTTACGGAAGCATGACGATTGGATTATCGCTATTGGCGTGGCTGCTATAATAATGATGTTATTTAAACTAGCGTGTGTTATTTCGTTGTTGCAATAAACACACCATTCCAGTCTTTAGGCAAGTCCTGTGTCTTTTGATATTCACAGCGATCAATCCACATAGTATAATACTTTTCCATCTTACCGTCAAAGTGTCTCATAAGTCTTTCACAATGCCAAATTGCTTCGTCAAACTTTTGAGCTCTATATGCTTCGTGCATTTGATCGTGTAATTCTTTACTCTTTACATCTGATTTATTGTTCATATCGTCTAACACTGTGTAGATCGGAATACCTACGCTTTTACCTTTAACTGCTAGATCATCAATTTTTAAGAAGAACCAGTCTTTTTTACATTGCTCTACAGTTGCTCCTCCGACGAGCAACAAGCATCCGTACTCTTTACATTTTGATTCGATTCGGGCTGCGGTACTGACTGCGTCCCCAAGTACATCGTACGAATGTCTTCGTGTGCTACCCATTTCTCCAAGATAGCCAAGTCCAGTATTGATGCCAGCTCCCATACCAACGGGAGGTCTTCCTTGAGGTATGACATAATCTTCATTAAACTTCTCCACGGCTCTTAACATACGCAATCCTGTATCCACGGCCGTATCTGGATGATTAGGATCGTCAGTTGGAGCATTATGAACGTGCATACTTGCGTCACCTATATACTTGATTACCATGCCATCTGCATCAAGTATAGGTTGTGTAATGCTGTCCATATAGCCATTCATAATTTTAGTAAGACCTTTTACGTCATCACCAAAACTTTCACCTAATGGTGTAAAGCCACGCAAGTCACTAAAGCAAATTGAAATCTCACGCTTCATACCGTCTTTGATAAGTGCAGGATTTTCTTGTAACAATCTAACTACTGTAGGTGAAGCATATCCTGCAAACTGTTTCTTGATTGCCTGTTTCTCTAAGAACTCTCTAACAAATTTAATACCATAAACTTGTAGTGCAATAATAACAAGTGTAATAACTGGTGCTGTAACGTCTAGTAATAGTTTTTCTGTTGCATACATATGCATAGAATAAGGAACTACGCCGCCTATCATTACAACAGTTGTTATTAGTCCTACAATCATCCAACGGCTTAGTAGTATAAGAACAAGTCCGCCAACAGCAAGAGCAATTAGTTCTGCTGTAGGTGCCCAATCAGGACGTTGTATATTTGTACCATTAAACATTGTAGCAATTAGTGCGGCTTGTGTAGTGCCTGCAAATTGTGCTCCTGTTGCTGTAGGAACAGGGTTAGCAATACCTGCGGCTGTTACGTCTACAATTACTACTGCACCGCCTAAGTCTTCTGGAATATCAGTAACACTTATACGTTTTGACTTTTGACTCCAATCGATCCATACACGCCCTTCGCTATCAGTTGGAATAACACCAAACTGTGGAATACGCATCTTCTCAACACCAAACTCATTTAGTTTGATTTGGAAGTTAGGATCACCTGCAATAACTCTTAATGTTTCTAATGCTAGACTAGGATATAGTACACCGTCTACGACAGCGACAGTTGGCATACGTCTTACGACACCATCTATCTCCGGCTCAGTCGAAACGATTCCCGCACCTACCGAATTATTTTCTAGATCTGGAATGTTAGCAATAATACCGCCGTATGGTAAAATGCGATCTAAGAAATTGTCATTAACGATAACTGCCCCAGGATTAATAGGCTCGTTCTTTGTTTTATCGCTGGGTCGACTTGCTAGTACTACTGGCAATGCTAACATAGTTTCTGCTAGTTCTGCATCACCACCTAGTCTATCCTTTTCAGGCATCATAATATTCCATACAACAAGGCCTGCACCTCTTTTATACAAATCTTTTATAATATCTGAATATATGTTACGTGGAAACGGATACTGTCCGTATTTGTCTAATGCTGCTTCGTCTATTTCTGCAACATAGATATTGTTTTCTGTAGTTGGTTGATTTACAATAAGTTGATCGAAATAGTTGAGTTTGACACTTTGTAGAAATGCTGGCGGAGCCATAAAAGTGTAAACTAGTAATGCTAGGGTGATTAACGCCCACCACGGCGACAGTAAACGTTTCATACTGTATTTATCGTGACGAGAGGCATAGTCAAAAACATCCAAAGCGAGGGTAACGCTGAAATAATGATGGCTG
>Ga0181572_10001316_pt1 | contig 18050 bp, 26 predicted proteins | sample 101ome_26_FD_133004 | JGI IMG/M metagenome (GOLD analysis project Ga0181572, IMG submission 133004) | Coastal salt marsh microbial communities from the Groves Creek Marsh, Skidaway Island, Georgia - 101408AT metaG (megahit assembly) | ecosystem: Environmental > Aquatic > Marine > Intertidal... | reverse complement strand
CTTTGGCCCATCTTCGAAAAGGCAACACCAGCAGACTACAGAGGATATATCTATGGTGATTTGCTATATCATCCTGGCAAGCCATATGCTGGCAGTGATGGCTCAATAAGTTTTACTCCTAATCAAACAACCTATAATGTAAGGGCAGATAGCAACATAGGAAGACGCATAGGTAAAAGCAAGGTTGCGGTTGCCGCACACAATGCCTACGAGTACTTCGGTGACAAGAGCGGAACACCTATAGAGGATGTAAAACAGTTTAATGGCACTAGCGATCTAGTAGTGCTTGGACAGCAGTATGTTTCAAAATCTCCTGCTGTGAATGCTGATAATCTAGGCAACATAGAAAAGGTAGCAAACAGGGCACAGGGAGATATTGCTAAGTTCTTTACTCCACAGAAAGGTCTGAGCGACCTCGCAGACATATTCTATACATACATTAATCAAATGAGCCGTGCCAAGAAACTGGAGGACCTAAATCTTAACAGTTTCCTCAATTGGCTTCAAAATTCAAAGGTATCAGCCAACAAACAGGAGAAGATACTAAATATTGCTAAGGAACAGGAACAGGTAATGAAGGACATCTTCTATCTTGTTACTGAACTGATGAAGGCCAAGAACGAAGTCATCGACGAACTTGACAAAGCGGAAGGTGATGTAGTTGCTACAACGGGTGGCAAGCCAGGCGGAGAAGGCTATGTCAAGACCAAGGACAAGGTAAAACTAGTGCCTAGGGACCGTTGGACGCCATTTAGAAGCGATTAATCCGCCAAAATCCCCAAAAAACACACCATTACTCCTAGATTTACCCATTTTGGATAAATACATTTGCTAACAAAAATAGCGGCTCCGGAGAGGAGTTAACATTATAGAGGAGAAAACATAATGGCTGATTTAAGCACTTTTTATCAAACGTATGACAATGCCGGTTCAGGTGTTGCAGCATCTTACTTAGATGCAAACAAATCTGCAAAAGTAGGTCAAGGTATTGCTGGTAGAACAGTAATTGTTTCTGTATTAGGTACAGACGACACTAACGTAACTCAAGCAGAACTAGATGGTGTTATCGCAGGTATCACTTACGGTGAAACTGCTGGTTCACCTACATCAACTGACGCATTCACAGTAGTTGGTGTTTCTGGAACAGTTGGTTCAGGAACAATGTATCTTGCACTACAAGGTACAGGTACTGTTCAAACTACAAAAGGTGACTACTACACAGCAACAGCAGTTGCAGTTGTAGCAAACTTTGACGGTTTACAAGCAACATCATAATAGTTTTTAACTATTGTTTAAAGGGCGGGGAAGAAATTTTCCGCCCTTTTTTTATGACCGCTAAATAGACTGTATGGCACGCTATAATATCAAAACAACTGTTGATATCACCCGCTCCAATCCTGACAGGGCTGATCCTGATCAGGTCAAGCAGGCACAGCAGAGCAATTTTAATTCGCTGTTACAGGGCATCGGCATGAGAGCAAATGTTGAGTGGGATAATGATCCCACAAGGACAGTTGAAAATGACACGGCCTATTGGACGTGGCAATTTGAAGTTGAGCGTGAGGATGTATTCCTAGTAGATGATGATCCTGTGGGTCTGCTCAAGAATGATCTGCACGGTGTTCCGATTATTAAGAATCTAACAGAAACAGAGAAGTTTGCCAAGTCCGTGTTCCTTACCAAAAACGGTACAAACAATATCTGGATAGAACAAGCATAATTCACCGATAGTTTTATCAAACTCTAATATACAATAAATATTAGCATGAACAGATTGTATTACAACACAATAATGATGAGCACCATCTTTTTCATGGTGTTTGGCTTCCTACTATCATTATACGGACTACACGTTGATGCCCACAACATAGTATATGTTGGCGTGAGCATAATGAGTGGCGTGTGTGCCGTGTGGTGGTTTTGGGTTATGTTTGTGATCAAGGATATGTTTAATAGGGTAGAAAAGGCAGCGGACAAAATGGTTGAGGTCAAGGAAGAACTGGGCGGAATAAGGGGACTTATTAGCAAACTATTTGAACGCCAAAGAGATAAATAAACATATCAAAAGGCACACAACAGGCTATCTATAAAAACGCATTAGGCCAACTAACGAGTTTACTAATTGCCCCAGGAGTTGGGGAGTTTTTGGAGAATACTAGATGGCAAAGAGCCAAACAACAAGTTTAGAAAAAGAAAGTCTAGAAGCACACGTTGATCTGTGCGCCCTTCGCTACGAGCAACTAGACACACGCATGACCAAACTTGAAACTAAGGTTGATAACATTCACAAGGACATCACACAGGGCCAAAAGGGTTTAACAAAAGTTATCATTGGCACAACAGGCACAGTAATTGCAGCAGTTCTTTCGGTAGTTGTTACCATCATGCTCAAGATGTAAGCACCCAAATTACAAAACGTTTAAATATAGGCCTAAGGGGCCTTTTTTTATGAGTGACGTATCAAAGCGTTTTGAACAACTGATTAAATCCGTCTATAAGAAATTCATAGACAACGGCATTCATCTGCCTCAAAGAACCAACGAGGGAATCTTGGTTGGTAGCGTTCTTATTAAGAGCAACGGACCCCTCAAGGACATAGTGATAGACGGCAAAACAGTGTACAAGGAAATCAGCCTAAATAGTGTGGCCATCAAGATCGCAAATGAATTAGCCAGCAACAAACCACACAAATTTTGTGATGACCTAATGGAAATTGACAGAGAATACAGCAAACATTTTATTGATAGCAAGCATTTCATTGATAACTATCATAGGGCAGTTAATGCTAATAACCCGGAAAGGGCGGATATCCTTTGGACTAGATACGAAATAGCCAAGGAAAAAGCACTTTATGCCAAATCTAGAGCAGAGGATTTGACAGGGTTTTGAATAAATAATACATACAATCTGGGAAGAGGACAATGAAAACACAAGACTTATTTAAAACAAAAGCAGAAAAGGTGAATGAATCAATTCACAAGGCTTTCGGCAAGAAGATTGACTTTACAACCTTTGATGCCGCTAAACTAGAAGACGCTAGAAACAAATTACGCACACAGATTTCACAGGTGCGCAGCACATCAGGCTTTAATGAAAACTTGGAAAACGATGCATATCATCAAGCACAGTGGATGCTAGATGCTATCAATGCTGAACTGGCAGAAAGAGAAGAAACTGCAATTAATGGTCTTGAACTTGACGAATCCCCAGATAATCAAGAAGAATCAACCTCCGGAGAAGAAATGGAAACTAAAGTTACAGAAGGTGAGATCCAACAGGCTAGTGCGATCGTCACAGCAAAGACAATGGTTGATAGAATTAGCCGATTCATTGAAGAGATATCTAGCATGGAAAATGAAACGCTTCTTCAACTGGGTGATTCTATCAGAGACGAAATTGGTCAGGCAGAGTCCAAACAATTTATCGAAGCAAGTGCGCCAGCAATCCAAGCAGCACTTGAAAATCTAAAGACAACACGCGAAACACTATCAAGTGCAGTTGGTGTCCTAGCAGGTGAAGAAACATCAGGCGACATGCTTGGTGCTGAGCCTGATGAAGGTGGAGCAACCGACATGGCTGAACCAGCAGCAGATGCAGGAGCAGAAGCACCGGCTGAAGCACCAGCAGATGATTTTGCAACAGCAGAACCAGCAGCAGGTGGCATGGAAACAGCAGGTAGAGAAAAGCGTGAATCGATCGATTACGAAGCACGCCTACTTAAAACACTAGCAGGTTAATTATGAAACTGTCGGAGTTCTACCTTGACAAGGAACTTACCGATGCACTTCCGCCTCCGGGCGCAGGAGTTCAACAACCACCTCCACCGCCTGGTCCAGGCGGTCAACCTAATCCGGCTAATGATCCGCAAGCACAGGCCAAAATGATGGCACAAATGGCACTAGACAAACAAAATAGAAAAAAGTCTATACAAGACCAAATCAAAAATAAACAAAAAGAAATAATGAATCTTCAAAAAGAACTAGCGAGCATCAAGTAATGAGATTTAGAGAATTTGCACCAGACCAAATGATTGACAGATACGTTGTCGTATTAAAGAACATCATTGGTCGTGCTTCAAGCAAGAAGGTTCCTGCAAAATTAAATTGGGCAGGCCTCAACAAGATTCTAAAATCAAACGATGCATCACTCGCGGCAGACTATGAAACATTCAAGGCAATGTATGATAGTTCACCTGCAATCCAAAATCTAGTCAAGAACTTCAATGCAGACGGAATAGAACTAAATGTTCCAGGAGCCGCAGATGACGAAACTCCCGCAGACGGAACAACAGATGCACAGGCAGCAGTAGATGCTACAGCAGCATCAGCAGCACCACAGCAGTTAGCACAACAATAGTTCAGTTTTATATAATCTTCCGTAGAATATCTATACATATAGTATGATGAAAGATTATATAGACTTCTTAGGAATACAAATGAATTGTACTAACGATGCTTTGGCAAATGCCAAAACTATATCGAAAGCCATATTAGATAATCCACAAGTAGACTATGCAGTTACTCCTGAATGTGCATTAACCGGATATAATAACACTAATTTAGAATATTTTGATCAAGCTCTAGAAATTGTTAAGGATGCTGTACGATCTACAAAAACATCAATCTTCTTAGGATCAATTTATGAAGTTAACCAAGGACAATTAGAAAACACCTGTTTAATAATTAACTCAATAGGAGAAGTTGTAGATTACTATAGCAAATCTTACATCATACCATTAGACGAAAAACTAGGAGTACTTCCAGGAAAAAAGGCTTGTACCATGACATTGCCTGAACATCCGGAAATTAAATGTGGTATAATGATTTGTAACGATTTGTGGGGTTCGCCTATGATAAATGCTCCTACCATTCCAACCTTACATGCAACACAAGGAGAAGCAAACATATTCATTCATTTAACGAATGGAGATAGAGGTCTAGGTAAAACACATGATAAAGTTTACTGGGATTGGCATACTGCTTGGCTACAAATGATGTCAAGGTACCATATGCTTCCAATTATTTCTGTTGATAACAGTACAGCAATAGATGGATCTCAATATACAGGTCCAACTAGCAGTCCAAGTGGAGCATGGATTTTAGGAAGAAGAATAGTAGAAGTTCCAAACATTGGAGAACACAATTTTATCGCAAGAATAGATAAAAGGCATCTATTAGTGTTACCTCATGAAAACCCCTTTATCAATGCAAGTTTGGAAGAACCAAACTTGACAAATATGTAAAAAGACTGTATAGTAAATTATGATCGATGAATTCCAAGAACTTAAAAAAATAGAAAAAATCATTTGCGATTTTAAAATCAGCCTGACAGAGGCAGAGATGCTTGAACTACTACAAATAAGATATCGCTGGGGGCATGATACTATTGAATTTATTAATCATGCTGGCATGTCCAGTAACTTAATTTTTGATGTAGACAAACATCTAAACTTTGAAAAGTTTATGGAATTATATAATTTGGGTTTTGCTTCAATCCTAGTAAACATAATGGATTTAACAAAAGAATTAAGAGAACTTAATAAAAAATTATTTAAAGTGCGTGGTAGCCATACATACGCAAACCTGTATTTTTCAAAAGGAACTACTGCACATAGACCTAGTTTTGATCCTCATTCGCACGACTATAATGTAATTGCAAAATCAATCTATGGATCTGCAAAATGGAAAGTTGGTATGAGTGAATTTACATTGAACCCAGGGGAAACAGTATTGATACCTAGAGGAACACAACACGCAGTCTTAGAATCTACACACCCAAGATTATCTTTGACCCTTAACGTGTCGGGTTAGGAGGAGTACACACCATGACAATAAAATTAAATACACCACCACCTTTTGTTGAACGATACAAGTACAACGAACTAAAACAAATAAACGATTCTGTTACACGCAAACGTGTGTATCTTACTCCTGACGGTGAGAAACTTCCAAGCGTTACTACAATCCTAAGCAGCACCAAGGACATGACGCATCTTAACGAATGGAAGAAAAGGATCGGCGAGGAAAAGGCAAGACAGATTACAACAGAAGCAGCAGGTATTGGAACGGCAATGCATGCCAATCTTGAAAGATTTATTTGCGGCATGGAAAGACAGCCTGGCAATAATCAGGTCCACGTCCAAGCAAACAAGATGGCAGATGTAATTATCGAAAACGGTTTGAAGAACGTTGATGAAGTTTGGGCGATGGAACAGAGTTTATACTTTCCAGGACTGTATTCAGGCACGACTGATTTGTGTGGTATGTTTAATGGCAAGCCAGCAATCATGGACCACAAGCAAACTAACAAGCCCAAGAAGGAAGAATGGGTAGAGGATTATAAACTACAGTTGGTAGCATATGCAATGGCACACAATGAAGTGTATGGTACGGACATCAAGACGGGTGTTGTGTTCATGTGTTCCAGAGATTTACAGTATCAGCAGTTTGAAGTCACAGAGGAAACATTTCCAAAGTATAGAGACATGTGGCTGGACAAGGTAGAGGAATATTACAACAGCCTATGATGGACTACAAGTTCTATTCAGAAGACCAATTACTAGAAAAGAATTTTAATCTCATATCAGGAGTGGTGCCCGAGGATAGGGTCATAAACGATGTAAGGGAAGCATACGATTTTGAAGGTGCGCTAGTATATGTCGATAGTAATATTTTTTCATCATCTCATGTAAAGAAGGAAATTTTTGATCAAAGATTAAACAAGTCTCTTATCACTAAAATTTTAATTGATAGATCATTTGAAACTGGTCTTTCTGAAAATGATTTTAATAACAAAATACAACAACTAGCAAAACTTGGCATAGACACAAAGGATATGATTTTTGTGTTTAACAGAAGTGCCTATCATGAATGGATGGACAAGCATATTGAGCAAATAATATTAATTGATTTGTTTGCTATTTCTGCTGCCATTAGGCATGTAATTTACCGTCAGCCTGTATGCGAAGTTGATGTTAAGGATAGACCTAATAAAATTAATTTCTTAGTGGGTAAGGTAAACAAACCTTCTAGATTATTATTGCTTAAGAAATTCTTTGAAAGCAGTATCAAGAACGATACTGTTTTTAGCATTCTAGGATTGCCCAAAGATACAACAGATAAAAACTTTTTAAAGTTTCTAATCGACAACCAAGGACCCATTGATGGAGCCGCTACCATGGAACTAGAACAGGGAACAAGTAGCCAAGGATGGGGAAATAATTCAACACCTTATAATAACACTTCCGTGAGTTTTATTTGCGAAACACACGAAACCAATGACAGTTTATTCATAACAGAAAAAACATACAGACCCATTATTAACAAGCATCCATTTGTGGCAAGAGCAAGTTTTCCGTTACTAAAGTATCTTAGAGCAATAGGCTTTAAAACTTTCAATGATTTCATAGATGAGAACTATGATGATGAATCGAGAATAGATAACGAATACACAGAACTGCTCGTGACAAGAGCACAAGAGCTATTGGAAATAACTAAAAATCATCCTGAAAAAATACAAGACGTGGTAGATCATAACTATAAAATGTTAATTAAATTTGCACAGGGTGAACTAGCACTGTTTAATAAAAGAATATTTGACTCATTAAAGTAGCAGTTAATAGCCTCCAAAATTTATTTGACAGCATGGATAAATACTACAAAGAATTCAGGAGTTTTATAAGTGGCCGTTGTTCAAATAAGCAAGATACAGATCCGCAGAGGACAAAAAAATTCAAGTAGTGGAGTTCCACAGTTAAGTTCTGCTGAACTAGCATGGGCTGTTGATACACAGGAACTTTTCATTGGTAACGGATCAGTACAGGAAGGTGCTCCATATGTTGGTAATACCAAGGTTATCACAGAACATGATAACATATTAGAACTAGCCAACAGTTATAGATTTGCTTCTGATGATCCTTCTATTACACTATCACAACCTAGAACACTATTAGGAAAGATTGATGAAATTGAAGTTTCCGTGCTGGACTATGGCGCGGTGCCGGATGGTTCAACTAGTTGTAATCAAGCCTTTGTAAATGCCTTTACTGAACTCTTTAGAAATGCAGACGAAACATACAAAAAAGTATTAAAGATTCCTAACGGAGAATATCTGTTTACTAGTGATTTAGAAATACCAAGTAACGTTATCATAAAGGGTGAAACTCAGGAAGGCGCCAAACTAAAATTAGACACCACAAACATTAGATTTATTACCGGCAACGGAACTGGACTGATAAATTTTACGAGTAGCGACAGACCAGAAAATATAAGGATTGAAAATTTAACAATACTGAGATCCAACGGACAAACTGTATTAACTGGATTAAAGGAATCTTCTTTTGAAAATGTTACCTGGAAGGGAGAATATCTACTAAGCACACCTTCCGACACTATCAATTTAGCAACTGAGAATTCTGCTGTTATTTGGAACAATAATACTGTGGGTATTAAGGTTGATGATATCAAGTTTAAAAATTGTAAATTTGAAAGCAACAGTATTGCAGTTAAGGTAAGCCAAACGATAGCAACGGATACCAAGATTGATTTTGCAGATTGTGAGTTTTTCATAAATGATACTGCAATAAACATAATTGGTGTCAGTGGACAAGGAAACAATTGGCAGTTCAAGAACTGTTACTTTAGAGAAATAAGCAGATATGTCTTTAACAGTAATTGGGGATCTGGAACAAAGTTTATAGACAGTACCTTTACCAACTGTGGTAATTCTACAAATACTGCGGCAACACCTGTTTGGCCTATGATATCATTTGGCGAAAGCACAGATAACTTAATTATAAATTGTTTTTCTAATAGACAGCAACAGGCAGGCATCGTAAGTTCTGAAGTGATTCCTGCAATATCGGAAATTGTAAATAGTGATTATTCACAGTTAGCCAATAGAAACAAAAGCGAAATATATCTTTCTAACAGTTTTAAACCCGTCGCAGTGTTTTCTGCACTAAACAATTATATTTCTGTAAACTACATCCTAAGACTAGGTGAACATGTAAGATATGGAAAAATTGTTTTCCTAATGGGTGATGGATTGCAAAAAATGAGTTGGACTGACAAGTACCAATACTCCGATAATTCAGCAACATCAGAAGGTGGAAAAATTATGAGTAACTTCCAATTTGATGCTGAATTAAGAGACAATGATTCAGATAGTGGTATAGAAACACTAGTTTTGTATTACAAGAACCCTTTATCCACAGGACAGACTGGTAACATATCTTTTGATGTTTCTTATGGTGTGTAAAACACACTTTTGAACACATTTACTATTGTGTTCGCGTGAACTATCTGTTATAATGAAACTTAAATGCACATGAAGGTTGTATTCAAACTCCCTCATTTGCTCAACAAAACAAGCGGCAAAAACCGTTAGCGATAAATACCCTTATACAATAATTAAGGACGAAGGCAGAGAGAATGACAAAAGAAATTTACATCACAAAGCGTTCCGGCTCCAAGGAAAAATTAGACTTAGATAAAATGCATTTTGTAGTCGAGGAGGCTTGTAAGGGGCTTTCTGGTGTAAGTGCATCACAGATTGAAATGAATGCCGATTTACAATTCTACGACGGCATGACAACAGATGAGATTCAAAATATTTTAGTTAGAAGTGCCAATGATTTAATTTCATTGGAATCACCAAACTATCAGTATGCGGCAGCAAGATTGCTATTGTACACACTACATAAAAAAGTGTATGGTAGATACGAGCATCTTTCATTGCCACAAATTATTAACAAAAATATTGAACGTGGTGTATATGATCCTGCCATCAAAGAAAAATATACTCAGACAGAATTAAAGAAAATGAACACATGGATCAAGCATGATAGGAATGAAGAATTTACCTATGCTGGTTTACGTCAAGTAGTAGATAAGTATCTGTGTCAGGATAGAAGCAACGGAGATATCTTTGAAACTCCGCAGTTCATGTACATGATGATTGCGGCAACACTGTTTGCTGATTACCCTAAGGAGACACGTTTAACATACGTGAAGAAATATTATGACGCGACCTCACTTTTTAAGATCAACATACCAACGCCTGTCATGGCAGGAGTGCGTACTCCTATTCGTCAGTTTGCCAGTTGTGTTCTTGTTGATGTGGACGATACTCTTCCTAGTATCTTTAGCTCTAATAGCGCAATCGGTTACTACATTGCTCAAAGGGCAGGAATTGGAATCAACTCTGGTAGAATCAGAGCGATTAACTCGAAAATACGAGGCGGAGAAGTAGCACACACAGGTGTAGTTCCGTTCCTAAAAGTATACGAAGCAACAGTAAGAAGTTGTACACAAAATGGTGTGCGAGGAGGAAGCGCAACAACCCATTTTCCTATTTGGCATTATGAAATTGAAGATATTCTAGTTCTTAAGAATAACAAGGGTACTGAAGATAATAGAGTACGTAAATTAGATTATTCAATACAGATTAACAAGTTGTTCTATGAAAGATTGTTAGCCGGTCAAGACATTACTCTTTTCTCGCCTCACGAAGTTCCAGAAGTATATGATGCTTTCTATTCGGGAGACAACGATAAATTTCAAAAGGCATATGAAGCAGCAGAAAGAAAGACTTCAATCAAGAAGAAAAAAATTAAAGCAATGGACCTGTTCGGCGACCTATTGAAAGAACGTGCTGAAACAGGACGAATCTATATCATGAATATTGATCATTCTAACAGCCATAGTTCATTCAAGGATCCTGTTTACATGAGTAATCTTTGTCAGGAAATTACACTACCTACAAAACCTATCCAACACATCGATGATGAGAACGGTGAAATTGCTCTTTGTATTCTTAGTGCCATTAATGTCGGTCTAATTAATCATGTGGAAGAACTAGAAAACTTATGCGATCTAGCAGTAAGAGCATTAGAAGAAATCATAGAGTATCAAGGTTATCCAGTTAAGGCTGCAGAAATTTCAACCAAGGCAAGACGTTCACTAGGAGTTGGATACATAGGACTGGCTCACTATCTTGCCAAGAACAAGGTTAAATACTCGGACAAGAAAGCATGGAAACTGGTCCATGAGCTATCTGAAGCATTCCAATACTATCTTTTATGTGCTTCAAACGAATTAGCAAAAGAAAGAGGAGCCTGCGAATATTACAATAGAACCAAGTATGCAGATGGTATCCTGCCAATTGATACATACAAGAAGGACGTTGACGATGTAATTAAGGCAACACTGAAATATGATTGGGATGATCTACGCAAGGATATTAAGGAATACGGGCTACGCCACTCAACACTGTCCGCACAGATGCCATCGGAGAGCAGTTCCGTTGTGTCGAACGCAACAAACGGAATTGAGCCACCTAGAGCGTTCTTGTCCATTAAGAAGTCCAAGAAAGGGCCTCTTAAACAGGTTGTTCCACAATATCATCAATTAAAGAACTTTTATACACTACTTTGGGATATGCCTAGCAACGAAGGATATATAAATGTTGTTGCGGCAATGCAGAAGTTTTTCGACCAAAGCATTTCGGGTAATTGGAGTTACAATCCAACTCACTTTGAGAACAACGAAGTTCCACTGAGTGTGATGATGAAGGACATGCTCACAACCTACAAGATGGGTTGGAAAACAAGTTACTATCAAAACACCTATGACTTCAAGGGCGAGGAGGACAATGTCCAACCCGCAGGTTTGGAAGAAACTGTAGTTGACACACAGGTAAATGGTGCTACAATGAATGGCACTATGAACGGTCACGTAAACGGTCACGTAAACGGTCACGTAAACGGTCACGCCAATGTGGGTGAGACTGTTTCATCGGAAGATTTAGACGGTGAAGAGTGCGAGGCCTGTAACATTTAACAGGTATATGACGAGAAAGAGAGAGAGACAGACATTGACAAAAACAGTATTCAATAAGAACAAGGTGGACTTCACCAAGCAGTACATGTTCTTTGGAGAGGATCAAAACACTCAGAGATATGATGTGTTTCGTTATCCAGAATATGACAAACTAAACCAAACCATGTTGGGTTACTTCTGGCGTCCTGAAGAAGTATCACTTCAAAAAGATCGTGCAGACTATCAGGATTTCCGCGAGGAACAAAAACATATTTTTACATCTAATCTAAAGTATCAAACACTTTTAGATAGTGTACAAGGGCGTGGACCATGTTTGGCTTTCTTACCATACTGTTCTAATCCTGAACTAGAAAGTTGTATTGTATGTTGGGACTTCCAAGAAACAATTCATTCACGTTCATACACTCACATTGTAAAGAATGTTTATCCTGATCCAAGTGAAGTGTTTGACACTATCCTTGATGACAAGGAAATTATTGCTAGGGCAGAATCAGTAACTGAAGAATACGACAAGTTTTACAATGCAGCCAATGATTACTTCAACAAGGGCAAGGGCGACATGTATGAAGTTAAGAAACAGTTATACAAGGCGATGATGACTGTTAACATCCTTGAAGGACTGCGTTTTTATGTTTCGTTTGCTTGTACATTTGCGTTTGGCGAATTGAAACTAATGGAAGGTTCAGCAAAGATTATTTCACTTATTGCTCGTGACGAAGCAACGCATCTTAACCTTTCAACACACATTCTAAAGCATTGGGCAAAGGGCGATGACGATCCAGACTTTGTTAAGATTGCAAAAGAGTGCGAGGAAGAAGTTTATGACATGTGGCGCAAGTGCGTAGATGAAGAAAAGCGTTGGGCAGACTATCTTTTCCAAAAAGGAAGTATTGTGGGACTAAACGCAAATCTACTGCATGCCTATGTTGAATGGATTGCAAACAAGAGATTAAAGGCATTAGGATTAAAAACAATCTATGATCGTCCTATAACACAAAATCCTCTACCATGGACACAGCACTGGTTAAGCAGCGCAGGGTTACAGGTTGCTCCACAGGAAACCGAAGTTGAAAGTTATATTGTAGGCGGGGTCAAGCAGGACGTGGAAAAGGATACATTTAAAGGCTTCACTCTATAGGATAAGTAATGTTATGTACAAAGCACAGTTCAAAAAACATTCGCCCTATGAAAGTTGGACAACTTTTGGAACATATGGATCCGAAGCGCAAGCAGTCTCAGCAGCACTGCAAAAGAAAAAAATGGGCGTCATAATGATTAGAGTGATAGACAAGAAAGGTTCAACAATTTATTCTGGTTAATGTATGATTGATAAAATACAATACTTTCTATTAAAATTAATAGACTGGAAAATAGAGCTACTTAAAAAAACTAGAATGTATGTATCAGGTGAATACAAATACATACTGTCAGACAAAAAATTAGAAAAAGAAATTAACAGATGGAGACACACACGATGATTGAGATTTATGGAAAACCAGCCTGTCCGTTCTGCGACAAGGCAAAGAGTTTTTGCGAAACACGAGGTTTCAAATACACATACAAATCACTAGGAACAGATTACACAAGAGAAGAACTAATGGAACAGTTTCCAAACGCAAGAACAGTTCCACAAATTGTTATCAACGGAAAGAAAATTGGTGGCTATGATGCTTTTACAAAATACGTAGATGACACAGGCTACAATGGAACAGGACACACACTATAATGCTTATTGAAAAACCATACGAAGTAAATGACGTAGTTTCAATCAAATTATCAAGTGGTGAGGAACTGGTTGGAAAACTAGTTGAGGAAGGCCCCGAAGTAGTAACACTCGCTAAACCACTAATGCTGAGCATGACCCAAAAAGGAATGGGACTAGCACCTTACATGTTTACAGTAAATCCTGAATCAACAATTAAATTTAACGATAAAAATATCATTACAATTGTTAAGACTATGGATACCATGGCTAAACAATATATTCAATCAACTACAGGACTTGTAACCTAAATCAAGCATTTTAATCACTCTTTTATACGATAAATATTGTATAGAGAGGAATTGATATGGCTGTAGATTTTGCAGTTACCAGGCTTGGAGATAACGGAACAGGACACGGTTGTTGGCCGCCACGAGGCAACGATGAAGCAAGTCCTGATGTGTTTACAAACAACATAGCAGTACATAGAGTTACGGACCATTGGCCCACGCATTGCTGCGGACCAGCCTGCCACGATTCAAACCTAGCAGAAGGAAGTAGAAATGTATTCGTTAATAATCTAGCCATAGGAAGAATTAATGATGCTGTTGCCTGCGGATCAAAGGTAGCAGAAGGATCTCCTGATACATTCGCAGGCGGAGAAAGTGGAAAATTTATTAGTTCAAGAGTATTCACCGAGCCAACATTCATTGCAGCCAATCCTTACACATTAGAAGCAGCAGGTCCGTTAATCTTTGGAGCAGGAGTTAATGCACCTCACGATGATCCAGATAGTCCTGTAATAGATTATGGAGTTACCGAAACTCTGCCTGAAGCAAGGGCTGCTCCTTCGGACGATTCAACACTGTTACTTCCAGAACCAGCAGTAATTGATGCTGGACTGCCAACCACATGCGGATCATTCGTCATAAGTCCGGAAATTGATTACGATCAAAAACTAAGCACCAGTTACACAATTGCTAATCTATCCATTGGAGCAGTCTTCAAGCACTCAATACAGGGGCAGAATGATCTTACTGTGGACGAAATAATCTGTAACCTACAAGCAGTTGCGGAAAATATTTTGGAACCATTAGGAGAAACATGGCCTGGCTTCAGAATTAACAGTGGATTTAGAAAGAACCCTCCGGGTAAAGAAACTGTTAGCAGCCAACACAACAAGGGAATGGCCATAGATATACAATGGCCTGGAATTAGTGTTTATCAGTACAATGAACGTGCGGCATGGATCAGAGATAATCTTCCATTTGATCAATTTATATTTGAACACGGTAAATCAATTTGGTTACACATTAGTTATGATAGAACCAAGGAAAAGCAAAGAGGCCAGCAGTTAACATACTATCCGCCAGGAACTCCTGATTATAAACCAGGTTTGGTAAACTATTATGCGTTTGACGAATTTGGCGGTCCAACAAAAGTCTAGCACCCTCGAGCAAATAGATAACTAATAGTGTAATAACGAAAGGATTCATAATGAACCAAATAAAAAGATACATCTACATGGGAATTGGATTTTTCTGTGTGGGCATGGCATACATTGGTGTAATTACGCCGGGTATTCCATTTTCAATCTTTTTGGTTATTGCGGCATGGGCGTTCGCAAAGAGTTCTCCAAAGATGGAAAAGTGGTTATACAACCATCCATGGTTTGGTAAATTCTTAACCAATTGGAATAAGAAAAGAGTATTCCCTACCAGAGGAAAATACCTAATGATAACAGTGATGGCATCAACACTAGTCTTCACATACTACTTCACAGCAAACCTTAACGCAATCTTATGGAGCGGTGGCTTCATGGCATTGGTAGCAATATGGGCATGGAGATATCCAGGCTCCGTTGAAGAATACAATCGCAGGGTAAAGGCTGGCGAAAAGATAGCGTGGATAAAATAACATGAAGTGCGAAAAGGGAGATTTGGCAAAGATTATATTTTCTCTAAACAAGAACAATATCGGTAAGATAGTGCTTGTTGAAAAGTATATTGGCAAATTTAACGCAGGTGGCAAGTTTGATTTTAAAGGTGTTGCCTGCGTTGTCCCTATCGCGGATCACTATTGGTGGATTTCAGGTGAAGGACTAAGCAATATGTTTGGAGACACTCCCAAGGCATACATTGCTGATAGTTGGCTGGAACCACTGCGTCCAGATGCAGACAAGATGAAACAGAAAGAATTAGCCCCAAGTGAAACAGACGTGGCGGCATAATAATCACACACACAGCAAAATAAAATAACAAGGAAAAACAAATAATATGATAACAGGAAAAGTAAAATGGTTTAATGATACCAAGGGTTTTGGTTTTATTACTCCAGATGACGGTAGCAATGACGTTTTTGCACACTACTCACAAATTCAGAACAGTGGATTCAAATCTCTAAGAGAAGGCCAATCTGTAAGTTATGAAGTTGAAGAAGGACCAAAAGGCTTGCAGGCATCACACATACAACCTCAATAGAGATTGGATGAATTCACACCCCAGTTTATGCTGGGGCTGTGATAAATATCACACTATGACAGACACATACATATTAAACAGCACACCGGTTAATGCCGGTAACTTCCAGGAATATACATACGAATGCGAATGGATTGAATGCTCGTGGAAAATGGTCCACGGAACCATCAGTCTAGTAACAGCATTTTGGTATCCTTGGGTGTTGAAATAGATTGACACAGAACACAACCTCTGCTATTATACATAGACACTATAGAAAAGGAAGGTAACAATGCCTAAAGTATATCACTTCGAACTAGACAACGAAGACATCTATGAAGTTATAGCAATGAACTTCAAGGACGCCTGTCTTACCCTAGAAGAAAATCATCCTGAAATACGAATAACAGATATACGTTCTATAGCAGAACATCTCAATCCCATTCCGGGAGTAGACACCATACACTAAAGAACACAGGGCTTCTAGCTCAATTGGTTAGAGCCGGCCGCTCATAACGGTCTGGTTGTCGGTTCGAGTCCGGCGGGGCCCACCATTTAATGGCAGTGTAGTTTAATGGTAAAACAGCCTCCTTATAAGGGGTAAGCGATAGATAATCCGCCGATCTCGGTTCGAATCCGGGCACTGCTACCAAACTTCAAGGAACCTTATGTCAGTAAAATACATCAAACCCAAAAAGATGAACCATCCACTGAAACTCCGAGAAAGCGATGTTAACCGATTGGTGGCTGTTTTAAACGATGAACTATCCTATGAATGGATATCGGATGAGGAAATGGAAGCGTTCCAGGACCAACTATTTGATATCATTGCCGCAAAGAATCAAACGCACGAAGGCTCTCTGGTAATACAATGAACGACAAGATCAAGGAAATGCTCACACGCCTTGCGATCGAAAATCCCGGCGTGCAGAATAGATTCAAGATGAGTGCGGGCATCGTGTATCGCAGGCATCTAATTGCCACAGGCGTCAACCAATACAAGACCCATCCGATCATGATGCCCGAGAACGGATACCGTGAGGGACAGATATTCCTGCATGCGGAGATCGATGCAATAAAAAATGCACTGCGGCTCATAACCCAGGAACAACTTGCAAAATGTGATCTTTATGTTCTTCGCGTCAAGCGTCCTGATGTTCCGTGGAGCAAGGATTGGGTGTATGGACTTGCCAAGCCCTGCAGAGGTTGCCAGAGAATGATTGCTAGTTTTGGAATCCAAAATGTGGTATATACGGAAGATTATGACTTAATAACCCAAGATGAGTGTATTCTTTGAAGAATTAATATCGTTTCGAATCCTACCGCTGCTACCATACTCATAAATATCATGATGACAGAAAATACTAAATGGCCCAAAAAATTTCCGGGTGTATTACCAGGACAGCAGAATCCATTACATAACAATATTGAATTTTGGAAATTTGGAATAGTGGAAGATGGAGAGAGAATGGTAGATCCTTTTCTGCACTATTCATCATTCGTGCTTGGTTATAGTGAAACTAGAATAATAGATGCGGTCTGTGAAAAATTAAAACAATACAAGCCGGAAGTGGCAGAAACACTGCACAGAGGGTTGGCACCGAGATTGAATGATCCACACTGGGAGTTGGCTGAGAAGTTATATACCATGTCAGGTGGATACAAGAGTGTGTTTACACTTTCAGGAAGTGATGCCGTTGAGGCAGCAGTGAAACTGGCGGCTGCTTATCATGAAACCAAGGGCAATACTAGGAATAAGATAGTCGGATTAAATGACGGGTATCACGGAACCACTCTGCTAACACTTTCCATAGGATCCGCAGAATTTGATAATCCACACTACAATATGGAACGCTATCAATCAGTCATAAGAATTGATAGAGACTTTGAAATTCAAGATGTAGATTGGAGCGAAGTTATGTGTTTCGTTGTAGAAACCTGTCCACACAACGCACACAACACAGGATATCCGGATGAGTTTTGGCACAAGATAAGAACGCTACAGGAAGAACACGGTGTCATAGTCATCGTTGATGACATATTCATGGG
>Ga0181572_10001302_pt1 | contig 18164 bp, 15 predicted proteins | sample 101ome_26_FD_133004 | JGI IMG/M metagenome (GOLD analysis project Ga0181572, IMG submission 133004) | Coastal salt marsh microbial communities from the Groves Creek Marsh, Skidaway Island, Georgia - 101408AT metaG (megahit assembly) | ecosystem: Environmental > Aquatic > Marine > Intertidal... | reverse complement strand
GTTTGGCGAGTGAACTCGAGCACCTCGAATCCCACGGTGGTGGCTGTCAGCTTGGTTGGGAACACCGCACAGCCCGCGCCAAGAAGCACGAGGGTGAGCGTCACAAGGAAGAATCGCAGTTCACGCATGGGCTTGGCGCCATTGGTGGAGGCTTGCGAGGGTGGTCAGCAGGCCTTCCAATTGATCGAGGGGAAGCATGTTGGCGCCGTCACTCAACGCCTTGGAAGGATCGGGGTGGGTTTCAATGAACACGCCGTCGACGCCTGCAGCAACGGCAGCGCGAGCGAGGGTTGCGATGAGTTCGGGACGACCTCCCGTCACCCCACTTGCCTGGTTGGGTTGCTGGAGGCTGTGCGTCAAGTCCATGAAGGTGGGCGCAAAGGCGCGCATTTCGGCAAGGCCGCGCATGTCCACAACCAGGTCGCCGTACCCGTGCATGGTGCCGCGCTCGGTGAGCCAGACGTGGTCGTTGCCCGACTCACGGATCTTGTCCACCGCGTGCTTCATGGACGTCGGGGCCATGAATTGGCCCTTTTTGACGTTGACGATGCGCCCGGTGCGGGCGGCAGCGACAAGGAGATCTGTCTGCCGGCAGAGGAAGGCCGGGATCTGGAGCACGTCGGCCACCTCGGCAGCCGTGGCCGCCTCCTCGGGAAGGTGGATGTCCGTGACGATGCCCACGCCGAGGTCGGATTTGACTTGAGCAAGCACCTCGAGGGCCTCGCGGTCGCCGATGCCCGTGAAGGAATCAAGGCGGGTGCGGTTGGCTTTGCGGTAGCTGGCTTTGACGTGAAAGGGCAAACCCAACTTGTCGCACACGCGCTGGACTTCCCGGGCAACAGTCATTGTGGTTTCCAAACTTTCGACGGCACAAGGACCGGCGAGGACATGCAACGGGGCGGGAGCAGTGTTCATGGACGGGAACTGGTTTGGGGCAGCTGGGTTTGTTTCACCGGAGCGGGGCCGCGCAGGTCACGGCTGGGCAACCCCATGAACCGCGTCCATCCCGCTCCCGGCAGGCGCTTCAACGAGAAGCGCACGCCGCGGCCGTAGGTGTTGGCCGCTTGTTCCGAGCCCCACATCCACCCCAGCGGATCGTCCACCTCAATGGACAACATGCGTTTCTTCGTCACCCTCAAATCAAGCCAGGTCACAGGGCGAGCACCGCCCCATCCTCCCGTGCGGTAGTCCAACCCAAACGCCAACCGCTTCGTCGGAATCCACCCCACTCCCACGGTGATTTCAGGCTCGGGCAACCAACTTCCGGCACGGGCTTGAGCCCGGACTTGCAGGTCGGGCGTAGGCCACCAACTCAACTGCGCGTGAATTTTGGTAGGCAACATCAGCATCCGACCGAGGGCGCTGTCGCTGACGAAATACAAGCTGTCAGGTTCAATCCCCGTGTTCCCGTCCACGATGTCTTGCCAGGTGATGCCTTCCTCGTTGTCGTACCCGCCTTCTGTGAAGTAGGAGGAAAACGGCACGCGCAATCCAGACGTCACAAAACCCGTGTCGACTGCGGCAACCAAGCCGCCCGCAGGTTCCCACATGACGCCGACATCTTGGAAGTCGACCAGAAACTGCAACGGAAACAAATCCGAAGTCAACGGCAGCGATCCGCTGATTCCCACTCCGTACGCCGGAAGGACGTGATTGAACTGAACCCCGGACGTGTCAGGAAACCGGTCCAAGCTCGCCAGGCCGTAGGCCTGCATGTTCACTTCCATGCTGTCCACGCCTTCGGAAACCCAAAAACTGCCGTTCGGAATCCCCCACTCCACGCCTGCAACGCGCTGCACCACGGACAGTTCCATGCGCTGCCTCGTTTCCACGTGCTCCATTCCTAGGGAGAGGCGGTTGAAGGCCCCGACGCGCATGCCGGTGCCGCTGAAGACGTCGACGCGCCCCACATGCCCGGCATTGCCAAGGAACGCCAACTCAAACAAGTCACGTCGCCAAAGGGTGCTCACCAACACTTCGCTTCCCACCGAACCCGTCACCGCCCAAGGGCCGTCGCCGAGGGGGCGGGTGGATCCGCGTTTGGCCCAACCGGCCTGAACGCCCATGCCTCCCACCAAGGGATGCGTTGCGAGCGCTTCTTCGAAAAACGCGCGCGACAAGAAGCCCCCCGACTGGAACGTGTTCAAGAACTCGGAGGACAAGGCGTTGCTGCGCTGGTTCGCCCAAACCTCGAACGACGCCACTCCGCGTTCCGACGGAGGCGTCAAATCGGCCACGAGGCTCTGGGCATGCATCGAGGAATCACATGCAACGGCCGCGAGCCATCCCGCGAGCGCCCAACGCAACGAAGGAGAGAGATGCTTCATTCGACTTCGAGGATTTGGGTTCCTTCCAATCGGCCTTGAATTCGGATGCCCTCGTGGCCTGTGAAGGGCTGCGCGCCATAGGTGTTTACGCGCAGCTCCACTTCAACCTGACCTCCGGGAAGTGCCATGTCTGCGTTCAGAGGAATGCTCAAGGTGGCCTCCCCCAACGTGCCGTTGGGCACGCTGCCGGGCGGAAGGACCAACGTGTCTTGGTACAGCACCCCGTCCAACCGATCAAACGCCACTGTCCCTGTCACCTCGACCGGGAAGGAGCTTTCAAAATCCAGGTGCAAGTGGCCTTCGAATTGCGGAAAATCCTCCAACCCTTCCAAGTCAAACGAATCGCGCAGCACGACGCCGTTGACGCCCAACTTCAGAGGCACCCGCAATTCGTACCAAAAGGTGGGCGGGTAGTTGACGTTCCACCGGTCCATCAACAAGTCTTGGGTGTCGAACGGGTTGAGCATCATGCGACCTGCCACGTGCAAGGAGCGTGGGAACATTTCGATCATGTCCAAAAAATTGGAGCCCGGCGCCCCCAAGTCGAGGCTCCACTCCGACGGCGTGGGAACGCCGTTGTTCCAAGTCGCCCGGGGAATGTCGTGACCTGCAATCAAATCGCCTTCCACCAAGTCCTCGTCAAACTGCAGGGTGTCCAAATACAGTCGCAGATCCGCCCCCACCGTGTTGGTGAAGTGCAATGCCGCGGTTGTTCCTTCCAAATCGAGGACAGGCTCCGGAAGCGGCACGGTGTCCAACAAGGCGACGTCCGCGGAGGTGGATTCAGTCAGCTGACCGAAGTAGCCTCCGAGCTCCTCGACTTTCAAGTCTTGGAATGTCAAAGAAATCACCAAGCTGTCCGTTGCGGTGATGATGTAGATGCCTTCCGGCGTAGTCACTTCTCCGGAAACTGCTGCGACGTTGACGGCGAGCGCGTTGGAATCAAACCCCGACACCGCGTCAAAGTCAAATTCTGCACCCGTCAATTCAACGAGCTGCGAATCCTCGCCCGGAACCGTTTCCGTTGCGGGCGGCAATTCAAGCGAAAACTCCAAGGGGTTCCCCTCGACCAAGATGCCTGGGAACTGGAACAACATCGCCACCTCGCACTGCAAGCTGTGCTTGACCTCAATGCCCACCGTGCCGCTGCTGACTAAGGCATCCGTCAGCGCCAGTCCTTCCGGTTGGTTCAATTCGATGTCGAGGACGTCTTGGGTGCCCACCACCGTGGTTTGGGAAGTGACAGGGAGTCCGTTTTCCAAAACACCTTCTCCGTCGTAACGAATCTCCACCGTGGTGTCCGGCAACTGAGCCCATTCGCTCCAGTCCCAACCGTCCAGGGTGTCCACAAGCACGAAATGCGCGGGGCCGCCTTCCACGCCAGGCTCGTACAGGGAGTCTGGCACAACGTCCGACCAATCCACGCGGTCGTCGAGCAGCGGAATGTGAATGTCGTTTTCCCACGACACCGGGTTGGCGCAACCGGCCGTCGTCAACAGGAGACCGACGCCAAGGATCAAGCGAAAGTTGGAGACGTTCATGAGGAGGAAAGATTCCACGGCAAGTTACGCCGAGGTCATTCCGGAATCACGGAGCCTGGCGAAGGGATGTCCACACAGAAATCACCGTCGCTGCGCATGCCCCCAAAGTCGGCCAAACCAACGCCTCCACCCCATGCAAGTGCGACCTCCAAATCGGGACAACGAGCACCGAAACGACCGCAAGGACCGTCCACAACTGAACAACTCGACGTTTCCATGGCCGACTCGCAGGCACGAGCACCAGGGCGCCGCCGGCCGTCCACAGCACGTCGGCGTTCCACCACGTGTCGTTGTGATCCGTGAAGAGCATCATTGAAACAAACAACAACGACAACACCAGTCCGGCGAACGAAGTGAGACCTCTTGCAACTTTCGCTGCCGCTGAAGCCAGCCGTGAACCGCCCTGTTCGAAACGCCACAAAATCGCAAGGAGGACCGCCCAAAACCAGGTGGCACGTGCAGGTGCATTTCGACCGGAATGCCCGGCCGGAATGCCCGCATGCCAGGAGCCTTCGTGTGGAAACACGATTTCGCGGGGGAACGCGAGAGGCTCGCCGTCGAGCGTCATGGATTCAAGTTGGTGGGCCAGGACATCCGGCAAAAAGGCATGCCCGCACAGCTTCATGGTGGTGGAGGCCTCCGCTCCCAAAATCAGCTCCATGCCCCACGCGGACCACGGCTGGCCTGAAGTGTAAGGCCGGAGCGCCTCGAGGTACGTGCTGTCCGTCGGCACGCACCCTGCCGCAAACCTGGCCCCGAACACTTCTTGAAGCACCGCAATCACCTTCGTTGCGCAGTTGTCCCGAAAGAAGTCGTACGCGTAGGTGGCGTTCTCCGGCTGCGCGTTCCACTCGAGGTACTCCGCCAGGGCGCGAACGTCCTCCGGCGCCAAATTCAGCACCTGTTCGTGCAGCGCACGGCCCTGTCGGAGGTACGTGTTTTGGAACCTGCCGTAGGGCTCAACGCCCAAACGGTAGTCCATCCTCCCCCGCACGAACCGCACGTAGAAGCCGTCGTCCACCACAAACGTGCCGTAGTTGAACACCCAGTCGGAGCGGGATGCCGGGTCGAAGATGCGAATGGCGGTGTGGCCAAACGCGGCGTACAGGTCTTCGCCAGGACTTGCCGTCAGCACGGACGCCCGCGCGTCGTCGGTCAAGCGACCGGCCAAATCCGTCGCAAAAGCATCGTTCCCCCACCCGGCAACCACCGCCAAAGCCCAAAGCCAAGTTCCCGCGAACACGCGCCGGGCAGCACCAAACAACCACACGTTGGAAAACCTGTTCGAGTCGTCGAGCTGAGCGTGGACCACGAGGTCGCCGCCGTGCGCCGTCACCGAGCGCGTGTGGGTTCCCGGCGCGGCGCCGCGGCGGGCAATGTCCGCAAGCGACGCGGCCACCACGCCCGTGCCACAACTCAAGGTCTCAGCCTCGACGCCCCGTTCAAACGTGCGGATGGCCAAGCCCGACTCCGTGACTGCCACAGCGTTGACGTTGCAGCCACTGGGGGCGTACCGAGGATGGTTGCGCACCGATGGACCGGCCACGGCAAGATCGAGGCGATCGAGCGCCTCCCGGCTTGGCAACCACTCGACGTGGTGAGGCGAACCGGTGTCCAGAAACGCCGCGCCGTCTGCCCCGGGAACCTGGGCCGGCAACTCCTCGGGCCACCCCGCAACGTTCATGGTGACGCCGGGAACCCCGTCCTCGCCGACGCGTCCGTGATGGGTGCCGTCGACCGCGTGCACCACCGAATCGCGTCCCACCAACCCTGCGCCAAACGCCCACGCCACAGCACTCCTTGTCCCGTTGCCGCAAAACGAACGGCTTCCGTCGGGGTTTCGAAAGTCGACGTGCAATTCTTGGGCGTCGTCAACGGACACCACAACCACGCCGTCGGCACCCACACCGCGTCGGCGGTCGCAAATCGCGGCAACCTCCTCATCGGCCCAGTCGGACGGAAGCCGTCCCGGAGTCCGGCCGTCCACGAGCACGAAATCGTTGCCCGTCCCTTCCCATTTCTCAAAATGCAGTGCCACCGCACGAAGGTAGCACGGTCGCGTCGGGAAGTGGGCACCCCTCCCCCTATCTTTGGGTCATGCCCCAACCTGCGAAATCGACCGCATCCACAGGGCTGCTTCAAGCGTACACCACGGCGCGCACGGCACGAGCCATGTCCGACCTGTACGAGGAGCACGCTCGACTCACCGCCAAGTACGTCCACGCGTGTTCACGCGGCCACGAGGTCATCCAAATTGCCGCAGGCCAGTTGCTTCGCCCCCAAGATTACGTGAGTTGCTACTACCGCGACGACAGCCTGCTTTTGGCCATGGGGCTGACGCCGCAGGAGCTCATGCTGCAGCTTTTTGCCAAAAAAGACGACCCCTTCTCCGGCGGCCGCACGTACTACAGCCACCCCAGCCTGAATCGGCCCGGCCAACCCAAGATCCCTCACCAAAGTTCCGCCACAGGAATGCAAGCCATCCCGGCAGCGGGTGCGGCCATGGGACTGCAGTACTTGCGCGAAATGGACCTCGAATCCCAAGCGGTGAAAGACGGGAAGCAAGCCGGCGTGAATGGCGTGGACGACGAACCGGGAATCTCGTTCTGCAGCATTGGAGACGCGGCGATGACCGAAGGCGAAGTGGCGGAGGCTTTTCACATGACCGCGTTGCGGAAGATGCCCATGGTTTGGCTTGTGCAAGACAACGAATGGGACATCAGTGCGCACAGTTCTGAGGTGCGTTTTGGCGACGCAACCACCTTTGCGAAGGCGTTCCCAGGCATCGAAGTGTTGTCGGTAGACGGCACGGATTGGGATGCGTGTCACAAGGCCATGGAGCACGCCATCGGCACCGCCCGAAAAGAACAACGCCCGTTCCTCGTCCACGCCAGCGTCCCCTTGCTGGGCCACCACACAAGCGGCGTGCGGCGCGAATTCTACCGCGACGATTTGGAGGAAGCCGCCACACGAGACCCCCTTCCCCGGCTTGAAGCCCAACTGCTTGAATCGGGGATGGACCGGGCGGATTTGGACTTGCTTCACGCCGAAATCGACGCGGCAGTGCAGGAGGCCTTCGACGCCGCCCGCGCAGCCGAAGAGCCCCTGGTGGAAGACCTTTTGCCCCACCGCTACGCCCCCACCTCCGTCACCGAAGAACGCGGTCAACGCCACGACCCCAACGGCGAAATGACCCTGATGGTGGATTGCGCGCTCCACGCCATGCAAGAAATCATGGAAGACCATCCCGAGGCCTTGCTGTACGGTCAGGATGTGGGCGCACGGCTGGGCGGCGTGTTTCGGGAAGCGGCCACGTTGGGCCAAAAATTCGGCGACCACCGCGTCTTCAACACCCCCATCCAAGAAGCCTTCATCCTCGGCTCCACGGTCGGAATGAGTGCCACGGGATGCCGTCCCATCGTCGAAGTGCAATTTGCGGACTACCTCTGGCCCGGCCTGAACCAACTGTTCACGGAATTGAGCCGGAGCTACATGCTGAGCAACGGGCAATGGCCGGTTCACAGTTTGATCCGCGTGCCCATCGGCGCCTACGGAAGCGGCGGACCGTACCACAGCTCAAGCATCGAATCGGTCCTTGCCAACATTCGAGGCGTCAAGGTGGCCTATCCCTCAAACGGCGCGGACCTCAAAGGCTTGCTCAAGGCGGCCTACGAAGACCCCAACCCGGTGGTCGTGCTCGAGCACAAGGGCCTGTACTGGTCCAAGATTCCCGGCACCGAGTCGGCCAAAGTCGTCGAACCGGACCGCGAATACCGCGTCCCACTCGGCAAGGCACGTGTCGTGGTGGCCGCGGACGACGCACTTCTCGAACGCGAAAGCGCCGTCACCGTGGTGACCTACGGACGCGGGGTCCATTGGGCGCAGGAGGCGGCCAAGGCCTACCCAGGGCGCATCGAACTCGTCGACCTCCGCACCATCCAACCCGTGGATTACGAAGCCATCGAAGCCAGCGTCGCCCGGACCAACCGCTGTTTGGTGCTCACAGAAGAGCCTGTTGCTCACAGTTTCGCCCAAGCCTTGGCCGGCCACATTGCGACGCGTTGCTTCCGCGACCTCGATGCGGCTCCAGAAGTGCTCGGTAGCTTGGACTTGCCAGCGATCCCGCTCAACGAGAACCTCGAAGCTGCCGTGTTGCCCTCCGCAGAAAAAGTGAGCGCGAAATTGGCATCGTTGTTGAACGTCTGAAGGCATGACTCGACTCGCGCGCCTCGTCCTGTTTTTGTCCACCTTGAGTGCGACCTCAGGTGACCTTTTCGCTCAGGCCGGCGCCTGGGTGCTGGACGGATCTCCGAAGGAACGCAACGGTTATTTCTCAGGGCGAACGGAAATCGTCGCCGACGGGGACAGGTTGAAAATCTCCGAGTGGCCTGAAAACGACAACAGCCCCGACGCGTCCCTCGTGACGTACTTCCTCGGACAAAGCGTGGTAAAAGTGTTCCCCTGGAACGGCGAGCGAGTCGGACTGGTGTTCGAGTCGGACGAACGGCTGCCGCGCGCCGAAGTCAATGCTGAAGGACAACTCGTGCTTCCGTCCCCCTACCCATCCCGCCTCCATCAGGAAAGCGAGGTTCCTTGCGGTGAAGGGTGCACGTACCTCGTTCGGAACGTGTGGTTCGAAGCCCTCGACTCAGGAGATTTCGCCCCCGGGGGATCGAGAGAGAAGACGTTTGTCCCGCCAGCCGAAGTGCCGTTGCTCACGCGCGAGGAATTTGTGGATCGCTACCGCATCGCTCCGCCAAATCACGGCATGTGGGCGGCAGACCAACGTCCTTGAGTTTTTCGCACTTCAGGCACCGGATTGCGCGACTCAGCGAAGGAAGCCGACGCGATTTGAACCCAATTCACAATCGTTTGTTCCATGGTTACCTCAGCCATGGGAACCCCCACCACCATTACCGTCAAGCGCGTTGAGCGCCTGAGCCCGGTCGCCGTGCGTGTCACGCTCGACCCGGGTGCGCATGCCGACGAATGGGAATACGTGCCTGGAGGCTACCTGACCTTCTGCCTTCCCTGCGGCGACCCGGTGCTTCATCGTTCGTACAGCTTGGTTCAGGGGCCTTCGGACCCCTACCCGCAAGTCGTGGTCAAAGAAACGGGAGGGTCACGCGGAAGCGCCTTCGTCAACAGGCAGTTCAAGGAAGGTCTGCAAGTGTTGGCATACCCACCCAAAGGCAGGCTTTTTCCGAAGGCCTGGAACGAGGAACCCACGCATTTTGTGATGCTCGCGGCCGGAACGGGAATCACCCCGCTTTTCAGCGTGATGAGGCACTTGCTGGCTTCCCAACACGATCACGAAATCACGCTGTTTTTCGGAAACACGAGCATCGCAGACATCCTGCTTCGCAACGAGCTGGAAACGCTGGCGAAACACCCTCGGGTTCGCGTGGTGCACATCTTGACTGACGGAAGTTGCGACGACGACTTGCACAACGGCCGCATCACCGCAAGCAAGACCATGCTGCTTTGGGACTCCATCACCACCTCGTTGCCCAAGAAAGTGCTGTTGTCGGGGCCCGCGAGCATGAAGGAGGACGTGTTGCGTGGTTTGGACTTGTGCGGTGTCGCTCCCCAAGACATTCGATACGAAGACTTTCATCACCCTCCCCACCTGGAGGCTCCCGAAATCCCCGAATGTCAAGTGACGGCTGAATACCGCGGAAAATCAGTGGAATTCACATACCACCCCAACGAAGAATCCTTGATCGAAGCCATCGTCGATCGTGGACTGGACGCCCCGTATTCGTGTCGCGGTGGCGTCTGTGGCAGCTGCCGGGCGGAAGTGACGGACGGCGAAGTGACGGTGGATCACGCCTACGCTCTCACGCGGGAGGAGCGCAAGAAGGGTTGGGTGCTCTGTTGCCAGGCCAAGCCGAGCTCAAGCCACGTTCACGTCTCCTTCAAGGGAGACCAATGAACTTGTGCGTTTGCAACGAAAGACGCCACTGAGGCGCTTCTTGGATGCGAGCCAGAACACGTTCCATCACTTCTTCACGACGGTCCCATTCAGGCTGAAGGAACTGCGCCGTTCCGGGGGCGAGTTGTGACGCGTGTTCTTCCGCCCAAGCCAGGTCGTGGGTGTTCACGACCACCACCTTCAACTCGTCGGCCTTGGCATACCACTCCTCGAGGCAAGGTTTGAATTTCTTGGGGCTCAACGTCACCCAATCCCAATCCCCTGACGACGGGTGCGCGCCACTAGTTTCGAGATGCGTGGCGAGGCCTGCCGCATGCAGTCCCGAGGTCAAACTCGTGAGGTCGTACATGCACGGCTCTCCGCCGGTCACAACCACCCGAGGCAATCCTGACTCCGCCGCTTCGCGGACGAGCGTGGCGACGTCGATTTGAGGATGCGCCTCCGAGGGCCAGCTTTCCTTCACGTCGCACCACGCGCACCCCACGTCGCATCCGCCGAGGCGAATGAACCACGCTGCGTGGCCCGTCCACGCCCCTTCCCCTTGCAACGTAGGAAAGCGCTCCATGACTGGGTATGTGCGCGAATCGGACATCAATCCACCAACTGAGCGTCCAAGTCAAACGAAGATGCCCCCGTGATCTTCGCGGTGACTAATTCTCCAACACGCAAGTGTCCGTCGTGCGCAATGCGGACTTCGTTGTCCACGTCGGGACTGTCGTATTGGGTCCGCCCCACCCACAACCCGTCTTCGTGACGGTCAATCAGAACGCGCTCCACGCTGCCAATGCGAGCCACGTTGAGTTCCTCGCTGATCCCGGCCTGAATGTCCATGATGCGTTCCACCCGTGCGCGCTTCACCTCCTCAGGAACGTCGTCCGCCAGGGTGTAGGCGTGCGTGTTCTCTTCGTGGCTGTAGGTAAAGCAGCCCAAACGGTCGAACCGCATCCGCTCCACCCACCCTTGCAGGTGCTCGAAATGGGCCTCGGTCTCGCCGGGGAAACCGCAGATCAGGGTGGTCCGAATCGCGATGTCCGGCACCCGTTGCCGGATGGCGTCGATCAGCGCGTCGGTTTTGGCCTCCGTGATGCCGCGACGCATGGCCTTCAGCATCTCGTCGGTGCCGTGCTGAAGCGGCATGTCGAGGTAATTGCACACGTTGCTCCGCTCGGCCATCACGTCAAGCACGTCCATCGGAAAACCGCTCGGGAAGGCGTAGTGCAGGCGAATCCACTCGATTCCCTCCACGTCGCTGAGGCGCCGGACAAGCTCGGCGAGCTTCCGCTCGCGGTACAGGTCCAGTCCGTAGTAAGTCAAGTCCTGGGCGATGAGGATGATTTCGGACACCCCTTGTTTGGCGAGCCCCTTGGCCTGGGAAACCAGCTCCTCCATGGGAGTGGACCGGTGCTTGCCACGCATCAGAGGAATCGCGCAAAAGGCGCACGGCCGGTCGCACCCCTCTGCGATTTTTAGGTAGGCGTAATGCGCGGGTGTCGTGAGCAAGCGCTCGCCCACCAGCTCTTTCTTGTAATCGGCGCGCAACGTCTTCAAGAGGCGCGGCAAATCGCGGGTTCCAAACCAATCGTCCACCTCGGGAATGCCGTCCGCAAGCTCTTCTTTGTAGCGCTCCGAGAGGCATCCCGTCACGTACACGCGCTCGAGTTGACCCTCTGCCTTGGCTTGAGCAAACCGGAAGATGGTGTCGATGCTTTCCTGCTTGGCCGCTTCGATGAACCCGCATGTGTTGACGATGACAATGCCACTGTCGTCTTGCTTGGCCTCGTGCTCGACCTCGAAGTCGTTGGCGCGCAATTGGGCCATCATGACTTCGCTGTCAAACAGGTTCTTGGCGCACCCGAGGGTGACCACGTTGACCTTGCGTGGCTTGTAGGAACGTGCTCTCATGATTGTGCATCCAAAGATTGAGGAAGCAAGCTGTCGACAAACTCCATCGGGTGAAATTCCTGCAAATCCTCCATTTTTTCGCCCACGCCCACAAACCGGACCGGCACGTTGAGTTGGTCCGAGATGGCAAGAACTACCCCACCCTTGGCCGTGCCGTCGAGCTTGGTGAGCACCAGGCCAGTCACGTCGGTGACCTCGGTGAACCGCTTGGCTTGTTCGAGCGCGTTTTGGCCTGTTGAACCGTCCAGGACCAACCACACCTCGTGCGGCGCCTCTGGAATCTGCTTCGCCATCACCCGCTTGATCTTGCCCAACTCGTTCATCAAGTTGACCTTGTTGTGCAAGCGCCCGGCGGTGTCAATGATGACCAAATCGGCCTGGGCGGCTGCCGCCGACTGCAGGGTATCAAACGCCACGGCCGCCGGATCTGCCCCCATTCCTTGCGCCACAACGTCCACCCCCACACGCTCTCCCCACACCTTCAATTGGTCGACGGCCGCGGCCCTGAACGTGTCCGCCGCGCCGAGCATCACCTTCAATCCTTGGGACTTGTAGCGGTGAGCAAGCTTGGCGATTGACGTTGTTTTGCCCACGCCGTTTACCCCCACCACCAAAATGACGTGCGGGCCGTTTCCGCGCGGCACTTTGTAGGCCGTCGAGTCCGAGATCGCGCTTCCCTCGTCTCGCGTAATCAAGCCAAGGACCTCCTCTCGAAGCATGGTCATGAGCTCCTGCTGGTCCACGTAGGCCTCCCACGTGGCGCGCTTCCGCAGGCGATCGAGGACTGCCTCCGTGGTGTCCACACCTACGTCAGAGAGAATCAGCGCCTCCTCCAGTTCGTCCATCAAATCGTCGTCAATGCGACGACGCCCGGTGAAGACGCGTGAAATCCGCTCCATGACCGACTGCTTGGATTTCGCCAAGCCCTGGTCGAGCGACTCCTTTTTTTCCTGTCCAAATAGCCGCTTGAAAAATCCCATCAGGCGCGTTGGTGTGAGGTGGTTTGACAAAAAAATGGGCCGGATTCACGAGGAAACCAGCCCATCCGTAATGCGTTTTGAGGCGTACTCGTGAATCAGTTCTTGTCGAACCAGGCTTTCACATCGTCGTTGTGCACCACCTCTTCTTTGAACATGTACGCTCCCGACTTGGGGCTGCGCACCATCTTGATCACTTTCGTGTGCTGACGACCTCCTCCGGTCTGCAGCGATGCCACTGTCTTCTTAGCCATGCTTTCTCGTTATCAGAGGTTTAGGTCGAATTACTTAATCTCCTTGTGCACCGTGTACTTGCGAAGCACGGGGTTGAACTTTTTGATCTCCATGCGGTCTGGAGTGTTCTTGCGGTTCTTCGTGGTGACGTAGCGTGACGTGCCTGGCATGCCGGATTCTTTGTGCTCCGTGCATTCCAAAATCACCTGAACGCGGTTTCCTTTCTTCGCCATGGTTTCAAGAATTGGGTCGCAAAGATAGCGAATTCCCGCAATTCGAACAACGCCTTTTGCACACCCCCGCGTGAAGAAGCCTTTTGAGCCCACAATTCCCACGTTTCAAGGGCGTTTAGATTCGTAGAACCCATGGCAAAGAACATTCTTCTCAAAGATACCGACGCCTCCCCTGCGGACAAAGGCACCTCATCCAAGCGCAAAAAGCGCGGAACAAAGCCTCAACCCGACTCCAAGCGGAACCTCGCGATGTTCTCACAAGTCGGCGAAACATGGCACGACGAGCGGACTCGTTCGGTGGCGGGACTGGTGTCGCTGGGCCTGGCCTTGGTGTTCGCCCTGGCTGTGGTGTCGTCGTTTTTCACCGGGAGCTTGGACATTCGAATCCTTCAAAACGAGGGCGTCACCGACGAATTGGAAGCGTACCACAACGTCCTTGGAAGCTTGGGCGCCCACATCGGCTTCTTCCTTGCCCGTCAAGGCCTGGGCCTCGGTGCGCTCAGCATTCCTTTCCTGCTCGGGTTGTTGGGTTTGCGTTGGCTGACGGACCGCCCCTTCTTGCCCTTGGCCAAGACCCTTCGCCTTTCCGCCTTCCTTGCCATGTTTGTGCCGTGGGCGTTGGCTTTTTTGACCCACACCGCTCCGGAAGCCAACCAACCCGCCGTCAGCGCGCTCAACGACCACGTCACGGGTGCTGCGGGTTTGTGGCTTCTTGGGCAATCCCTGCATTGGGGCGGCGCACTCGGCTCGTCGCTGTTTTTGATGCTGACGGTGGGCGTCATGCTCGCCTTCAACACCCCTGCACTGTGGAAACGGTTGGGTCAACGCCTTGGCGCGTGGTTCAAGTCTTCGGAAGAGACCATGATGGAGGAGGACGCCCAGGACGAGGCTGCCGTGAAAGAGGCCGCTTCTGGGGACGATGTTGTCGCTTCCGGCCTGGCCGCCGGTGCGGCGACGGGCAACGTTCTTCTGCGCAAGGACGAGTCAACCGTGATGGAGGATGACGTTCCGTTCGAGGTTTCGCCTGAAGCCGAGACCGCGCCGGAACCGGCCGCAGCTGAATCGCCGGTGGCTGCACCGGAGCCGGAGCCCGAAGCCAACCCGAGCGCCAACAACGTCGAGGAGCAGGTCGCGGCGGAGCCGGTTGAAGACGAGCCTGTTCAAGCTGAGACTGCCCCCGCAACGACTGCTTCGGAAGACCCAGGCGGGGAAGGCGACGTGGAGTTTGAGGTAAAGGAAGTTCAAGAGGAGGAAACGCTCAGCAGCGAAGAGCTGGAGGACTTGGCCGAAGAGTTTGGGGAGGAATACGACCCGACTTTGGATTTGGGCCGATTCCAACTCCCCAACTTGGACAAACTCGTGAATCACGGCGACGGCAAAAACCGCGTGACGGACGAGGAATTGCAGCAGAACAAGGAGAACATCCTGCGCACCTTGGCCAACTTCAACATTGAAGTCAGCAAGATCACCGCCGAGGTGGGACCCACGGTGACGCTCTACGAAATCGTGCCAGCGCCTGGCATTCGCATCAGCAAAATCAAAAACCTCGAAGACGACATTGCCTTGAGTCTCGCTGCGCTGGGGATTCGCATCGTTGCCCCCATCCCTGGAAAGGGAACCATCGGCATTGAAGTTCCCAATTCGAACCCGGACGTGGTGAGCATGCGTGCGCTCATTGCCAGCGACAAATTCCAAAACTCCGACGCCGCGCTCCCGATTGCGCTGGGCAAAACCATCAGCAACGAGACCTACGTCTTCGACATGGCCAAGATGCCGCACTTGCTGATGGCGGGTGCGACGGGGCAGGGAAAGTCGGTTGGACTCAACGCCATGCTCGTCAGCATGCTGTACCGGAAGCATCCGTCGCAGCTGAAGTTTGTCCTGGTGGATCCCAAGAAGGTGGAACTGACGCTTTACAACAAGATTGTGCGTCACTACCTCGCGCAACTTCCCGACAGCGAGGACGCCATCATCACCGACACGTCGAAGGTGGTGTCTACGCTGAACAGCCTCTGCGTGGAGATGGACCAGCGCTACGAATTGCTCAAAGCAGCACAATGCCGGAACCTCAAAGAGTACAACGCCAAGTTCATCAAGCGGAAGATCATTCCCGGCGCGGCAGTGGGGCACCCCGACAACGGGTCCGACCTGCACCGAAACGGGCACCACTACATGCCCTACATCGTGCTGGTCGTGGATGAGTTTGCTGATTTGATCATGACGGCGGGGAAGGAAGTGGAGACCCCGATTGCGCGTTTGGCCCAACTCGCTCGAGCCATTGGCATTCACCTGATCATCGCCACGCAGCGCCCCTCGGTCAACATCATCACGGGCACGATCAAGGCGAACTTCCCGGCACGGGTGGCTTTCCGGGTGACCTCGAATATCGACTCCCGCACGATCCTGGACGCAGGAGGCGCCGACCAGCTCATCGGCCGCGGGGACATGTTGATGAGCACGGGCAACGACCTCATTCGCCTGCAATGCGGTTTCGTCGACACCCCTGAAGTGGAAGAAATCTGCGACTTCATTGGGTCACAACAAGGCTACCCCACCCCGTACGAATTGCCGCCACCGCCCGCGGAGGCGAGCGAGTCTTCAGGGTCCCTTGACGACGACGAGCGCGACCCCATGTTTGAAGATGCCGCACGGGTCTTGGTGATGCACCAGCAAGGGTCAACGTCGTTGCTTCAGCGCAAGCTCAAGCTCGGGTACAACCGCGCGGGGCGTTTGATCGACCAATTGGAGACCGCCGGCATCATTGGCCCCTTCGAAGGCAGCAAGGCACGAAAGGTGCTCGTGCCCGACGAAGCAAGTTTGGAACAGTTGTTGCAATCGAGCTCGACCACAACCGAGTAAGTTTGCATCATGCGCAGAACGACGTCCCTTTTCCTCAGCCTCGCCGCTGGCACCCTCCTCTCCTCCCCTGCTCTTGCCCAAGATGCAGATGCGCTGCTCACCAAGTTGAGCGACAAGGCCAAAACCTACACAGCGTACGAAATTGCGTACACCAGCACGTTGGTGGACTTGAAGAACGATTTCGAGCTCACGCAAGAAGGCGTGGTCCAAATCGAAGGCGACCGCTTCCACCTCGACCTCGGAGACTACGTGATCTACTGCGACGGAGAAACCGTTTGGACGTTTGAGCCTGAAATGAACGAGTGCTATGTGGACGACACCGAGACCATGAAGGAAGAGGGCATGGATCCCGCCAAGCTCTTCACGGTTTGGGAGGAGGACTTCCGCCGCGAGTGGATTGGGCGCGCTGCTGTTTCAGGCCGCGATTGTGCGCACATCAATTTGTACGCCGGCGAGGACAAGCCCTTTCACACCATGCAACTCTACCTCGACGACAAAGCCCTCGAAATTGTCCGAATCGTAATGAAAGGGCGAGAAGGCAGCGACGTGACCTACACGGTCACTTCCTTCTCCACGACGTTGAACGTCGTGCCTGGCATGTTCACGTTTCCTGTAGAAAAGCACCCGGGAGTCGACCTGATTGACAACCGCCTTTGATTCGAAGGCGCGGACTTGTCTGGATTGGCCAAGGTCAACGAGGCGAACCTGCCCAGTCCACCCCCTGCCTCAACCAATTCAGGGTTGCGCGTTCACGCTCTCCCGGCTGGTGGTCGTACGTCCACTTCACTTCAGGTGGAAGGCTCATCAGGATGCTCTCCGTGCGGCCGTTGGACACCAGGCCAAACCGCGTCCCCCGATCCCACACCAAATTGAATTCGGCGTACCGTCCGCGTCGGTGCAGTTGCCAATCGCGCTCCGAGGCCTCGAATGGCCTGCCGACGTTGGCTTTCACAATCGGCAGGTACGCGGGCAAAAACGAATCCCCCACGTCCAGCACAAACGCCTTCAAGGCGTCGAGCTCTTCGCGGCTCGCGCCGTCCCGTCCCAAGTGATCGAAGAAAATCCCTCCCACACCTCGCGTTTCGTTTCGGTGCGGAAGAAAGAAATACCGGTCCGCCTCCTCTTTGAATTCCTGGTACCGACCGCACGAATGTGCCTCACAGACGCCTTGAAGCTCACGGTGAAATTGCGCAGCCTCTTCCGGGTTCACGTAGTGAGGCGTCAAGTCAATGCCTCCGCCAAACCAGCATGTCCCGTCGCTCAATGCAAAATGCCGCACGTTCATGTGAACAATGGGCACGTGCGGGTTGGCCGGGTGAAGGACCAAACTCACGCCTGCCGCCCAAAACCGGTCTGCATCGGTGTTCATTTGCGCCTTCAGGGCTTGGGTGGCCTCTCCTTCCACTTCGCTGAAATTGACCCCGCCACGCTCCCACACCGCGCCGGAAGTCAACACGCGCGTGCGCCCGCCACCGCCTCCTAGACGCTCCCAAGCGTCCTCCACAAACGCCGCTCCGCCGTACGCCCTTTCCACCTCCTCAAGTCCCGAACAAATGCGGTCTTGTAGGTTTCTAAAGTCGTGGGCCAGAGCTTCTCGCCAGCGTTGCAAATCGTCGTTGGGTTCCACGGATTCAGTCGTTGGGGTATTCCTCCGGGAAAAGGTAACGGTAGGAATCCGGCACGGGGATGACGTTTTCCTCTTCGTCGTAGAACAAGCGAGGAACGAAGGGAAGCAGCTGCGGCAGCGTGTCCAAGCGAGCCCATTGCAAATCGGCAAACCGCGACAGCGTCCAAGCCTCGTTCAGCCACTCTCCAGTGGAATCCTGCTGAGCCCAAACCAACGGCTCCGCCCACGTCTGCACGGCACCTCGCAACCACGGTTCGAGCCGAACCCCGGCGTCAAGCAGGGCGTCGTGTGCCAACGCTGCGTATTTCTGGGGCTCTGTCCCCGTTCGCAGTCGGTAACTTTGCAAGCTCTCGTGACGCGTCGAATCCCCCCATTGAACCGCGGCCGTTTGAGGGAGGGTCAAGTGCCATTTTTCCATCAACTCGCCCTCGACAAAGGGCATCTCAGCGAGCTCAGGGTGGGCAAACAGCACAAAATCCGAGCTGTCGTTCATTTGGAGTTCCGTTTGCAATGCCGCCCACATCGAACG